>SNRY01000353.1_pt1 | contig 16685 bp, 11 predicted proteins | sample 4693421 | NCBI WGS metagenome assembly SNRY01 (sample SAMN11003215, study PRJNA524138) | termite gut metagenome | isolation source: Bacteroidetes bacterial symbionts from single cell of protist host amplifed... | host: Streblomastix strix ... | reverse complement strand
ATTCTTTTGACTTGCCATAATTTTCAATATCATTCCATGTCTCCGCTCCACAAATGACCGCTGCAATAGTTATAAAGATGATGTCCTCCATCAAATGTTCTTTACTTCTATCCACACGCGGATCGGTTAACTCTGTAAAATAACTAATCGGTGTTTGCATAGCTCTTTTTTTCTACAAACGAAATAGAAAAAATTTCAGTATTTAAAATGTGTCAATATATTATTTAAGATGCGTTTGCCCTGGGGGTACAACACCCTAATGACAGAACAATATTTTCACCCCCTATACTCTGTACATTATAACACAGAGGTGCAGAGGCACAGAGTATGTTAGTGGAAAGTGTATCTCTGTGCCTCCGTGCCTCTGTGTTTAATCCCACTTTCAACTTTCAACTCTCCATTTTCAACTTTATTTGGGCGTGCCCCCTACCGGGGTCAGGCTACTAATCCTCATCACCTTTCCCCCCCCTAATCGTTAATAACTGTTTAAGCATTTATCATTCCTTAACATTCACGAAATAAATTTATACACCTACCTCCTTCGTTTGTTTATTTTAATTGCATACCGATGTGTGTTAGTATCAATGATTTATATTCCATAATCGTAAACCGTTTTTACTCGCTCCGCTACCTATTATTCCTTATTCCCGATTTTTCTGCCTAAAAGATACTTACATCTTATTTAGTAAGATGCTGATAGATACAAGCATCTGTGAATCGCATTGGAAGCAAATCCCAACATTTCCCCACCCGATTGTAAAGATAGTTGAAAACACACATAATAAATATTAAATCTGCAATCAGCTACCCCAAAAAGCAATATGCTACTTTTTTAGTTAAAAAAGTGACATTTTGTATTTTCCGATTTCTTGACAAACAGCCTTTTTTGACTCGCTTTTTTCCTTTTTCCTTACATTTTTTCTTGCTCAAACCCCCATTTTTCACTAATGTACCCAATCAAATTCCTTTCAAACATTGGATTTTACTAGTGCTTTACTAATGTTTGGCTAATGCTTCACTAAGCTACCCTAAGCCAACCATTAGCAAAATCCAGTGTTTGGCTAATGGTTGGCTAAGCTCAGCTAAGGGGAGCATAGGGAAAAATGGGGGTTTGCCTAATGTTTTGCTTAGCTCGGCTAAGAAAACACCGGAAAATGACATAATGATACTTTTAGGGGCTTTTTACTTACATTTTGATTTTTGAGCATCCGCTTTTGCTAATTTTTTATGATTATTTTTGTGGTATGATGTGAGGACTGAAAAAAGTCAAGATGACCTCATTATATGCCATGTTATTCGAATGCACTACAGGTATTAAAATACCAAATTTGTGGTATTGCAGAGCCTGTCCGATGCTTCTACCTTTGTATCGTGGGAGTTTGTTTATATATCAATAGATAAGCGTTTTTGCAATCAACTAACAATCATGTATAATGATAATGGCAATTTTATACCAATCTTCTCGAAACACTACACCAAGAATCTTTCTCATGAGAATCTTTCTCATATTCTCTATAATAACGGTACAGGATGCGAAATCACAAATTGTGGAATCACAAGTTGTGGAAAAAGTACAACTACTAGAAGAAACGCTGGTTACAGCCAATCAACAGGGAACTACTTTGTCCAGAACCAGCCCATTGAAAACCGAAACAATTACTCACGCAGGATTGACGAAATTGGCTTGTTGCAGCCTCTCGGAAAGTTTTGAAAACAGTGCATCGGTGAGCGTTGGCTTTACGGATGCCGTATCGGGGGCAAGACAAATAAAGTTATTGGGATTATCGGGGATATATACCCAAATGTTGGCGGAAAACATACCCACATTGCGCGGATTGGCAGCAACTTACGGATGGAATTATATACCCTCTTCGTGGCTCGAATCCATACAAATATCCAAAGGTGCTTCCTCGGTGGTAAACGGTTACGAGTCCATAGCCGGACAAATGAATTTGGAATTTAAGAAACCCCACAATAACGAACCGTTATATCTTGACTTTTATACTAACAACGAACGGCATTACGAAGGCAATCTGGCATCAGCCGTGCAATTGAATAAAAACGTATGGACGGAACTTATGCTGCACGGCACCATAGCCAACACTGCACACGACCGGAACAACGACCATTTCCTTGATATGCCCAAAATGCAGTACATCAATGCTTACAATCGGTGGTTTTATCTCAATCAAGAAAGAGGAGTACAATCGCGTACAGGCATTAAATTCTTGTATGAAACGCGCAAAGCGGGTCAAGATTCCACCTGCCACGAAAGTAACGGTCTGCCTTTGCTTGAAACGTTGATTAACAACAGAAACATGACAGCATACAACAAAACGGGTATTGCCGTCGGAAGCAAAGAAGGACAAAGCATCGGCATCATCAACAGTTTTACGCATCATGAACAAAATTCGGATTTCGGGAGAAAGCATTTCGACGGGACGCAAACATCCTATTATGCCAATATTCTCTTTACCTCTTTCATTCATACCCCAGATCATCGATACACGGCGGGAGTTAGCTTCGTTTATGATAATTACGATACGGAATATTCGGACTCGGCAGAATATAACCATACACCCCTTACCAAATTACAACGCACGGAATCCGTGCTGGGTGCTTTTGCCGAATATACTTATTCCGGTATCAAAGGCTTGACAGTCGTTCTCGGAGGGCGGACAGACTACAACAGCTTGTTTGGTTGGCTAATCACTCCGCGCGCCAATATCAAGTATGACATGGGCGAATACGTTATCCTCCGCGCTTCGGCAGGACGAGGGTTTCGTTCACCCAACGTTATTGCAGACAATATTGGATTGATGGCCTCCTCACGAAACTTTGACGTAACGGCTATCAACGGCTTGGATATGGAACAGGCGTGGAATTATGGCGGCAGTGTAGCGGCGTATATCCCCCTTTGGGGAGAACAGCGGGCAACGTTAAGCCTCGACTATTTCCGTACGGTGTTTCAGAATCAGGCTATCATTGATACCGAACGCAATCGGCAAGCCGTATATTTTTACAACCTGAACGGCAATTCATACGCCGATGCCTGGCAGGCGGATCTCTCTATGACTTTTTTAAAAGGATTCGACCTGTTTGCAGCTTTCCGTTACAACAATAACCGGATTACCTATGCGCAAGAAAGTTCTCGTTATGAAGTAGACCAGCCTTTGGTGTCGAAATATCGCGGACTGCTCAATCTTTCGTATGCCACCACTTTTAAGCGCTGGGTGTTCGACTTTACCGCACAAATTAATGGACCTGCACGCTTGCCCGGCTTGAATGGTTACAGTTCCGAGCCGATACATTCACCGGCATACCCGCTTCTTTTTGCACAAATTACCAAAAACAGCAAGCGTTTCGATGTGTATATCGGTGCTGAAAATTTGCTTGGTTACACGCAGAAAGATCCGATTCTCGGATGGAAAGACCCGTTCGCTCGCGATTTTGACGCTTCAATGGTTTGGGGACCTATCACGGGGGCAAAGGTTTACGGCGGAATCCGGTTACGAATAGGAGACTTAAAGTGAAAAACATAATAGTATAATAAATATCGTGTGATATGAAAAAGTCATCATTCATTATCTTATACTTTCTTGCCATAGTAGGGATAATCGCATGTGAAAAAGGGGATGATAAGGAAAGACAGATTATTGATTTCGATAATATTCCCCCTCAAAACATAACGGACGGTTCGGTATTATTGACGGCAACGGCCTCTTCCGGTCTTCCGGTCATTTTGTTGAGCAGTGACACTTCAATAGCCATCATGGAAGGTAACAAAGCTGTGTTTCAAAAGCCCGGCAGGATAGGTATTGTAGCAAGTCAACCGGGCAACGAGCAGTTTTACGAAGCGCCCAATGTTATCCGTGAGTTGAACATCCTCAACAGAGATCCGAACAAGAAAGACCAAACAATAACTTTTGCATCTCTCCCTTCCCAATGGAGAGGAATGACGCAAGGCATATTGAAGCTGAACGCTACGGCAAGTTCCGGACTACCCGTCACGTTTACATGCGACAACACCCGACTGGGAAATGTATATGAGGATAGCTATATTATGTCCCATTTGTCGAATAATGCTGTTGCATACGTCACGATAACAGCTTCCCAAGAAGGAAATGACGAGTACAATCCGGCATTGAACGTTTCGCAAATCATCTACGCCATCCATGAAGCCACCCGGGAGCCATAAAAATAGGTTTAATACGGTATATAGATTGTTTAATTTAAAAAGATTGTTTTTATGAAGAAAAAGCGTATTACTCTCTCATGGGTATTGGTTTTTGCGTTGGCTATCGCTTCATGTGATAAGGATGAGCCGCTCGTTGTTGAAGACCCGACCGCAGGCTTGCTTCCGGCTCCCGTAGAAGGACTCACTACTGAGAACGGCTACACTTTCCATTTCTATTCTGCCGATGGAAAGTTGACAAGAGGCTATACGGAAATTTTCATTGCCCTTACAGGAGCAGATGGAAAATGGGTGGACGATTTTACGGTCAGCCGTTTCCACCCTTTGATGGATATGGGCGAGCACAAACATGCCACTCCCGTCGGTAAGGTGGAAAAAGTAGAAGGGAAGGCTCTCTACAAAACATGGTTCGGCTTTCTCATGTACACCGGACAGATGGACGGAAAATGGGTGTTGGATTTCAATTACACCATCAGTCAAACGGAAGGAAAAATCACAGGAGCAGTGCCGCAGGTGGATCCCTATCCCACCGAAAACGCCAAATGGATACAGTCTTTTAAGATTGGAGATGAGACTTATTACCTGACCATCGGGTCGCCCCTTGCTCTCAAGGAAGGAAGCAATATCCTGAAAGCCTACATCAACAAGGTTGAAGACTCGCTTCTGCCTTACGAGACAGTGGACGGTGGTTACAAAATAGAAATAGACCCGCGCATGCCGGATATGGATAACCATTCCTCGCCCAACAACAAAGCCCTGGAATGGGACGCACAAGAAGGCATTTACAAAGGAACGCTCAACCTAAGCATGACAGGTCATTGGCGCATCAACCTGAAAGTGCTCAGCACCACAGGAGACCTTATCGGAGGTACGGATGTAGAGGGAGCAGGAAACAGTACGCTGTATTGGGACATACATATCTGATATGCCATGCCCAAGCACATAGCAATTATTCTTTGCTTGCCGGCAAGTATCGGTGGCAATGCCTTTGCACAAGCCACTGATACCATCGCTTGGTCATTGGATGTGAATGAAGTTACCATCACGGCAAAGCAAGGTATCGACCATAACCGACAAGCCAAACCCATATCGTCGGTAGAAGAATACCTGCAAACTTCGGAGAAAATAAATATGATTAAACGCGGCAGTTACGCTTGGGAGCCGGTCATTAATAATATGTCCACCGAACGCATTTCGGTAACTATTGATGGAATGAAGATTTTTTGTGCCTGTACTGACAAAATGGATCCGGTAACTTCGTATGTGGAGACTATCAATTTAAGCAAAGTAAGCATTGCTTCGGGGCTTGGGGGCAGTCCAAACGCTTCAAATAACATTGGCGGGAGTATGGATTTGCAGCTAAACAAAGCCGGCTTCGGTGGAACAGGTTGGGACATCAACCTAAACTCCGGTTACGAAAGCAACGGCAATTATCAAATTTACGGTACCGACTGGGCATATTCGGACACTGCCTTTTACGTCAATTCCGGAGTGTTCCGTCGCAATAGTGGTAACTATACGGCCGGAGGGAAGGAGGAGGTTCTTTTCTCTCAATTCCACAAAACAAACCTTTTCACCAACCTTGGCTATACTCCTGTGTTAGGGCACATTATCGAAGGTACGGTTATTTACGATATAGCATCGGATGTGGGCTACCCTGCCTTGACTATGGACGTAAAGACAGCTAAAGGTTTGATAACGTCCGTGAGTTACCGCAGGGAAAACTTTACGCAAGCGTTCCAAAAATGGGAGACCAAACTGTATTACAATAATATTGTCCACATCATGGACGATACGCACCGTCCCGATGTAATCCTGCACATGGATATGCCGGGTAAAAGCCGTACAAGCGGTATCTATTCTACGCTCAACGGGCAGTATGAACGGCACCGTTACATTCTTAACTGGGATTTATACCGTAACCAATCGTATGCCGAAATGACCATGTATCCCAATGATCCGGACGAAAAGCCGATGTTTATGCTCACATGGCCGGATATAAGAACATTGAACAGCGGTATTTCCATCTCAGATGAATTTTATATGAATGAACGAAATACTCTCCGGCTCTCATCAAAAATAGCTTTGCAGCGAAGTGGCGTAGAAAGCGATTTCGGATTGAACACATTACAAATCTATTATCCGGAGATGCAAAAATCTGCAAAACGCCTTGCGTGGAACCTTACCGGACGTTACCAATTCAAAGCCGGAAGGTGGGAATTCTCCGCCGGTGGAGGATACGCTACACGGACGCCCTCGCCATCAGAAGCATACGGCTATTTTCTTTATAACACGTTTGATGGGTACGACTATCTTGGAAATCCCGGATTGAAGAACGAATCATCTGCTGAAGCCAACCTTGCCATCGGATGGAAAAACAATACACTCCATGTAAACGCTGAAACTACTTACTTCTTCTTTAACGATTACATCATCGGGAAGCCCGACGAAAATTTATACCGGATGACCATTGGAGCTACAGGAGTAAAGGTATATCGAAACCTTCCCCATGCCTCGCTGTTGAATACCGGCTTGCTTCTCAGATACCGCTTTCTGGATTATTATGTCTGGAAAAACCGATTCACTTATAGTTTGGGGCGCGACAACAATAAGGCGCCTCTGCCTCTTGTACCTCCCTTGTCCGGTGCATCGTCCGTTTCACTCAGCAAATACAGGTTTTCTGCCGAAATAGGAGTAGAAGGAGCTGCCCGGCAAACGAACTACAGTCCCGAATACGGCGAAGACTCTACTGCTGCCTACCTTATAGGCAACATTTCATTAGGCTACAGTTTCCGCATAAAGAAATGCGTAGTAAATTTGAAATCAGGAATGGAAAACATTCTCGACAAACGATATTCCACCTATTCCGATTGGAACAACATCCCCCGTAAAGGACGGAACATTTTCATCCATTTAGGAATAGACCTTTTATAGTCAATTGATAAATCTATTATAAAACCAGTTATTCCCATGAAAAAGAATCGCTTTATTACATTCGCTTTAACGGTTTTCTTGTTCTTTAGCAGTATCTTCAATGCCATTGCCCAAGACAACAAGGACACGAAAAAGAAAAAGACGGAAAGTATCACTTTCACCGTCAATATGCATTGCTCTAATTGCCAATCAAGACTTGAAAAAAACATTCCTTGGGAAAAAGGAGTAAAAGATTTCCGTGTGGATTTGGAGAACAAAACGGTTACTGTGCTGTATGACCCTCAAAAAACAACTGCCGACAAGCTGAAAAAAGCTATTGAGAAACTTGATTTTACCTGTGAAAAAAAAGAGCCTGATAGCATATAAAACCGCTTCAATGTCTTTTTGTCTGCAAAGAATGATAAACCGTCGGTAAGATAAACGCATTTTGTCACCATTAAAGATATTATTATTGATTTTGACGGTAAAAACTAGTTGGCACTCTTTTTGCACTTCTCTTAACGAATAAGTTGGTTGCATGCAACGATTTCGAGACGATAATCAACAATATGTATAACTAAAAAAAGAAGAGGAGATAAAATTATGATGCCTATAAGAAGATCTCAAAATTGGTTACCGGGGATATTCAATGATTTCTTTACCAATGATTGGATAGAAAAAGTAAACGTAACTTCCCCCGCCATTAACGTATTGGAAACGGAAACCGCTTTCAAAGTTGAAGTAGCTGCCTGCGGAATGGCAAAAGATGATTTCAATGTGCGCATTGACGAAGATGAAAATCTGATAATCTCTATGGAGAAAATGGAAGAAAAGAAAGAGGAAAAGAACTCTCACCGCTATTTGCGCCGTGAGTTCTCATATTCCAATTTCCACCAAACGTTGATTCTTCCGGACAATGCGGACAAAGATAACATCACCGCTCAAATGGAAAACGGGGTACTTCACATTGAAATACCGAAACTGAAAGAAGACGAAACCAAGAAACTGCAAAAAATCATTGAAATTAAATGATAAATGCAAGTTCAGACTTTAAGTAGGAATGGGGTTAGTACCGGTTAGTGTACTAACCCCATTCTTTTATAAAACGCCGGAGCCTCACATAGTTGTATTTTCTTTGTCTTATACCAGCTAAAAAGTGGCTTATGATTCTTGCAAATGCACTACAAGTTTTCACATTATTTCTTGTTTGTTTTATTCGCAAATGTTTGTTAGCTTTGTTGGTTCATACACAAGCAATTATATTTCATTATGAAACAAGTATTGATACTCTTAATCTTGTTGTGTTCCCTTCCTATCAATGCGCAAATGTACAAGTATATCGGAACAGAAGATGGTTTGAGCGACCGGCGGGTGTTTTATATTCAGAAGGACAAAAGGAAGTATATGTGGTTTCTTACCCTCGAAGGAATTGACAGATATAATGGGACAGGGTTTAGACAATATAAACTGATGGAGAACGGAAAGAAGCTGGATAATTATCAAAGCCTTGGTTGGCTGTATCTTGATAAGGATGACGAAGTATGGGAGATAGGGAAAAATGGAATGGTATTCAGATACGATGAAATAACAGATAGGTTTCAACTTAAATTTCAAATACCCAAAGAGGGGGATCATGCCTCTTCTACTTCTATCAGTTATAGTTTTATCGACCAAAACCAGAACGTATGGTTGTGTGGCAAGAATAAAATATATCTGTATCCTATATATAATAATGAAAAGAAGGATGCTACCGGCATAATGAATGTGCTGAAACAGCCGATTACCTGCATTGCACAACAGGATTCCGTGCATTATTTTATCGGAACGGAAGATGGGGTGAGGTATGCGGAGTTGAAAACCAACGGATTGGAAATCATTCCTGTCAAAGGACTTGATGAGTTTTCCAAGCAAGTTGATGATATGTATTATCATCCGACGACTCAGCAATTATTTATTGGAACATTCCAAGAGGGCATCTATGTGTATAACGCGGAGGAGGACAAATATAGCCAGCCGGAAACGGATTTCTCGGATGTCAGCGTGAATCGTATCAAACTTTTTGAGAAAAACGATATTTTGATAGCTACTGACGGAGCCGGTATTTATAAAATAAATGCTGTTACCCGCAAAACAGAGCCGTACATCGTAACCGATTACAATCAAAATAATTTGATGAACGGGAACAAAATCAATGATATCTACATTGATAGCAGAAGGCGCATCTGGATGGCTAACGACCCTGTCGGAGTTACTATCAAGGATGAGCGCTACATGCCATACAAATGGATAAGGCATTACATCAAGAACAAACAATCCCTGATAAACGACCATGTGAATGCCATTATTGAGGATAGCGACGGCGACCTGTGGTTTGGAACTCAAAACGGAGTTAGCTTATACCGGACGGAAGCCGATTCTTGGCAATCCTTTTTAAGCACTTTCAATCCTCCAAAAGAGAATATGAACCATATATTCACCACCTTGTGCGAAATCTCCCCCGGAATTATCTGGGCGGGAGGGCATAATGCCTCCCTTTATGAAATAAACAAGAAAGATCAATCCGTTAAGCAACTGAACACTACCTACACTCCCGGCAAGAACAACAGGTTCAACAAATACGTGAGCGCCATCATTAAAGGCGCTAAAGGGTATATTTGGTTAGGCGGTTATCATAACTTGAAACGGCTGGATTTGAAGAACAAGGACGTGCGCGTGTATGATTCCATAAATCTCATCACATCTGTTGTAGAAAAAGACGAAAAGTCAATATGGGTGGGTAACTCTACAGGATTGCATTTGCTTGATAAAGAATCGGGGGCAGTAAAGCACATCAAATTGTCCAACGAATCGGAATCGGTTTATATCAATACCATACACCGGATGGATGACGGCAAGTTGTTTATCGGTACAAATGGAACGGGATTGATTATCTATGATTCAAAAAAAGATACGTTTGCCTGTTATAACAAAGATAACAGTTCCATAATATCCAATAGAATCTATACGATACTTTCCGACGGAGACAAAAATATCATGTTCAGTACGGAAAACGGGCTGAGCAGATTCTATCCGGATGAAAACCGTTTCAGTAATTGGACGAAAGAACGGGGATTGGCAACCAGCCATTTCAATGCCAATTCCGGCGTTTTATTCCAAAACAAAAACTTTATTTTCGGGAGTATTGACGGGGCTGTGGAGTTTAATAAAACAATGGAGCTGCCACAAAATTATGCGACCGAGCTGATATTTAGTAACTTTAAGGTGCTTTACGACACTGTAGTGCCGGGGGAATCGGAATCGCCGCTGGAAAAAGACATCAACGAGGTGGAAACCATCCACCTGAACCACAATCAGAATATCTTTTCACTGGAAGTGTCAACGATTAACTATGATTATCCGTCAAACATTATATATTCGTGGATGTTGGAGGGCTTTTACAATAAATGGAGCAAACAGGGGAACGAAAGCCTTATCCAATTTACCAACCTGAATTCGGGGAGGTATACGTTGCATGTCCGTGCTATCTCCAATGAAGACGGACACACCATAATCAAAGAACGCAGTATAAATATCATTATTGATGTTCCTTTTTGGAAAAGCGGTTGGGCAATACTGATTTATGTTGTTATGTTTTTTATCATCTCCGGTATCACGCTTCACATCCTCTTTTTGAGGCGGCAAAAGAAAGTCTCCGAGGAGAAAATCACTTTCTTTATAAACACTGCTCACGATATTCGTACCCCTTTGACGTTGATAAAAGCTCCTTTGGAAGAAGTTTGTGAGACGGAAAATATGTCGCCCGTAGGGCAATCCAACGTAAATACGGCTTTGCGGAATGTGAACCTGCTGCTTCGCCTGACTACCAATCTGATAAACTTTGAGAAAGCCGATTTGTATTCGTCCGAACTTTATATCTCCGAGCATGAGGTAAGTGCATTTGTAGAGGAACTTGTGGCATCGTTTCGCGCGTATGCCGAAGCCCGGCATATTGAGTTTACCTGCAAAAGCGACTTTCAATACCTGAATACATGGTTTGACAAGGAAAAGATGGATTCTATCCTGAGGAATATCATATCAAACGCATTGAAATATACTCCCGAAAACGGAAAGGTGAACATCTCCCTCTCCGAAGCGAATGATACATGGAGCGTAGAGGTAAAGGATACGGGTATCGGTATTCCGTCGAGTGAGCAAAAGAAACTGTTTAAGATGCACTTCAGGGGCAGCAATGCTATCAATTCAAAAGTTTCGGGAAGCGGTATCGGGCTGATTTTGGTATGGAAACTGGTTAATTTGCATAAAGGGAAAATCTATCTGCACAGCGTAGAAAACAGAGGATGTACCATTAAGGTTACATTCCCGAAAGGAAGCGAGCATCTGGGAAATGCTAAAAAGGTATCGCTTACAGAAAATCCTACAATCATTCTGAATGATAATAACAAGAAAGATTTGCCGATTTACGATGCAATGAAAGAACAGCATACCGCTTCGGCACAACGAATTTTAATCGTGGAAGACAATGATGAATTGCGTGATTACTTGCGGCAAACGCTATCGTCCGAATACAAAGTCCAGACTTGCGTCAACGGCAGGGAAGCCATGGGCGTGGTCAAAGGCTATAGTCCCGATTTGATTATTTCGGATATTATGATGCCCGAAATGCAAGGCGACGAATTGTGCTCCATATTGAAGAATGACATCGAAACATCTCACATACCGATTATACTGCTCACGGCATTAACCAATGAAAAGAGCATCCTCGAAGGATTGAAAAACGGTGCAGATGAATATATCGTAAAGCCTTTCAATATCGGTATCTTAAAGGCTACAATAGCCAACTTGCTGGTGAATCGCGCCATACTGCGCAGGAAATACAGCAATCCCGATGCAATAATTGATGAAGGTGATGAAAATAACTTTATTGATTATTCCAATAACATTGATTGGAAGTTCATCACCGATGTGAAGAAGCACATAGAGAACAAGATGGACGATCCGATATTCAATGTAGATGTGCTTTGCGCCATGCTGAACATGAGCCGCACGAGCTTCTACAACAAGATAAAAGCGTTGACCGACCATGCACCGGCTGACTATGTACGCATAATTCGTTTGAACAAGGCTGCTCAACTGCTCAAGGAAGGCAGTCATAACGTAACCGAAATAGCCGAAATGACCGGCTTCAACGATGCCAAATACTTCCGCGAAGTCTTTAAGAAGCATTTCAACGTAAGTCCCAGTAAATATAAAGAATCGTTGAACGGATGAATAGTTACCTGAAATTATTCGTTATCTTTTTCAAAGTAGGCGCTTTTACCATTGGTGGCGGCTATGCGATGGTTCCGGTGATAGAGAATGAGATTGTAACCAAACGGCAATGGATGTCGAAAGAAGATTTTCTGGATTTACTTGCTGTGGCGCAATCTGCTCCGGGGGTGCTGGCGGTGAATATTGCCATCTTCACCGGATACAAGTTGCGCGGGATACAGGGGTGTATCGCCTCTGTGCTGGGGGGGGTATTGCCTTCCTTCATTATTATCCTGGTTATCGCCATGTTTTTCCATAACTTTAAAGACAATACAATGGTGGAACGGATATTCAAAGGCATTCGTCCGGCAGTGGCAGCGCTGATTGCCGTTCCTACTTTCAGCATGGCTAAGTCGGCGAAGATAAGCAAGTATACTATCTGGATTCCTGTGGTGTCGGCTTTGCTTATCTGGCTATTGGGCATCTCTCCCATTTGGATTATTGTGGCGGCAGGGGTAGGAGGTTTTATTTGGGGGAAGTTGTGATTACGTCTTTACCTATTTCTTTTAAGTAAATTCACCATGATATGCGCCGCTTGGTATGGTGCGCCGGCTTGCCCCAATCGTTGCGCCATGTTTTCGTATCCGTTCAGCATTTCTTGACGGTAAGTGTTGTCATGCAATAACATATCCAGCTCGTTCCGTATGTTTTCCGTAGTCATTGCGGAAGCAACCAACTCTTTTACTACTTCCTGTCCGGCTATCAAATTCACCAATGAAATGTACCGGACATTCAATATCCGTTTCTTCAAAAAAGAGACAATCTTACCGGCGGGCGTGTGGTAACAAACCACTTGAGGCACACGAAACAAAGCCGTTTCTAAAGTTGCCGTACCCGAAGTAACAAGCGCTGCTCCGGCATGTTGCAACAAATAGAACGTCTGTCTGAAAATAACCTTTACGTCGGCGTTGCCTACATAGCGATTGTAATATTCGCGAGCGATGCCGGGAGCACCCGCCAATACCAATTGGTAATCCGAAAAGCCGGATGCCGCTTTCAACATATCCGGTAAATTGTCCTTAATCTCTTGCTTGCGACTACCGGCTAATAAGGCGATAATCGGTTTGTTGTTCAATCCGTTCTCTTTTGTAAAAGATGAAAAAGATTCACCGGGTTCTGCCTTAAATTCCATAACCTCGTCCACCGTAGGATTCCCGATGTAATGCACCGGATATTGATGTTTGTTATAGAATTCTACTTCAAAGGGAAGAATGGAAAACAGCTCGTTTACATCCCGTTTTATGCTTTTGATGCGATACTCCTTCCATGCCCAGATTTTCGGGGAGATATAGTAATAAACGGGAATATTTGTTCTTGCCCGCACAAACTTGGCTATGTTCAAGTTAAATCCCGGATAATCAACAGGGATAACGACATCAGGCTCCCAATTTACAATGTCTTCTTTACACCGCTTCATATTGGCAAAGATAGTACGCAAGTGCAACAATACAGGAATGAAGCCCATGTATGCCAAGTTTTTGTAATGCTTTACCAGCACTCCACCAACGGCTGCCATTAGGTCTCCACCAAAGAAACGGAACTCAGCCCGAACGTCCGCCTCCTTCAAGGCAGCCATCAGGCGGGAGGCATGCAGGTCGCCCGAAGCTTCACCGGCAATCAGGTAATATTTCATGATTAGTCACATAACATATTACTCAACTCATCCATAAATTCGTAGGCAGTAATATCTACTTTTGTTGGAGTAATGGCTACATAACCTTGACTGAGTGCCCAACGATCGTTCTTTTCGTTATCCGGTCGGGAGTTGATAAACGTTCCCGATAGCCAATAATACCCCGGCTGAGATGTACAAGCATCCCATTCCTGTTCCCAATGCCCATCGGTTTGTTCGCATATCCTTATTCCTTTTATCTCTTTCGTATCCGGAAAGTTTACGTTCAGGCAGACTAACGGAGGGAGTCCTTTTTCGAGCACTTTACGGACTATCTTCCGAATGTATTCGCATGTTGGCTCAAAGTCTGCATCGGGTAGGTGATTGCACAAAGAAAAGCCGATTGAAGGTATTCTGTTCAAACACCCTTCGATAACGATGCCCATTGTGCCGGAATAATGCACGTTGGTTGCCGAATTATCGCCGTGATTAATTCCACCTATCACCAAATCGGGTTTGCGGGTTAATATCACGTTTCGTGCCAATTTGATACAATCGGAAGGAGTACCTGTACACTTATAGATGGTCAGACCCGACTCCTGATGAACCAATTGATAATGCACCGGTAGCGTTACCGACAATGCGCATCCGCTTCCTGACCGGGCAGAGTCGGGAGCTATAACTACAATTTCCCCCAACGGGTGAATATATTTTATGAGTTCGTTAATGCCTTTAGCAGTTATCCCGTCGTCGTTCGATACGAGTATTAGTGGTTTTAAGGTCTCCATACGTTTTGTCTTTGTTTTTATTGATGGTACAAAGGTAATAAATAATGGGGTAAACGAGATACCCCCACTCTCCACTTTCAACTAAATTTGAGCGTCTTTTTTTGCCTATTTCTCACAGAGCGTGAGCCTATTTCCCACGGATCGTGAGCCTATTTCTCATAGCCCGATTCCGGTAGAGGGAACGCTATAATAGTTGAAAGTTGAAAAGGGAAAGTTGAAAGTGGGGGCTATATATAATAAGGTATATATACCCGTAGAGCATTTAGGAAAAAGTTAAGAACGAAATTGTTTTCAGCCGGTTAAAGAATCGTTTTCTTCTTCTGTGGGGCTGAAAGTCCCACTTACATTAGCCCCGACTAAACGAAGTGGCAGTCGGGGTCAAGGAGTAAACTACCTTCCGGCGGGTTGAAAGCCCAGCTTAAAGAACTTCTTAGATTCAGTTGCCCTTTCAGGGCGCAGTTTGAACTTGCTTTCTTATCCCCTTTTCGGAAAAATGACATTGCATATTGGGAAAGGGGGGCAGCTCATAGCTTCAGTCTCACCCCCAGCCCCTCTCCGAAAGAGAGGGGGGGGAGGTAGCTTTGTAGAGCCAGACTTTCAGGCTGCCCTGTTAGTAACGCGATCCTCATGGCGCGTTAGATACTATAGTAATATCCAAATTATTTTGGGAATTTATTTTATCTTTGCGGTAACCAAAAGAAAACTCTTTTCGATTCGTTGAACCGAAGTCTATCTTGTGCGGCTGTCTCATAAGTTGAGTCAGTCTTTTTTTATGTATTATAAATTTGGAAGATTGAACCACATTTCGTATCTTTATATCTGTAAATCAGATATATAAATATATGCATAAAGTGGTTTTTAAAGGGTATAGTCAAGGACAAATCAGTTTGTTCCCGGCACGATTGGATGAAAAAATTCCAGAGGATTCACCCGTCCGACCGGTAAATCAAGTAGTTGATAATCTTGATATTAGTTCTATTATTGAGAGTTATGAAGGCGGCGGCTCAAGTTCGTACCACCCTCGCATGATGCTCAAAGTCGTGCTGTTTGCCTATTTGAACAATGTTTATTCGTGCCGAAAAATAGAAGACAGACTGAAAGACAGTATCTCGTTTATGCGGCTCTCCGGCAATCAAACCCCAGACCATAATACCATTAACCGCTTTCGCTCTTCTCATTTGAAAGATCGTATCCATCATATTTTTACGCAAATAATCCTGCTTTTGGTAGAAATGGGACATTTGAGCTTGAATGTGGTTTACGTGGATGGGACAAAGTTGGAATCACGCGCTAACCGCTATACCTTTGTTTGGCGCAAGACAGTAGAAAAAAACAAGGCAAAATTAGAAGCGAAAATACGCAAAATACTCGAACAGGTCGAAGAAGGCATTGCGCAAGAGAATCAACCCGATGAGGAACCGTCTACACCAATTAATTCCGAAGAATTAAAAAAACGCATCGCCCAAATCAACCGTGAAAACCGTAGCAAAGAAGAGCAGAAAGCAATTAAAACAGTAGAAAACAAGCATTTGCCCAAACTTCAAGAATACGAAAAGCACCTTGAGAACTTAGGGAATCGCAACAGCTATTGACTTTGTTGCAACGAGTAATGTATTTATTTTCAATTAATTACAAATAGTATTTTTTGCCCTTTGACAAAGTATGAATTCGTTAACTATTTGAAAACTATATATTTAACATAAATCTACAATATGACTAATTGGCTGAATATCAACAAATAACCGTTGCAACAAAGTCACAGCTATTCCAAAACCGATGAAGAGGCTACTTTTATGCGAATGAAGGAAGACCACATGATGAACGGTCAACTCAAACCGGCTTACAACCTGCAAATAGCAACAGAGAATCA
>SNRY01000352.1_pt1 | contig 16705 bp, 10 predicted proteins | sample 4693421 | NCBI WGS metagenome assembly SNRY01 (sample SAMN11003215, study PRJNA524138) | termite gut metagenome | isolation source: Bacteroidetes bacterial symbionts from single cell of protist host amplifed... | host: Streblomastix strix ... | reverse complement strand
TAAAATACCTGCATGATGACAGTTGGGAGCTGGGAGCCGCCAACTGGACTCCCACCATGGAACAGGCTTTTGCCGGAGATCACGGATATGAATTAAGGAAATATCTGCCTGTTGTTGCAGGTAAAATTATCGAAAGCCATGATGTTTCAGACCGCTTTCTGTATGATTTTCGCCGTACCATAGCCAATCTTATCAACCGGAACCATTACCTTCGTCTCAGAGATATTGCACACAAGGAAGGTCTGGGAATCCATCCCGAGTCGGGCGGTCCGCATCCTGCACCCATTGATGCTTTGCTGAACATGGGACTGGGAGATATTCCAATGGGCGAATTTTGGGCGATTGCCGAGACACACCGTGTGGAACCGCATAGGCGCCTGTATGTCAAGCAAGGAGCATCGGCAGCGCATATCTACGGCAAACGCTTCATGCAGGCAGAAGGAGCTACTACCATCGGTCCACATTGGGAACGCGATCCATGGATGCTTAAACCAACGATGGACAGGGTGTTTTGCGAAGGTCTCAACCGCTATGTGATTCACACCTTTACTCATTCCCCCAAAGAAGCCGGTAAACCCGGAAACGAGTATTTTGCAGGTACGCATATCAATCCGAATGTTACCTGGTGGAAACAAGGCAAAGCCTTCCTGGACTGGACGGCACGCAACTCATTCCTGCTGTCGCAGGGGCTTTTCGTGGCTGATGTAGCTTTCTATTACGGTGATAATATTCCCAATCAGGTGCCATTCAAACATATTGATCCGCGCCTTGGCGAAGGATATGACTATGATGTGGTCAATACCGATGTAATCTTGAATCGCATGTCTGTTCGCAATGGAAAGATTTATCTGCCCGACGGAATGAGTTACTGGGTGTTGGTTCTGCCCAATCGTAAAGCAATTAACATACAAGTACTGGAAAAAATTGAGCAATTGGTGAAAAACGGCGCTACGGTCATTGGTCCCCAACCAGAAACAACGACAGGGGCAGGCAATGTCGACAACCGCCTAAAAATACTTTCCGACCTTTTATGGGGAAAGATAGATGATACAAATACGACCGAAAATATTTATGGAAAAGGTAAGGTTGTTTGGGGAAAAACGATATGCGACGTATTGAAGGATAACGGTGCATGTCCGGATTTTGAATACCGGAATGACGATCGTCCCTCCGAACAGGCGACCAGTATTGATTATATTCATCGTCAAATCTCTCAATCTTCGGAAGATACGGACATCTATTATGTAGCCAATCGGCTGGAACGTCCCGAATATTTCCGGGCATCTTTCCGCACAAGCGACAAGCAACCGGAAATATGGTATCCGGAAACCGGCAAAATAGTACCGGTCAATGTGTATGTGCAATCGGATGGACAAACATCTCTCCCATTGTATCTTGATCCGTTTGGTTCGGTATTTGTCGTGTTTCGTCATCCGGCAAAGACAAAACCTGTTACATCTGTCAGTTTGGATGGAAAAGAGATTTTTCCTTCTGTATCCATGACCTTTGACAAAGCGCCGTTTGAGTATTTACCGGATGGAAAACTTGGGTTCAACCAATCTGGAACCTTTGAGTTCATACAAGATGGCAAAGTGAAAAAGGTTATTGCCAAAATCAACAGCGATCAGTATCTTTCCGGTTCGTGGCAGGTATCATTTGATCCGGATTGGGGTGGACCTGAAAAAACAGAATTTCCGAAGCTTATCTCGTGGACAGAACTGTCTGATCCCGGTATCAAATATTATTCCGGTACTGCTGTTTACCGCAAAACCTTCACAATGGATAAACCCAATGCCAACACGCGAGTTTATCTTAATTTAGGAGAGTTGCACAACATTGCCGAAGTTCGCATCAACGGACAATCCGCAGGAATATGGTGGAAAAAACCCTTTGCCGGCGACATTACCGATTTGGTACGGAAGGGGGAGAATACCTTGGAAGTAGCCGTTGTCAACTTGTGGCCTAACCGGCTTATCGGCGACCAGTTTCTGCCCGAAGACAAGCGGTTCACAAAGACCAATGTGATGAAATTTACCAAAGACTCGCCGTTATTGCCTTCTGGATTGATAGGACCGGTATGGTTATCGTTTGGAACACTTTACCGTAAATAGGGTAGTAATTCCTTTTTGGAAATACCAATTAAACTGATCCCCAGTTACCAAACTAAATTGACCCCTGTTTTTTGTGATTAAAAACAGGGAAAATACTTTTTTATTGTTGGGGCTATGTTACTTATAAAGAAAATAATGAGCAAGTCTTTATTTGTTTTTATCATATACAATATCTTCTTTTTTATAATATCGTCAACTGCGTACGTAAAAGAAAGTTTCGTTATTGTTGGAGCGGAACAAACGGAAGAATATTTTTCTCTTCTGAAAAATAAACGTATTGCCATATTCTCTAATCATACCGGCAGGATAAAAGACAAACATTTGTTGGACGTGCTGGTGGAAAATAACTTTAATGTTGTTGCAATCTTTTCTCCGGAACATGGTTTTCGTGGAAATGCAAGTGCCGGCGAACACATATCAAATTCTGCAGATGTAAAGACGGGTATCCCTATCCTTTCTCTTTATACCGGAAAATTGAATAGACCAAGTGAAGATTCCATGCGGGAATTTGATTTGCTCATTGTGGACATACAGGATGTCGGTTTGCGCTTTTATACTTACTATATATCCATGGTACAACTGATGGAAGCTTGTGCCGTGCATCACAAGAAGATGCTCATCCTAGACCGTCCTAATCCAAACGGTCATTATGTTGACGGACCGATATTGGACATGAAATATAAATCGAATGTAGGAGGACTACCCATTCCCATTGTTTATGGAATGACTTTGGGAGAGCTTGCCCTAATGGCAAATGGCGAAAGATGGCTCACAACTTCGCACCCTTGTGATGTTACGGTTATCAAATGTAAGAACTACACACATCATACACTATACAGATTGCCCATTCCACCTTCTCCAAACCTGCCCAATATGACAGCTGTTTATTTATATCCTTCACTTTGCTATTTTGAAGGAACTCCTGTTAGTTTAGGGCGAGGTACTTCACTCCCTTTCCAAATATACGGACACCCTGACATGAAGGGATATGATTACAGTTTCATTCCGAGAAGTATATCGGGAGCTACTAATCCTCCCCAACTTAACAGACTTTGTCATGGGGTAGATTTGAGTAGCCTTTCGGATAAGGAGATATTGGAAAAAGGCATCGACTTAAATTATCTCATTGATGCTTATCGAAATCTAAATATAGGTGATAAATTCTTCCTTCCGTTTTTTGAGTTACTTGTTGGTGTAGATTATATTCGTAAAATGATTGAAGAAGGCAAAGAGGCTGACGAAATTAAAATTATGTGGAAAGAAGATGTAGAAAGATTTAAGATTCAACGTAAGCCTTATTTACTTTATAAAGAATAATAAAAGATGTATCGCACTTTAAATACATCTTTTTTCTTGTTCCAAAAAAGCCTATCTTTGCTCTTACGAACAACTAAGGAAACCTCGTATAAATATATAAACGTCAAGAAAGTTTATTCAATAAATAAAGATGGCAGAATTAAAAGACCTTACCAAACGTAGCGAGAACTATTCGCAATGGTACAATGATTTGGTAGTCAAAGCAGATTTGGCAGAGCAATCTGCTGTGCGTGGATGTATGGTAATAAAACCCTACGGATACGCTATTTGGGAAAAAATACAACGTCAACTCGATGATATGTTTAAAGAAACCGGACATGTAAATGCCTATTTTCCGTTGTTAATTCCCAAATCCTTTCTAAGCAGGGAAGCAGAACACGTAGAAGGCTTTGCCAAGGAATGTGCCGTCGTAACCCATCATCGTTTAAAAAACTCCCCCGACGGTAAAGGGGTTGTAGTTGACCCTGAAGCAAAATTGGAGGAAGAGCTTATCATTCGCCCAACTTCCGAAACAATCATTTGGCATACATACAAGAATTGGATTAATTCGTACCGTGACCTGCCGATTCTTTGTAATCAATGGGCTAACGTAATGCGTTGGGAAATGCGTACCCGTTTGTTTCTTCGTACTTCCGAATTTCTCTGGCAAGAAGGGCACACTGCCCATGCCACCCGCGAAGAAGCGGAAGAAGAAACGATAAAGATGTTGAATATTTATGCCGAGTTTGCTGAAAAATACATGGCTGTTCCCGTTATAAAAGGAGTGAAAACAGCCAACGAACGTTTTGCAGGTGCGCTGGATACTTATTGCATTGAAGCGATGATGCAAGACGGAAAAGCGTTGCAAAGCGGTACTTCACATTTTTTGGGACAGAATTTCGCTAAAGCGTTTGACGTGCAATTCCTGAATAAAGATAACAAACCGGAATACGTATGGGCTACTTCGTGGGGAGTTTCTACCCGTTTGATGGGTGCACTCATCATGACGCATTCCGACGACAACGGGTTAGTGCTTCCACCTCGCCTCGCCCCTCTTCAAGTAGTGATTATACCCATTTACAAGAATGACAACCAACTGTCGGTCATCAATGAGAAAGTGGAAAGTGTAGCTGCCAAATTGAAAGTAATGGGCATCTCCGTGAAGTATGATAATTCGGACAATAAACGTCCGGGATTCAAATTTGCCGATTACGAACTGAAAGGTGTTCCCGTCCGCCTTGTCATAGGAAGCAGGGATTTGGAGAATAATACCATGGAAGTGATGCGTCGAGATACCTTGGGAAAAGAAACCGTATCATGCAACGGTATCGAAACATATATTCAGGATTTGCTGGAAGATATTCAAACGAACATCTATAAAAAAGCATTCGATTATCGTACTGCCCGTACCTTCACAGCAGATACTTACGATGAATTCAAAAAGAAAATTGAAGAAGGAGGATTCATCCTCGCTCATTGGGACGGAACCGTTGAAACGGAAGAGAAGATAAAAGAAGAAACCAAAGCAACTATTCGCTGTATTCCTCTGGAAGGAGAGAAAACGCCCGGTAAATGTATTGTTACAGGTAAACCGTCGGTGTGCAGAGTCATATTTGCGCGGTCGTATTAACAATACGCTTCACTCCACTGTTACCGACTTTGCCAAATTCCTCGGCTGATCGACATCCATCCCTTTGCAAACTGCCACATGATAAGCCAACAATTGCAAGGGCACTGTTGTGATTAACGGATCCAAACATTCTAATGTCTTGGGAAGCTCAATGCAATAATCCGCTATTTTGCCGATAGCCGTATCGCCTTCCGTCACAATAGCTATTACTTTGCCCTTGCGCGCTTTAATTTCCTGTATATTGCTAAGCACCTTTTCATACAGTCCGTTGTATGTAGCAATTACTACTACCGGCATTTCAGCATCAATCAATGCAATAGGACCATGCTTCATTTCGGCAGCCGGATACCCTTCGGCATGAATATACGATATTTCTTTTAACTTCAGAGCGCCTTCCAATGCCACAGGATAATTATATCCACGTCCCAAATAAATAAAATTGTGCGCATAAGTAAATATCTTGGAAAGTTCAGCTATCTCATTGTTCAGTTTCAATACCTGTTTTATCTTTTCAGGCACATTGCCAAGCTCTTTGACTATTTGCAGATACTCGTCTTCGGTTATCGTTTGCTTTTCTTTTGCCAATGTCAATGCCAACATTGTCAATACCGTTATCTGTCCGGTAAATGCCTTGGTGGAAGCAACTCCGATTTCCGGTCCCACGTGGATGTACGAACCCGTATGTGTAGAGCGTGGAATGGATGAACCAACGGCATTGCATATTCCGTAAATAAATGCTCCTTTACTTTTTGCCAATTCAATGGCTGCCAACGTATCGGCTGTTTCACCGGATTGCGAAATGGCAATAATCACGTCATTTTCATCAATCACCGGATCACAGTAACGAAACTCCGATGCGTATTCCACTTCCACCGGTATGCGGCAGAAACTCTCAATCAGATGTTTACCTATTAACCCCGCATGCCAAGAAGTTCCACATGCCACAATGATAAATCGCTTCGCTTTCAGTAACTTTTGCTTGTAATCTATAACAGCCGAAAGCACTACATTGGTTCTTTCCAAATTGATTCTGCCACGCATGCAATCATAAATACAATCGGGTTGTTCTGTTATCTCCTTCAACATAAAATGAGGGTATCCACCCTTTTCCAACTGTCCGAGATTCATTGTTACCTGTTGTATTTGAGGAGTCATTTCCACGTTATGCAGATTAACCACCTTCAAATCTTTTCCACGACGGATAACAGCAATCTCTTCTTCTTTCAAATACACCACTTTGTCGGTATATTCTACAATAGGTGTTGCATCCGAAGCTAAAAAGAATTCATCTTCCCCAATTCCTACTACTAACGGGCTACTTTTGCGCGCAGCGATAATTTCATCCGGATGTTCCTTTTCCAATATCGCTATGGCATAAGCCCCTATCACTTCTTGCAAAGCCAACTGAACAGCAGTAAGTAAATCCAAATGATTTGATATTTTAATGTATTCTATGAGTTGAACAAGTACCTCCGTATCGGTATTACTCCTGAATGTATAACCTTTCGTTTGAAGCTTTTCTTTGAGAACGGCATAATTCTCAATAATGCCGTTATGGATAAGGGCAAGCGTTTCTGATGAGGAATAATGAGGATGGGCATTCTCTTGACACGGCTCTCCATGAGTAGCCCAACGCGTATGGGCAATACCGATATTGCCGGAAATGTCTTTTGATAGGATAAAGTTCTCCAACTCGGATACTTTTCCTTTTGCTTTATATACGTTCAATTGCCGGTCATCACTGATTAATGCTACACCCGCACTATCGTATCCGCGATATTCCAATCGTTTTAAACCCTTAATGAGAATAGGACATGCTGCCTGTTTACCAATATAACCTACTATACCACACATGATAATTCGTATTATTATTTTGACTGTAAAGATAGAATGTATCAATAAAATATAGTTTTATATTAGAGCTTTGTTTCAAGTTTTGACGAAATAAAGAAATAAAGAGGTTTTCCATCCTATGCATGTGAATAAACAATGTATCTTCGCAAAAAGAAAGAACAAGAATGAGAACAAAATAGTCTACAAGGAATGATATGAAAACGATAAAAAAAAGGTTGGATACGTGGAACAGTAAGTTTTGTGTTCTCTGCATAGCGTGCTTGTTGGTGTCTATACATGCAGATGCACAAATAAATAGAACTTCGGTTGCACAAAAAGGAGATTTCAATTTGGGATTGACGATAGGAATGCCGATGATAAAGGGATGGAATGCCGTAATGCCGGTGATTTCGACTGATGCTTCGTGGATAGTTTTGTCCGAATTCATTGACACAAAAACATTCGGGAAAAGTGGTAGCGTTGACGTGGGCGTTTACTACGGATTTTCCGCTTACAAACAAGATAATCTTCCGGGAATAGATGGGGAGAACCAATTGCTTTACCATTCGGTGTTGCTCCGTTCCGCTTTTCATTTTCAGTTTGTGGATAAACTGGATACCTACGCGGGAATAATGAGCGGAGCAAATATTCGGTCTTATTCCAACAATTCATTAAATAATGATGTTAGTTTCGCCTACAATCTTTATGCGGGAGCCAAATACTATTTTTCACCTAAGTTTGCCGTCAAACTGGAGTTTATAGAAGACTTCACACCTTGGCTTTCTGCCGGCGTCAATTTTAAGTTTTAATCTCTTGTTGAGTGAATATGAATTTTACAACACGATAAAAAGGGTGGATAAAATTCCTCATATCCGATTGATAAGCCAACAACTTTCAGGAACAGGCATGCAAACGTCGAAAGATGTTGTTTCATGGATGGGAGCCGTACAGGCGCAGGATTATGCCATGGCAAAATGGGCTGTCGGCATACGCTTTTCGGAGAGTACGGATAAAATGACAGAGGAAACATTCAACAAAGGTGAAATCCTTCGTACCCATGTTTTGCGTCCAACCTGGCATTTTGTAGCCCCTGAAAATATTCGTTGGATGTTGTCTTTGTCGGCAGACAGGATTAAATCATCCAGCCGTTCGAGAGACCGCGATCTGGAAATTACCGAAGAACTGTATAGTCAAGTCAACCGGATTATTCAAAAATCATTGGAAGGCAATAAGTTCCTCACGCGAGAAGCCATAGGAAAAGTATTAGAGGAAGCCGGAATTGCAGTTGATGCTTCTCGTATGACTCATTTTATGATGCGGGCAGAAATAGAAGGCATTGTTTGCAGTGGCGCTCTGCAAGGGAAATCCCATACGTATGCCTTGTTGGATGAGCGTGTGCTGCCAACGAAGCCTTGGCATAAAGAAGAAGCCTTGGCGAAACTTGCTCAACTGTATTTTACGAGCCATTGTCCGGCTACGCTACAAGATTTCGTTTGGTGGTCGGGGTTGTTGCAAACCGAAGCAAAAAGGGGTTTGGAAGCTGTAAAGTCCGGTTTTGTTGCGGAAGAAATGAACGATCAGACATATTGGATATCCGATGCATTCAAAAACGTACCAAGTGTAGATACATCCATTTATTTGCTTCCGGCTTTTGATGAATACATTATTAGTTACAGAGATCGGAAAGCAGTTCTGCCTTTAGAGAATCATAGTAAAGCGATTTCGAGCAACGGTATCTTTCGTCCGACCATTGTTGCAAACGGACAAGTTGTAGGACTTTGGGGGAAATCGAATACTAAAAATAAATCCGTAACGTTGACCTTTTTTGAGCAATCCAACATTCCTACAAATAACGAGATAAACAAAGCTATCAATACTTTTAATGCCTTTCTGGAAAAATGACAGACAGCATTATTAGTTTTAGGCTAAAAAATGCACTACGGGGTTTGCTAATATAACCCGTTGGTGGGATTAGCATTAAAGCATTTATTATAGCTCATACGGGATGCCAACCACCTTCTTAGCACTCGCCAGGCAGTCCTCCACCCACTCCAAGCGGTTTTCACGGGTATCATCGGGTATCCTTCCCCACTTGGTAAGCGGGCATAGAACGGAGAAGAATCGGACAGAACTGTTTAGCATATCGTAAGCATTTGATATTCAGTTCGTATGCAGGCGTGAGGGACCTATAAAATTTTTACGTTTTTTTAATTCCGCCAACGGGTTAATATAAAATATTTTCGCTTTATTTGTAGTTAATAACGGTGGTATTAGTAATACCTCTGTTCTTGAATAATTGAATATAAACTCAATTTTATATAACAGGTAAAATTCCTAAACTCCTATGAAAACAAAAATTTTACTATTAGTGTGTTGCCTTTTGATTGTAGCATGTAACGAAGAAGCAAATTCTAACAAACAAATTCTTTCTTATACGATAGAAGCGGGAGCAAACAAGTTAGAAGCGGATATACATGGAATCATAGATGAAAAAATACATATTATTACATTGGATTCCAAAGTGCCTGTAGACAGAAATTTAGTTGCAACGTTTGATGCCATTGGAAACGTTTTTATTGGGAAAATTCCTCAAATCAGTGGAAAGACAAGTAATAATTATGTTTCCGAATTAACTTATATAGTTCTTGCTGAAGACGGAAGCTCAACAACTTATACGATACTATCAGAGCCGCTACAACCACAACCACAGCTACAGTTAAACACCATAACAGACTTTAGCATCAAGATAACACAACGCGGAATATCACGAAAAATACAAGGAATCATTGATAATAAATCTTCTACCATCACATTGAGGGTTCCATCCAATGACTGGATTGATGATGTGGAAAATGCCATTGCAACATTCACCCCCAAAAGTACGGTTACAATAGGTGATGTGAATCAAATAAGCGGCACAACTCCCAATGATTACAGACGTGAATTGATTTATACTGTAACAGCAGACGATAACTCAAAGAAAGAATATAAAGTCAGGCTTGTTTCTCCACAATCTACCGGATTGCCTGTTATCAGAATAGATACTGAAAATAACGCTGAAATCCGAGATAAGGAAAATTATGTAACAGCTACATTTACATTATCAGATGCGGCATCTCCGGCAAACGATTTGAAGGGAAAAGAAACAGGGATACGAGGCAGAGGAAACTCAACTTGGGGGTATCCTAAAAAACCATATCGTTTGAAATTTGATAAAAAAGTATCCATCTTTGGTTTGGGGGAAGCTAAAAGCTGGGTGTTACTGGCAAATTATTTAGACCCAACTTTTATCATGAATACCGTAGCTTTTGAGTTAGGACACAGAGTGGGACTTCCATATACAAATCATGCACATCATGTGGAATTCTTTTTAAACGGTAGCTATCAAGGAAGTTATGTATTAACCGAACAGGTGCAAGTGAATGAACACAGGGTAGATATTGATGAAAAGACAGATTTTCTCGTAGAATTGGATTCTTATTACGATGAACCAATCAAATTTAGAACCCGACTCTTACAATTACCGGTAAATGTAAAATCGCCTGAAGTAACAAGTGAATCGGAAATAGAATTTGTAAAAACCGCCATCAATGAGTTAGAAGAAGCCATGTTTGGAACAACAAGCAATTTCCCTGAAAGATATAAAGATTTGATAGATATAAACTCTTTTGTCAATTTTTTGCTCTTAAATGAAATTGTTCGCAATACAGAATTAAAACATCCGAAAAGCACTTACATGTATAAAAGGCAAGGAGAAAAAATATGTATGGGACCACTTTGGGATTTTGATTGGGCGTTTGGCTATAGTGGTGGTGGACAAAATTATTTTAACTCTTCCACGAGTATGTTGCATTATGATAGAAATGTATCTCCCGATAACGACATTGGAACCTATTTTTTTACTCAATTTTTTAAAGACCCGAAGTTCCGTTTGGAATATAAAAAGCGGTGGAATGAAGTTAAAGAATCTATTTCCGACATTGATAAATTTGTTCAAGAGAAGGGGGATTATTTGCAAAAATCAGCTATAGAAAACAAAGAAGAATGGACACATAATCTTGAGCATATTTATCAAATAAATCGTATGCGTACATGGTTGAAAGAACGAATTGCTTATTTGGATAAGCAAATCAATGAATTCTAATATTATAATACGACCATTCGGCGATTACCCCGTTGAGGCGACCATTCGGGGCGACTCTGTATGAGGGCAAGGTGTGCCTTGCCCTACTTGTTAAATTAATTGTAATTATTGATTATTGAGGTTGTGTGCCGATGAATCGTGATTAATAATGCTTATCTTTGCAGGTATTAGAAAGTATGATAGATTAAGAAAAAAACAGGGTAAGGGTCGGACTATCAAACACAAAACCGTATGGGAATAAATCAACATCTTATAGGGCTTTCTGATGCTCAAGTCATTGAAAATCGCCATAAATACGGAGAAAATGTATTAACCCCTCCCAAAAGAATCCCCCTATGGAAACTGTTTCTGGAGAAATTTGAAGATCCCGTTATTCGCGTTCTTTTAATAGCCGCTTTGTTATCATTGGCTATAGCCGTTGTCAATCATATAAACACAGGGACGGGAGAATATGCCGAAACCATAGGCATCTTTTGCGCTATATTTCTTGCTACAGGTGTTGCCTGGGGATTTGAAACAAATGCCAACAGAAAGTTCGATGTGCTGAACTTGGTAAATGATGATACGCCGGTAAGAGTTATCCGTAACGGAAATGTCTGCGAGATACCCAAACGCCACGTTGTTGTGGGAGATATCGTACTGTTGGAAGTGGGAGAGGAAGTACCCGCCGACGGAAAACTCTTAGAAGCTATCTCGCTGCAAATGGACGAATCGTGTCTGACCGGAGAGTCGGTTATTGCCAAAACAATTCACACAGAAGGCTTTGACAAAGAAGCTACGTACCCGTCCGATTGGGTGATGAGAGGTACTAAAGTAATGGACGGACACGGAATAATGGAAGTCAAAAACGTGGGCGATGCCACCGAATATGGAAAAGTTGCCGAGAAATCGACGGAAATAACCGGCGAAGAAACTCCCCTGAACAAAGAGTTAGCCGTCTTGGCGAAACTTATCGGTGTGGTAGGCTTTGGATTGGCGGCATTAACATTCTCCATATTGTTTATCAAAGACTTGTTTTTCGGACACACAATTTATTCTTTAAGCCAATTAGGGCTATTGGGCGCTGTTGTTATCGGCGTGATGACGGCATTAGTTAAAGTTTGGGTACCCATTTTATACGATGCTTTTGATTTGTGTGGAAAAAAGAAGAAGTTGCCCAAGTCCGTAGAAAACGGTAGTTGGATAAGATGGATCGTATATGGAACTGCTGTCTTTGTTTTAATCGCCGGATGTGGCTGTATATGGGGGATAAACCCTTTAAAGGTGGATTCGTGGGTGTCGATAGAAACAGCCGGATATGTGCTGCAATATTTTATGGTAGCCGTTACCTTAGTTGTTGTAGCCGTTCCCGAAGGCTTGCCGATGAGCGTTACCCTGAGTTTGGCATTGAGTATGCGCCGGATGTTGAAAACCAACAATCTTGTCAGGAAGATGCACGCTTGCGAAACAATGGGAGCTATCACCGTTATTTGTACCGATAAAACGGGGACGCTGACCCAAAACCGGATGCAAGTGTATCAAACAAATTTCTACGGAACGGATGAAAAGCAACTATTGGGAGAAGACACTATCAGTCGTCTGATAAAAGAAAATATTTCCGTCAATTCCACCGCATTCTTAGACTGTTCCAATTCTAAAGAGGTGAGAACCATAGGTAATCCTACCGAAGCAGCCCTTTTGCTATGGTTGAACTCCAAAGGGATAAACTTCCCCGAAATAAGAGAGAACGCCCAAATAATACAACAACTAACCTTCTCTACCGAAAGAAAATACATGGCTACGTTGGTGGAATCCCCTTTGTTGAACAAGAAGGTATTGTATCTGAAAGGCGCACCCGAAATCATTCTATCCAAATGTTCGGACATCACGGAAGGAACCTCTGCCGTTGTCCTATCTGCCGGATACAAAACCCAAATAGAAAAACAATTGCTTCACTATCAAAATCAAGCGATGAGAACCTTGGGCTTCGCTTATAAGTTTATAGAGATAGAAGATTGTACCGGTGTTTCCATTGAAGAATTGGCTCAGGGGGACGCAATATTTTTAGGATTTGTCGCCATATCCGATCCTGTGAGAGCCAATGTTCCATACGCCGTTGAACAATGCATGAGCGCCGGCATCCATATAAAAATAGTTACCGGAGATACCCCCGGTACAGCCAAGGAAATCGCCAGACAAATAGGCATTTGGAAAGAAGACGATACAGCGCACAACCTCATTACCGGAGTAGAATTTGAAGCTTTGTCTGATACCGAAGCCTCCCAACGGATACGAGACCTAAAAATAATGTGTCGCGCCCGCCCCACAGACAAACAGCGGCTTGTACATCTCTTACAGCAAAACGGGGAGATTGTAGCCGTTACGGGAGACGGTACCAACGATGCTCCCGCATTGAATTACGCACACATAGGGCTTTCTATGGGTACGGGTACGTCCGTTGCCAAAGAAGCAAGCGATATAACGTTGCTCGACGACTCTTTTAACAGCATTAGTACTGCTGTCATGTGGGGACGTTCGCTTTATCAGAACATTCAACGTTTCGTCTTATTTCAATTGACCATAAATACAGCAGCGTTAACACTCGTATTCTTAGGCTCTATATTAGGATTCGAATTACCCCTTACGGTAACGCAGATGTTGTGGATCAATCTCATTATGGACACATTCGCCGCCGGAGCGTTGGCTTCCCTGCCGCCTAATCCCGAAGTAATGAAAGACAAGCCACGCAAGAACAGCGACTTTATCATCAGCAAATCCATGTGTCTTCATATCTTTTTCGTAAGCGGCGCATTCATCTTATTATTAATGTCGATGCTCTTCTTGTTTAAAGACACAAATACGTTGGCAAACATCTTTTCCTATATTCCCGAAGGAGAAAGACCGGAATATTCTTTGTCTTATTTCTTCACCGTATTTGTGATGCTGCAATTCTGGAATCTCTTTAATGCCAAAGCCTTTCTAACGGGAAAGTCCGCATTTACAGGATTAAAAAACAGTTACGGATTTATCGCCGTAGCATTCATTGTACTAATAGGACAAATATTCATCGTGGAGTTTGGCGGCGAAGTTTTTCGCACTGTTCCCCTTACTGTTGCGGATTGGTTGATAATAACAGGAGCAACTTCCTTTGTGCTATGGATTGGCGAGGTAGTGCGGCGGATAAAAAGATAATTCTGTTTAAATTTAATTTGGTATAGGCGTTTAGACCGCCTGATATTTTTGCTACTTTTGTAGTATGACAACACAGAAACAATTTACAGGAGTGAATTCAATAAAGTTCAGTATACACAATGCCAAAATACCGATAAGATAAGTACATACGGCAATAAAAAACAGGACTTTTCACAAAGCCCTGTTTTTAGTTTTTAATAGGTATTAGTTTCCTTCAAGGTAAAAAAGATTGTTTTCAGAATAACAATGCAAAAATACGAGGATTCTCTACACCTTCCAAATATAATGATATGTCGTAAAACATGCTTAGTAAGAATTCTTATAATTAATTATCATTTTGTAAGGAAACCAATCAATTATCCCCTATTATTATGAGAAAACTATACCTTTTTTATAAAATAATAATGAAAAATTGTACAAATGTTTTAATTTAACGTGAATTTGATATGAGAAACCGTGTAAAATAAATATAAGCACCGGCAATCAAGTTGTTAATAAGAAATATTATTCTTATCTTTATGAATATCGAATAAATAGAGAAGATATGAATACCTTTTATACGAATAACTTGAATGATAACCGATGGAGTGCAAGAGTAAACATGTTAAAGGGCAAACGAAAGCATTTCTCATTGCGAGAAATATTTGATGCGGTCTTCTAGTTGATTTTACTCTTTTACCAGTAATAAATACATCATAATGTCATACATTTGTCCAACAAAAACGAGATTGATATGAAGAATAAAATAAGAAAATCCACTTGGTTGACGGTTGCACTACTTATTTACGTGTCGGTTATGGCTGTGTATATGCTTCCACGCAATAGTGAAATGAGTCATACGGAAAAATACATTACTCTCTCTGTTTCATATATTATTGTTATTGTTCTCTGGTTCGTATTGCGAAAAAAAGAACAAGTACAACAAAAACATCGTGAAAAAGAACAAAAAGACAAGAATCTACATTGAAACATCAAATGAAAAAATTAATATTTATTATTATTTGTCTGTTATTGAACTCATTAGAGTTGAAAGCACAGTTTGAAAAAAATTCGTGGGTAGTAAATCCGGCAATAACAGGATTGGAATATTCATACAGTGATGGGAACAAAAATCATCTTGGATTCAATGTACAGGGAGGAGCTTTTCTAGTAGACGATATCGTGTTGATACTTAAATTAGGAGCGGACTGGACTAAAGAGATTGACACTTACTCGGTAGGCGTAGGCGGACGCTACTATTTTGATCGCACGGGTATTTATGTGGGAAGCGGATTGTATTTTACCCGTTGGACGTATAATAACAGTAGAGAGTTACAAGGACATAAGGATGCATACGGATTAAATACAGAAATTGGATATGCTTTCTTTCTCAATAAGACAGTAACGATTGAGCCTGGGGTCTATTATGATCTCAGTTTCAAAGATAGTAACTTCTCTAAATTTGGATTGAAGGTAGGATTTGGGTTTTATTTTTAAATAAATTAGAAGGGGCATATCTGAAGTTGTAATATTGATGCAATTAAAGAATAAAAAAGCGTTATTTTGACTTCAATACGTGAATTGAAGGCTTTGAAAAATGCAATTTATTTTGTGCAAAGTTATTTAAATATCTATTTTTGCAATCGGTTGGTAAACAATATTCATTAAGGTTATGATTAACAGAGTTCTTATTCGTCTTAAAATTATCCAAATAATGTTTGCTTATTACCAAAATGGAAGTAAAAATATAGACTCGGCGGAGAAAGAACTGTTTTTTAGCATCTCAAAAGCTTATGATCTTTATAATTATTTGTTGACACTAATGATAGCCTTAAAAAACTATGCAAGAAAGCGGGTCGAAACGACTAAATCCAAATTAGCACCAACGAAAGAAGAACAACTCGTCAATATGAAATTTATCGAAAATAAATTTATTGCACAACTTGAAGAAAATATTCAATTGAATAAATTTATAGTCTGTCAAAAGAAATCTTGGGAGGAAGAGGAGAGCTTTTTGAAAGAATTGTACAATACTATTTTGGCTTCTGATATATATAAAGAATATATGGCCTCCGATGAATCATCTCACGATGCGGATAAACTTTTCTGGCGAAAGATATATAAGCAATTTATTCTTAAGAATGAGACTTTAGACTTGTTATTGGAAGAACAGAGCTTGTATTGGAATGACGATAAAGAGATTGTGGATACGTTTGTATTGAAAACGATTAAACGGTTTGAGGAAAAACAAGGAGCTAAGCAGTCTATTTTGCCGGAGTTTAAAGATGAAGAGGATAGAGAATTTGCCAGCCGGTTGTTTCGCCGGGCTATTCAGAATGAGGACTATTACCGTCATCTTATCAGTGAGAATACAAAAAATTGGGATATTGAGCGTGTGGCTTTTATGGATGTGATTGTTATGCAATGTGCTTTGACTGAGATATTTAGTTTTCCGAATATTCCGATAAGTGTTTCGCTGAATGAATATGTGGAAATAGCTAAATTATATAGTACACCAAAAAGTGGAAGCTTTATCAATGG
>SNRY01000351.1_pt1 | contig 16716 bp, 16 predicted proteins | sample 4693421 | NCBI WGS metagenome assembly SNRY01 (sample SAMN11003215, study PRJNA524138) | termite gut metagenome | isolation source: Bacteroidetes bacterial symbionts from single cell of protist host amplifed... | host: Streblomastix strix ... | reverse complement strand
TTTCCATTATTTTTCTGTAATTTGCACCGAAGTTGTTCATCGTATTTAATCGTTTGTTAGACAATTAAATATAATCATTCTATTGATACTGAACAACTCCTTTAATAATAATGCACTACGGGTTATATATAATATTATCAGAAAAATCAATGGTTTTTATTCTAAATCACCAGTATTGTTTATTGCATCAAACCAAAAACAGATAGTTTCGTCCGTTTTTATCATTGTCAAACTAATCACAAACAATACTAAAAGGGACAATTCCGTAAATTTATAATAAATACGCACTTTTAAGTCAAAATAAACCGACATATTCTTAGTGCGTTTCAAAGAAATAATACGTATATTTGTTATGGAAAATATATATATAAGAGCGGGCTAATTATGATTAATCAATTCTCACGCAAAGTTTCGGATATCCTTATCTACAGCAAAGAGGAAGCAAACAGATTGAAAAATAACTATATCGGTCCTGAACACTTGTTGTTGGGACTAATTCGTGATGGTAATGGTAAAGCCATCAGGATGCTTTCAAGGTTGAATATCAACCTTGTTGAAATAAAGAAACGGATAGAACTACATTTGGATCAAAGCGAAATATTTTTTCCTGATGAGGATATACCTTTTACGAAAGAGGCAGATAAAATATTGAAAATGTGTATCTTGGAAGCCCGCCTTTTAAAAAAAGAAGTGGCTGATACAGAGCATATCCTGCTCGCTATTTTAAAGGATAAAGATAACTTGGCAGCTACCGTTTTGCAAGAAAGTAATGTGGATTACACGATAGTGGCAGATCAATTAAAACAACAGCAAGGAATAAGCTTCGGTATGGGCTTTTCGGAGGAAGAAGGAGAAGAGGAAGATGATGAAGAAGACAGCATCGACAAAGTACGTTCTGAAAAAAGCGGAACAGATAGCCGACGTCATACGCAGGCTTCTACGAAAAAGTCAGCCAATGATACGCCTGTGCTTGATAATTTCAGCACAGATATGACAAAAGCGGCAGAAGAAGGTAAACTTGACCCGGTAGTGGGACGCGAAAGGGAAATAGACCGCTTGGCACAGATATTAAGCCGCCGCAAAAAGAATAATCCCATACTTATCGGCGAACCGGGGGTGGGTAAATCGGCTATTGTGGAAGGATTAGCGCTTCGCATCATACAGAGGAAAGTATCGCGCATATTGTTTGGTAAACGTGTCGTGGCGCTTGACATGACTGCCATGATTGCCGGCACAAAGTATCGCGGACAGTTTGAGGAACGCATTCGGTCTGTCCTAAACGAATTGCAAAAGAACCCTAATATCATTTTATTCATAGATGAAATTCATACCATTGTTGGAGCCGGATCAGCGGCTGGGTCAATGGATGCAGCAAATATGCTGAAACCGGCTCTCTCAAGAGGAGAAATTCAGTGCATTGGTGCCACCACGCCTGATGAATATAGGAAAAATATTGAAAAAGACGGAGCGTTAGACCGCCGTTTTCAAAAAATACAGGTAGAACCTGCTACCGTAGAAGAAACACTTCAAATTTTATATAATATAAAAAATAAATATGAAGATCATCACAATGTTACGTACACAGATGCGGCATTGGAAGCATGTGTAAAATTAACAGACAGATATATTGCCGATAGGCGCTTTCCAGACAAAGCTATTGATGCACTTGATGAAGCCGGCTCGCGCGTTCATCTGACCAATGTTTATGTTCCCAAAGAACTTGAAGAACAGGAAATGTTAGTTGAAAACGCCAAAAGCCGAAAAATTGAAGCGGTGAAATTGCAAGATTTCGAGCGAGCAGCAGAGTTCCGCGATACGGAACAAGAACTTACTGCGCGATTGGAAGTAATGAAACAAGAATGGGAAACGAGTCGCAAAGAATATCGTCAAAAGGTGGACGAGGCGGAAATTGCTACCGTAGTTTCCATGATGTCAGGTGTTCCCGTACAACGTATGGCACAAGCGGAAGGAATTAAGTTGGCGCACATGAAGGAGGATTTGCAAGCCAAGGTCATTGCCCAAAATACTGCTGTGGAAAAACTGGTGAAAGCCATATTGCGTAACCGTATAGGGCTAAAAGATCCGCATAGACCCATTGGGGCGTTTATGTTCCTTGGTCCCACAGGGGTGGGGAAAACGCATTTGGCTAAAGAGTTGGCAAAATATATGTTCGATTCGGCAGACGCGCTTATTCGTATAGATATGAGCGAGTTTATGGAAAAATTCACCGTCTCTCGTTTAGTGGGTGCTCCTCCGGGATACGTAGGTTACGAAGAAGGAGGACAACTTACGGAAAAAGTTCGGCGTAAACCGTATTCCATTATATTGTTGGATGAAATAGAGAAAGCGCATTCCGATGTGTACAATCTTTTGTTGCAAGTGATGGACGAAGGGCGGTTGACAGATAGCTATGGCAGAGCGGTTGATTTTAAGAATACGGTAATTATTATGACTTCCAATATCGGAACACGTCAGTCACAGGATTTTGGGAGAGGAATCGGTTTTGTTACCGGAAGTCGTTTGGAGAACAAAGAGTATTCGACAAGTGTTATTCAAAAAGCATTGAACAAGTCATTCGCTCCCGAATTTCTGAATCGGGTAGATGAAGTTATCATGTTCGATAGCCTTTCGCCGGAAGCTATCCGAATGATTACCGATATTGAACTCAGTAAGCTGTTTAACCGTATGGAAACTCTTGGTTATAGAATTACTATGGACGATAATGCGAAGGAGTTTTTGGCAACAAAAGGATATGATGTCCGGTACGGGGCAAGACCTTTAAAGAGGATTATTCAGACGTATTTGGAAGACGGGCTTTCGGAATTTCTTGTGTCAGGTTCAGTGAAAGAAGGGGAAACAATCAGAGTGAAACTGAATGAAGAAAAAGGAGAATTAGAAATGATAATTGAAGAAATCGACAGCAAACAAGAATAAATATGGAGAAAAGTTTTTCTTCAAAGCTAGTTCATTTAGGTGATAAATTTGAGGAATCCGTATCGAGGAGTAAATCAATACCCATTGCCATGACTTCGGTCTTTACTTTTGACAATGTAGAATCTCTCGACCAAGTATATGCAGGAGAAGCCAAAGGATATATCTATACAAGAAATGGAAATCCTGTACACGATGCTTTATGTGAAATTATGTGCTGCATTGAAGAGGGTGAAGGTGCTCTCGCCTACTCCTCAGGGATGGGTGCCATATCGTTAAGCATTCTATCGCAAGTGAAAAGTGGAGATCATATCATTGCCGCCAATGTTCTTTACGGAGGGAGTTTCCAATTTATCAAAACCGAATTAGCCAGATTTGACATAAGCGTAACTTTTGTTGATTTGATAAATGAAGATATAACACCTTTTTTCAGACCTAATACAAAGGCGGTTTATGTGGAGGCTATTTCCAATCCTATTATGGAAGCTATCGACCTGAAAGCCATTGCGGAAGTATCGCACCAACATAGAGCAAAGTTGATTGTGGATAATTCATTCGCTACTCCCATCATTTGTCAACCCTTGTTGTTGGGTGCAGATATTGTTGTTTACAGTGCGACTAAATATATAGGCGGACATAGTGATGTTACAGCGGGCATAGTTGTTTCGGATAAGGAAACTATTGGACAGATATACTCATCTGGATTACTTTTTGGTCCTACTCTAAGCCCATTCGACGGATGGCTACTTATACGAAGTTTAAGAACGCTCGAATTACGTGTGAAGCAACATTCACACAATGCGTTGAAATTGGCTGAATATTTTGAAACAATTCCTCAAATATGTGCTGTATATTATCCGGGACTTACTTCCTCTCCTACGCATCATATTGCCCAGCGGATGTTTCATAACAACTTGTTTGGCGGCATGTTGAGCATTGACCTTGCGGAAGGAGAACGCCATGCGTATGCATTGTTGCGTAACTTGGAAACAATAAAATTTGTGCCTAGTCTTGCGGGAGTATCCACATCCACATCTTATCCGGCAAAGACCTCTCATCGCTCACTGAATGACGAAGAACTCCGAAAAGCCAATATTTCAAAAGGATTGATACGTATATCAGTGGGACTTGAAGATGTAAACGACATTATTGATGAATTTGACAGGGCGATTGCTAAAATCGAGCGTGATTGATTATTCGGTAATTAAGATATAAATTGTATAATTATAAATAACTATATGTTGTTAAGAATTGCAGTACAAGCCAAAGGACGTCTTTATGAAGAAACCATGTTTCTACTCATGGAATCGGACATCAAGCTAGCTCCATCTAAACGTACATTATTGATGCAATCCTCGAATTTCCCCGTCGAGGTATTATTCCTACGTGACGATGACATACCACAGTCGGTAACCGTTGGTGTAGCTGACGTGGGTATCGTGGGAGAAAACGAATTTGTGGAAAAGAAAGGAGATGCAGACATCATTAAACGTCTCGGTTTCAGTAAATGCCGTTTGTCATTGGCTATACCCAAAGATATTGACCATTATCCCGGAGTGTCTTGGTTCAATGGGAAAAAGATAGCTACCTCTTATCCGGTGATACTTGCCGAATATTTGAAGTCGCACGGCGTAAAAGCTGAAATCCATGTCATTACAGGGTCTGTAGAAATATCTCCGGGTATAGGGCTTGCTGACGCTATATTTGACATTGTCAGTTCTGGATCTACGCTTGTTAGCAATCGATTGAAAGAGGCTGAAGTGATAATGCAATCGGAGGCTTTACTTATCGGTAATAAGAATATACCAGCAAATAAGAGAGCAATTCTTGAAGAATTGCTCTTTCGCATAGATGCCGTGAAAACAGCAGAAGACAAGAAATATGTGTTGATGAATGTTCCGAAAGAAAAATTGGAAGAAATTATTACTGTGTTGCCGGGAATGAAAAGCCCCACAATAATGCCTTTAGCTCAAGAAAACTGGTGTTCTGTTCATACTGTACTTGATGAAAAAAGTTTTTGGGAAATTATTGGGAAATTAAAAGCATTGGGAGCTGAGGGAATTTTGGTATTACCAATAGAGAAGATGATCATATAAACGTTATGGAAATAATAACATATCTATGTCGGGAACAATTGCCGGAAATACTAAGACGTCCGACACTTCGGGCAGAAAATCTATTCAATGCCGTACAAGTTATTATTGACCGAATAAAAGTAGAAGGCGACAAAGCTGTATTAACGTATGAAGCTGAATTTGATAAGGTGCAACTTCACACCTTATTGGTTGCCGCCGAAGAATTGAACGAAGCTGAAAGCAAAATAGATAATGAATTAAAAAACGCTATCCTATTAGCAAAAAAGAATATAGAAACTTTCCATACCGCTCAATGTTTTGAAGGAAAAAAAATAGAAACGATGCCAGGCGTTACTTGTTGGCAAAAGGCAGTGGCTATTGAAAAAGTAGGGCTTTATGTACCCGGAGGTACGGCTCCACTGTTTTCTACTGTATTAATGCTTGCCATTCCAGCTAAAATAGCGGGATGTAAGGAGATTATATTATGTACTCCTCCCAATAGAGAAGGAAAAATACATCCGGCAATTCTTTATACTGCTCGATTAGCGGGAGTGAATAAGATATTTAAAACCGGTGGCGTGCAAGCCATTGCTGCGATGTCTTACGGAACAGAAAGCATACCGAAAGTATATAAAATATTCGGTCCAGGTAACCAATATGTTACCGCAGCCAAACAATTAGTCGGCTTGCGAGATATAGCGATTGACATGCCTGCTGGTCCATCGGAGGTGGAGGTTTTGGCAGATGATACGGCTAATCCTGTGTTTGTTGCTGCCGACCTATTGTCGCAAGCGGAGCACGGAACGGATAGCCAAGCTGTGCTTATCACTACTTCGGAAAAGTTATTAAAAGAGGTAGTAATTGAAGTAGAGCAACAATTGAATAAGCTTCCCCGTCATGATATTGCTCGGAAATCATTGGCAAACAGCAAACTTATCTTGGTGAAAAATCTGGATGAAGCAATAGAACTGACTAATGAGTATGCTCCTGAACACCTTATTATCGAAACAAAGAATTATTCGGAACTTGCCGAACGTATAATCAATGCCGGTTCTATATTTTTAGGACATTTTTCTCCGGAAAGTGCGGGAGATTATGCATCTGGCACTAATCATACGCTTCCTACCAATGGTTATGCCAAGGCGTACAGCGGGGTGAACCTTGACAGTTTTATTCGGAAGATTACCTTTCAGGAAATAACGCCGAAAGGTCTTGCAGGTATTGGCTCTGCCATTGAAGTGATGGCGGATAATGAACAACTTGATGCGCATAAAAATGCCGTAAGTTTACGATACAATCATAAACAAAGCATATAATGAAACCTCTACGAGAACTTACCCGCCCCAATATTTGGCGCTTAAAACCTTATTCATCTGCTCGCGATGAATATAAAGGAACGGCTTTAGCATTTCTAGATGCTAATGAAAATCCTTACAATCCACCTTATAACCGATATCCTGATCCGTTGCAACAAAGGTTGAAAGCTGAATTGGCTAAAATTAAAAAGATTGGCTCGAAATGTATCTTTTTAGGAAACGGGAGTGACGAGGCTATTGATTTGGTATTTCGTGCTTTCTGCAAACCCAAATCAGACAATGTAGTGGCTATTGATCCGACATATGGCATGTATCAAGTATGTGCGGAAATAAATAATGTAGAGTATCGCAAAGTATTGTTAGACGAAGTATCGTTTCAGCTTTCTGCTGATAACCTCTTAGCTGTTACTGATAAACATACCAAACTTATTTTTCTTTGTTCTCCCAACAATCCGACGGGTAATGATTTGCTTCGTTCTGAAATAATCAAAGTGATTAATGGATTCGATGGATTAGTTATATTGGACGAAGCTTATAATGATTTTTCGGAAGCACCTTCTTTTTTAGCTGAATTAGAGCAATATCCAAACCTCATTGTGTTTCAGACGTTCTCCAAAGCGTGGGGTTCAGCAGGGATCCGTTTGGGAATGGCGTATGCTTCCTTTGAAATTATCAGCATCTTAAACAAAATAAAATATCCTTATAACATAAATCAACTAACTCAACAACGCGCCATTGAAATGATTCGTCAATATGAGGAAATAGAACAATGGGTTGAAACACTAAAGAAGGAAAAGGTACGTTTAATGACAGTCTTTGACGAACTTCCCTGCACGGAAAAGGTATATCCGTCAGATGCCAATTTTTTTCTCGTCCGTGTGTCGAATGCTGTAAAAATATATAATTATTTAGTAGAAGAAAGAGTGATTGTTCGTAACCGCCATTCATTATCACTCTGTATAAATTGCTTGCGGGTTACAGTGGGAAAGAGGGGAGAAAATGAGAAATTGATTGAGGCGTTGAGAAAGTATGGGTGCTAGACAGGCAATCAAAAATTCAACTTGTTTTGCCATTTAACTATTAGGTGAAATCGCAACTATTTCACAAAACAGTTTAAAATTTCTATAGCATGATTGCACTACAGGTATTATTTTTGTTTTCCTACTATCATTTATTTATTTGGTCTGTCAACAAAATCTTTTTTAGTTATATTTGTCGTATAATACGGTTAGTTTGACTAATCATATAACTAATGAATAAACAACAACTTTTCAACAACATTATCCGTAAACAATCTTTCCTTTGCATAGGTCTCGATACTGACATAAAGAAAATACCCCAGCATTTATTGACAGAAGAAGATCCTATTTTTTCTTTCAACAAAGCCATTATTGATACAACAGCCGACCTCTGTATTGCTTATAAACTCAACCTGGCGTTCTACGAATGTTTGAGATCAAAAGGATGGATTGCTTTTGAAAGAACGGTTAACTATATAAAAGAAAACTATCCTGACCAATTTGTCATTGCCGATGCCAAACGTGGCGATATTGGCAACACGAGCGAAATGTACGCTCGCACTTTTTTCGGTGAGTTAGATATTGATGCCGTCACTATATCCCCGTATATGGGTGAAGATAGTATAAAACCCTTTTTGTCATATCCTGGGAAGTGGGCGATTTTACTGGCATTGACTTCCAACATAGGTTCACGAGATTTTCAAATGACAAAAACTGCCGACGGTGAACGTCTGTTTGAGAAAATCCTGAAAAAGTCGCAAGAATGGGCAAATGATGAACAAATGATGTACGTGGCAGGTGCCACTCAAGGAAATTTATTTACCAACATTCGCCAATATGCTCCTGACCATTTTCTACTGGTTCCCGGTATAGGAGCGCAAGGTGGATCACTCGAAGAATTATGCAAATACGGTATGAATAAGATATGTGGATTGATTGTCAACTCTTCACGTGCTATTATTTATGCCGATAACTCCATTGGTTTTTCTGAAGCAGCCCGCACAGCAGCTGGAGAAATCCACCAACAAATGAAAGAGCAATTGCAAACAATGATTAGAAAATAAAGAATGAAAATGATAGATGAATAAACGGAAGATAATTAACGATCCAGTATTCGGTTTTATTAACATACCGGAGGGATTGCTATATGAAATTGTTCATCATCCTTTGATCCAACGCCTTACCCGTATCAGGCAAATGGGGCTTTCGTCGGTGGTTTATCCGGGAACACAGCACACTCGTTTTCAGCATTCATTGGGAGCTTTCCATTTGATGAGTGAAGCCCTCATACAGCTCATTGCTAAAGGAAATCATATACTTGTTGATGAAATGGAAGCCGTTCAGGCAGCAATCTTGCTGCACGACATCGGTCATGGTCCCTTTTCACACATTTTTGAAAACACCGTTATAGCCGGAGTAACACACGAAGATATATCCCTCATGTTGATGGAACGGATGAACAAAGAAATGAACGGGAAAATAACTATTGCTATCCAGATATTTAAGGATAAATACCCGAAAAAGTTCCTGCACCAACTTGTCAGCGGACAGTTAGATATGGATAGGATGGACTATTTGAGAAGGGATAGTTTTTACAGTGGAGTCGTTGAAGGCAATATCGGTTCTGCCAGAATCATCAAAATGCTTAATGTAAAAGATGACCGGCTTGTAGTTGAGTCCAAAGGTATTTATTCTATTGAGAACTTCCTGACGGCACGCCGACTGATGTATTGGCAAGTCTATTTTCACAAAACCTCCGTGGCTTACGAACAAATGTTAGTTAGAGTATTGCTGCGCGCCAAAGAACTTGTTTCCAAAGGAACGGAACTTTTCGCTTCTCCTGCTTTAAATTTCTTTCTACATAATGATGTGGATAGAAAAGAGTTTTACGAGAACTCTGATTGCTTGGAAAACTTCATACAACTGGACGACAACGATATATGGACTTCCCTGAAAGTTTGGATTGCTTGTCCGGATAAAGTCCTCTCCACGCTCAGTTTTGGCATGGTCAACCGACACATATTCAAGGTAGAAGTGTCCGCTATCCCGTTATGTGAAAAACGCAGGGAAGATATTGCGAAATGTATCAGCCAACAATTAGGCATTACAATTTCCGAAGCTGACCGTTATTTTATCTCTACCCCTAACATTGAACAAGATATGTATAACGAGACGGAAGATAGTATTGATATTATTTTTAATGACGGAACCATAAAAAATATAGCTGAGGCATCGGATATGTTTAATGTTACCTTACTGTCAAAAAAAATAAAAAAATACTATATTTGCTATTATTGCCCGTGTTCATAATAACCTGTAACAGGTTGCAATACAGTTAACATACAAGGGAATTACCCGAATTTAATATTGTAAAATCGTAAAGGCATATAGGGGCATATAAAAAATTTGCCGTTATTTGCAAACAATACGACATATACATATTTAAATACTTAACCAAGAAATATGGAATTTTCAGCTAAGCAAATAGCATCATTTATACATGGTGAAGTTATCGGAGAAGACAATGTTACTGTTCATACATTTGCAAAAATAGAAGAAGGAGTAGCCGGTGCGCTCTCCTTTCTTGCTAATCCTAAATATGCACCTTTTCTATATACCACACTATCAAGCATCGTATTAGTTAATAAGGATTTTGTTCCCGAACAGGAAGTTAAAACTACTTTAATCAAGACCGAGAATGTATATGAAAGTTTAGCAAAATTGCTGCAAGTGTATGAAGGAAATAAACCGAAAAAGCAAGGTGTTGATTCATTAGCTTATATTGCTCCGACTGCACGAATTGGTAAAAACGTATATATTGGTCCTTTTGCTTATATTGGTGACGGCGCTGTTGTGGGTGATGATACGTTAATCTATCCACATACGTTTATTGGCGATGGAGTCAATATAGGACGGGAATGTATTTTATATTCCAATGTCAATGTATATCACGATTGTCGCATAGGAAATCATTGCATCATTCATTCGGGAGCTGTCATTGGTGCCGACGGATTCGGATTTGCTTCCTCCGCCGAAGGATATGAAAAAATTCCGCAAATAGGTATTACCGTTTTGGAGGACAACGTAGAAATCGGTGCAAATACTTGTATTGACAGGGCAACCATGGGGGCGACAACTATTCGGACAGGAGTTAAGTTGGATAACCTGATTCAAATAGCCCATAACGATGATATCGGGTCGCATACCGTTATGGCTGCTCAAGTGGGAGTAGCCGGTTCTACCAAAGTAGGAAAATGGTGCACGATTGGCGGACAAGTAGGATTGGCAGGACATATTAAAGTTGACGATAAAGTAACTATTGCTGCGCAATCGGGGATAGCCAACCATGTGAACTCGAATACCAAGATGATGGGGAGTCCGGCTTTTGATGCCAAACAGTATGTCAAATCATTTATTATTTATAAAAAACTTCCCGAGATATATTCGGAGTTGAGTAACCTCCGCAAAGAATTAGACGAATTGAAGCAACAATTAAATAAAAAGTAATCCATGTTGAAACAAAGAACTCTGAAAGGCAGTTTTTCATTAGAGGGAAAAGGTCTTCACACAGGGCTTAATCTCATTGTAACTTTTAACCCTGCTCCAGATAACTATGGTTATAAAATACAACGTACAGATTTGGAAGGACAGCCTATTATTGATGCTGTAGCAGACAACGTAGCAGAAACAACGCGAGGAACCGTACTGATGAAGAACGACGTAAAAGTCAGTACTGTAGAACATGCTATGGCTGCTCTATATGCGTTGGAAATTGATAATTGCTTGATTCAGGTCAACGGTCCGGAGTTTCCGATTTTGGACGGCAGCGCACAATATTATGTTCAAGAAATAGAAAGAGTAGGAACGGAAGAGCAGAATGCGGTTAAGGACTTCTATATCATTAAATCGAAAATAGAATTTAGGGATGAAACAACAGGTTCATCTATTATCGTATTACCTGATGACAATTTCAGCCTCAATGTGTTGATTTCTTATGATGAATCAACTATTATCCCCAATCAATTTGCTACATTGGAGGATATGGATAAGTTCCGGAGTGAGATTGCCGCAAGCCGTACTTTTGTTTTTGTCCGTGAAATAGAACCATTACTATCCGCCGGATTGATTAAGGGAGGCGATTTGGATAATGCTATCGTAATCTATGAACGTAAAATGTCTCAAGAGAATTACGATAAATTAGCCGATGTTATGGGGGTTCCCCACATGGATGCTTCTCAAATGGGGTATATTAATCATAAACCGTTAGTATGGTCGAATGAGTGTGCCCGTCATAAGTTGCTTGATGTTATCGGCGACCTTGCATTGATCGGGAAGCCAATTAAGGGAAGAATCATAGCTACTCGTCCGGGGCATACCATCAATAATAAATTTGCTCGCCAAATGCGAAAAGAAATTCGCTTGCATGACGTTCAAGCACCTGTGTATAATTGCAATGAAGAACCTATCTTAGATGTTAACCGTATTCGTGAACTACTACCTCATCGTTATCCGTTCCAATTAGTGGACAAGATAATTGAAATCGGTGCTAATTACGTTATTGGTATAAAGAACGTGACTATCAATGAACCATTCTTCCAAGGTCACTTTCCTCAAGAACCCGTGATGCCGGGAGTGTTGCAAATAGAAGCTATGGCGCAAGTAGGTGGTTTGCTTATACTCAATTCGGTAGAAGACGCGAAACGTTATTCCACTTATTTTATGAAAATCGATAGTGTAAAATTCCGGCAAAAGGTGGTTCCGGGAGACACACTGATTTTTCGGGTGGAATTACTTACTCCTATTCGGCGAGGGATTGCTACAATGAAAGGATATGCTTTTGTGGGCGAAAAGCTGACGTGTGAAGCCGAATTTATGGCACAAGTAATAAAAAACAAATAAACGAAACAGATGATAAGTCCATTAGCATATATTCATCCTGAAGCAATAATCGGTGAGAATACAGAAATAGCACCTTTCGTATATATCGACAAGAACGTGGTTATTGGTGATAATAATAAGATTATGTCTAATGCCAGTATTCTGTACGGAGCACGTATCGGAACCGGTAATGTTATATTTCCGGGAGCCGTTATTGGGGCTATTCCGCAAGATTTGAAATTTCGAGGAGAAGAAACCACTGCCGAAATTGGCAATAATAATATTATCCGTGAAAATGTAACCATCAATCGCGGAACAGCCGCCAAAGGCAAAACCGTTGTAAGTAACAATAATCTATTGATGGAAGGGGTGCATGTAGCACATGATTCTTTAATTGGTAACGGGTGTATTATAGGCAATTCTTCAAAAATGGCTGGTGAAACTGTTATTGACGATAATGCCATCCTTAGCGCAGGTATATTAATGCATCAATTTTGTCGTGTAGGTGGGTATGTAATGGTGCAAGGTGGTACGCGTTTCGGGAAAAATATTCCTCCATATATCATTGCAGGACGAGAGCCTGTGGTATATTGCGGATTAAATGTTGTCGGGCTTCGTCGTCGAAACTTTTCAAGTGAGACGATTGAACAAATTCACGAAACTTATCGCGTCATTTATCAAAGTGGGTTGAATATTACGGATGCATTGGCGAAAATCGAATCCGAAATGGAAATCACTTCGGAAATAAATTACATTATAGAATTCATTCGTGATTCATCGGAAAGAGGGATTATCAAGTGATTTTGTACGATGACTGATAGCAAATACAAGTATGACGCATTTCCCGGTATTATAAAAAATAGTCTTGCCGTTGATGCGGCGTGTAGCGGTAATCCTGGTCAGATGGAATATCGTGGTGTGTGCTTAGCAAATGGACAGGAAGTTTTTCATTTTGGTCCAATGGAAGGAACCAATAACATTGGTGAATTTTTGGCGGTGGTTCACGCTCTCGCCTTGTTAAAGCAAAAGGGATTTGATATGCCTGTTTATTCTGATAGCATCAATGCAATTAAATGGGTACAGCAAAAGAAATGTAAAACGACATTGCTCCGTAGTCCAAAGACAGAAGAGCTTTTCCAAATTATTGAGCGAGCAGAGAATTGGTTGAGAAAAAATACATATACCACTTGCATCTTGAAATGGGTAACAAAAGACTGGGGTGAAATACCGGCAGATTTCGGCAGAAAGTGAATTTATTATGTTACAGAAAACAACCGGAATAGTTCTTTATACATTAAAATATAACGACACATCAAGTATTATTGATATATACACTGAAGTATGCGGACGGGCTTCTTTTATAATTTCAATTTCCCGCTCGAAGAAGACAAGGGTAAAGCCGGTAATGTTTCAGCCTTTGACTTTGATAGAATTTGAAGCGGATTTTTGCTTCGCAACCTCTTCCTTATATAGAATTAGAGAAGCAAAATTGCTTTACCCTTTTATTACTGTTCCGTATGATTTTTTTAAAACGGCTATCTCTCTTTTCTTAGCTGAGTTTCTTTATCGTATTCTTCGTGAGGAGGCGGAGAGTCGCCAGTTGTTTGCTTATCTTAAATATTCTATTCTTCGGCTTGATGAAGTAAAAAAGGAATATACTAATTTTCATTTGGTCTTTTTGATGCATCTTTCCCGCTTTCTCGGTCTGTATCCCAATTTGGAAAACTATCACAAGGGTGATTATTTTGATATGCTTAATGCAGGTTTTACGTCTGTATGTCCGCAACAGCATCCGTTTTATATCAATCCACAAGAGGCTTCCTACCTTCCTCATTTAATGCGCATGAATTACGAAACGATGCATCTTTTTAAAATGAACCGGATGGAAAGAATCCGTTGCCTAACCGTCATCAATGATTATTATCGACTTCATCTGCCCGGATTGTCCGAATTGAAATCACTGAAGGTATTGCAAGAATTATTTAATTGAATCTCTCCAGCCCTATCAATATATAGAAGAATTTTGCCTTGGTATATACCAAATGGGAATTATGACGGTTGCATACTGGAGTATGACGGTTGCATACCGGAATATGCCAGTGGCATACCGGAGCTAAGACGGTAGCATACGGGAGTTATCAAGGTAGGCTTATCCCAAATTCAAGTTATTAAGTAACCGATAGGTTAAAGAGTGATACTGCAAGGAGTTTCTTCCCCTTTGGATGAAATAGGGGAAGGGGCATTTCTTAAATGATAACTCCGGTATGAATCAAATTCTATTTCTGCTTCCGGCTCTTTTAGAATCCCTTCTTTTGGAAGCAAAAACTTGACATATTTAATTCGCAAACCCCGTGCGAGCCATTGTTGTTCGTAATACGTCCGGATACTGAGAATATTATCCGCCGTACCGGAATGATACAAATCTTCCGTTATAAATTCAATCGGTAGTTGGTTCTCTCCAATCATGCAACGGGTATAAGTAAACAAAAAATGGCTGTCGGTCTTTAAATGAATGATACCGGAAGGAATTAGAAATTTGCGGTAGCGTTCCATGAAATAAGTAGAAGTCAAGCGTTTTGTCGCTTTCTTCATCTGCGGATCGGGGAAAGTGAGCCATATTTCACTTATTTCATTTGCGGCAAAAAAACGATCGACAATTTCGATATTGGTACGCAGGAACGCTACATTCTTCATTCCTGCTGCCAGCGATTCGGAAACACCGCTCCACATGCGCGCCCCCTTAATATCCACTGCAATAAAGTTTATGCAGGGAAACAACTTTCCCAACCCTATGGTGTATTCACCGCGTCCGCAACCCAATTCTAAAACTATCGGATGATTATTCTTAAAAAAATCTCTGTTCCAATTGCCACGCATCTCAACAGGAACATTTTCTACCACTGAATAAGGATATTCAAAAACATGCGGATACGTTACCATATCCGCAAACTTTCGGAGTTTATTTTTCCCCATAAATCCTTATTATTCTACAATGGTAACCCAATGATATATATCCGGTTCATCACCGTACTGAATGGCTCTCAGCTTATTGTAGAGCTTAACGCAAACGGGACCAGCTTCGCCTTTCTTGCCGAACACATACGATTTATCTGTATCCACATCGTCAATTCTTTCCATTGGACTGATAACGGCAGCAGTTCCGCACGCTCCTGCTTCCTCGAATGTGGAGAGTTCGTCCACCTCAATTGAGCGGCATTCCACTGTCATGCCTAAATCTTTCGCCAATGTCATCAAACTCTTATTAGTTACAGAAGGCAAAATAGAATCGGACTTGGGAGTAATGTATGAATTTCCGCGAATAGCAAAGAAATTAGCGGGACCGCTTTCGTCAATGTATTTCTTTTCTTTGGCGTCCAAATAGACCACTGCCGAATAGCCCAATGAATGTGCTTTTTCACCGGCAACAAGGCTTGCTGCATAATTGCCTCCAACCTTGAAACGTCCTGTCCCCAAAGGCGCTACGCGGTCATATTGCCGCATGATAGCGTAAGGAGTCGGCTTAAAGCCTGTTTTGAAATACGGACCTACCGGAGTAACAAATATCAAAAATAAATATTCTTTGGATGGACTCACACCCACTTGTGCACTCATACCTATCAGCAAGGGGCGTATATAGAGTGAAGCGCCGCTTTCGTAAGGAGGCACGAAATGTTTATTCAATTGTACCACTTTCAGTACCGCCTCCGTAAATCTTTCAATCGGCAATTGAGCCATCAAAATACCTGCGCAAGAAGATTGCATACGTTTAGCGTTTTCTTCCATACGGAAGATACGGATTTTCCCATCTCTACCGCGAAAGGCTTTCAAACCTTCAAAAGTTTCTTGCCCGTAATGAAGACAAGTGGCGGCAATGTGCATATTAATCTGTTCACTGTCGCTGACTTCTAATTCTCCCCATTTTCCGTCGCGATAGTTAATTCTTACATTATAATCTGTTGGCATATAGCCAAATGACAGACTTGACCAATCTATTTCTTTCATATTTACTTTGTAAGTTTAACAACAAAATTAACTCTTATTCTTGCGATTGTCGTTTTTCGTTCAATAATTTTTCAATCTCCTTGTCAGCCTTCGTTAGTTTCTCTGAACAGAAAGATATTATTTCGTTGGCTGCTTTTATCTTTTCGCTTAACTTATCTATTTCCAACTCATTGTTGTCGATCTGCCGGACGATTTCTTCCAACCGTTTTATTGCCTGCGAATAGGTTTCTTGCTTTTTGACTGCCATAATACATCTGCATTTTATGTACAACCTTGGTGGTTTCGCACCAATATTGAATCTTGTTGTATCGAGCAAGAAGACACAATATGAGCAAAAGTAGTGAAAAAATTGGTGTTGTTAAGTTCGTATCAGGGCAACCGCATCAAAAATTGAGTATTTTTTTCATGTATCCAAGATTCAGAGCCGCCTTGTATTGTCTTTTTTTCAAACTATGTTTGTCATTCATATTCGATAGAAGTTGTAAAGCAAACTTA
>SNRY01000350.1_pt1 | contig 16738 bp, 10 predicted proteins | sample 4693421 | NCBI WGS metagenome assembly SNRY01 (sample SAMN11003215, study PRJNA524138) | termite gut metagenome | isolation source: Bacteroidetes bacterial symbionts from single cell of protist host amplifed... | host: Streblomastix strix ... | reverse complement strand
CAAGGTACAAATACACAAACAGGGAAAGACCCGCGAACGCTCCAGAAAACAGGAAATGAACGGAAGGAAGGGAGACGGAAGTGGGGATTTTTTGTGCAATAACAATAACTTCAACTTACATCTCCATTCACACATGTTCAGGAAAAAAGGAAATGTTGCATTTAAAATCCTTAGATGTAAATCTTTCCTAAGCAGTAACTTTCACATGTTTCAAAAATTCACATTAGTACGAGATTACAGAAATTGAACACTCAAAAAATAGCCCTTTTTTCTTCAATTTTTTGGACCAGATTTGACCAAAAATCAAAACACACACTATATTTTCGCAGAAAAACGTCCTTATTTTAACTCGTTAAAAATAATCAAGAGATATAAAACTTTTCATAAGAGGTATAAAAACTTATAATAATGCACGAATTATACCTCAATATTTTTTATTTTTGCAGCGATTTTAGAAGCATGTAGTTTTATACTACGTAATGAACGAAATGTGATATAAATTAAATTTTTAAACGAAAATGATTAAAGTAGGTATTAATGGATTTGGACGTATCGGACGTTTGGTTTTCCGTGCTGCTCAGACAAGAAATGACATTGAGATTGTTGGTATCAACGATTTGATTGCTGTGGATTATATGGCTTACATGTTAAAGTATGATACGATACATGGTCATTTTGCAGGTACAACCGAAGTTCAAGACGGTAAACTTGTCATTAATGGAAAAACAATTCGTGTAACGGCAGAAAAAAATCCTGCTGATTTGAAATGGGGTGAAATAGGCGCTGATTATGTGGTTGAATCTACCGGTTTATTCCTTACAAAAGAAAAGGCTCAAGCTCATATTGATGCAGGCGCGAAATATGTTGTTTTGTCGGGTCCTTCTAAAGACGATACCCCCATGTTTGTATGCGGTGTAAATCACAATACTTATTCCGGACAACAAATTGTATCTAATGCTTCTTGTACAACTAACTGCTTGGCTCCTCTTGCAAAGGTGTTGAATGATAATTTTGGTATCACAGCCGGTTTGATGACTACTGTTCATTCGACGACTGCTACTCAAAAAACAGTTGACGGACCTTCGGCGAAAGATTGGAGAGGGGGACGTGGAGCTGCCGGCAATATTATTCCTTCGTCAACAGGCGCTGCTAAGGCGGTAGGCAAAGTTATTCCCCAATTGAATGGAAAATTGACAGGTATGTCTTTGCGGGTTCCCACTCTTGATGTTTCAGTGGTTGATTTGACGGTAAATCTTGCCAAAGAGACTACTTATGATGAAATTTGCACTGTGATGAAAGCTGCTTCCGAAGGTGAATTGAAAGGTATTTTGGGTTATACGGAAGATGCTGTTGTTTCTTCTGACTTTATCGGTGATCCTCGTACTTCTATTTTTGATGTAAAAGCCGGTATTCAATTAACTCCGAATTTCGCAAAAGTGGTATCTTGGTATGACAATGAATGGGGATATTCAAGTAAAGTGATTGACTTGATTCTTCACATGGCAAAAATTAATAAATAACGAGTTTTTAATTGGGTTAGAATAAAGAGGACTTCCGGAAGGTGGTTCTCTTTTTTTGTATGTACAAAAAATAAGCAATAGAAAATAATTATGTATCTTTGTCTATATTAATTGTAAATTCAATGATCATGAAAAAGTTATTGTTAATTGTATTAGCATTGGGATTGTATAGCTACCATGTGTCAGCACAGGAAGAAAATAAAGAGGAAGGTTTTGTTTTTACTACGATAAAAGAAAATCCTATCACTTCTGTAAAAGATCAGAATCGTTCAAGTACCTGCTGGAGTTTTTCCGGTCTTAGTTTTTTGGAGGCGGAACTTCTTCGTATGGGGAAAGGGGAATATGATCTCTCGGAGATGTTTGTGGTTCATCATACAATGATAGATCGCGCAGAACAATATGTACGCCTGCATGGGGAAGGTTCATTTATGCCAGGCGGAATTTTTTATGATGTGATATATTGTTTGAAACATTATGGAATAGTGCCACAGGAAATTATGCCGGGAATTATGTATGGTGAATCTTTACCGGTTCATACCGAATTAGACGCTGTGGCAAAGGCATATGTGAATGCTATTGCTAAAGGAAGTCTAAAAAAACTAACACCGGTATGGAAACAGGGAATTAGCGCCATATACGATACTTATTTGGGTAAATATCCCGAAAAGTTTATTTACCAAGGGAAGGAATATACTCCTACTTCTTTTGTTCATTCATTAAAGTTGAATCCCGATGATTATGTATCATTGACGTCATTCACTCATCATCCTTTTTATAGTGAGTTTGCCATTGAAATACCAGATAACTGGCGTAACGGAAATTCATGGAATTTGCCTGTCGACGAATTAATGACCCTAATAGATAACGCTATAGAGAATGGTTTTACCGTTGCATGGGCAAGCGACGTCAGTGAACAGGGGTTTACTCGGAATGGCATTGCGGTGATACCCGATATCGATCGTCCTGATTTAACAGGATCCGATATGGCGCGTTGGACAGGGATGACCCCGGAAGATAAACGGAAAGAGTTAACCTTGAAACCTTCTCCCGAACAGGAAATTACTCAAGAAATGCGTCAAACGGCTTTTAATAATTGGGAAACAACCGATGATCACGGAATGCATATTTACGGAATAGCCAAAGATCAGACAGGGAAAGAGTATTATATGGTGAAGAACTCATGGGGAATCAAGAATAAATATCAGGGTACATGGTATGTTTCAAAATCCTTTGTGAAATATAAAACTCTTAATATTCTCGTTCATAAAAAAGCAATACCTACGGATATTGCCAAAAAGATAAATCTATAATATTCTTTTATTGAATCGGATAATTATCGCGTTTCTTTAGTTTATAATGGATAAATCAAAATTTTGTATATTGATATTAACGTATTGACAAGTGTTATTTTTTCGATAAAGGGGACAGGTGATGGCGCGGTGATTCACTATATATTATTTGTGAATATATGATACTTTGTATTGCCGAAAAGCCTTCTGTGGCGCGTGATATTGCCCATGTTCTCGGAGCCGTCACTAGAAAAGATGGGTACATGGAAGGAAACGGATACCAAATTACTTGGACATTTGGTCATTTGTGTACCCTGAAAGAACCACACGAATATACTCCTGCATGGAAATCATGGAGTTTAGGTAATCTTCCTATGATTCCACCGCGTTTTGGAATCAAATTGATAGATAATCCGGCTTATAAAAAACAATTTGCTATCGTCGAACAATTAATGCAGCAAGCCGGTGAGATTGTTAACTGTGGTGACGCCGGACAAGAAGGGGAGCTGATACAACGCTGGGTGATGCAAAAAGCAGGAGTGAATTGCCCTGTCAAACGTTTGTGGATTTCTTCATTGACAGAAGAAGCTATTAAAGAGGGTTTTTCCAGATTGAAAGACCAAGCGGAATATCAGTCTCTGTATGAAGCTGGTCTTTCGCGTGCCATTGGTGATTGGTTACTGGGGATGAATGCTACTCGTCTCTATACGCAAAAATATGGACATAACAGGCAAGTGCTCTCTATTGGACGGGTGCAGACTCCTACATTGGCACTCATTGTCAATCGTCAATTGGAGATAGAGAATTTTAAGCCAGAACTTTATTGGGAGCTAAAAACGGTCTATCGTGAGACTACTTTTTCGGCGACAAAAGGTAAATTCACTTCGAAAGAAGAAGCTTTGAATTTCTTGGAGACAGTGAAGCAATCTAATTTTACGGTAACAGATGTGTCATCTAAAAAGGGAACGGAATACGCTCCTCGATTATTCGACCTGACCTCGCTTCAAGTGGAATGTAATAAAAAGTTTGGCTATTCTGCTGATGAGACATTGAAACTTGTCCAATCTTTGTATGAAAAAAAAATCACTACTTATCCCCGTGTAGATACTACTTATTTGAGTGACGATGTTTACCCTAAATGTCCTGTGATATTGGAAGGTTTGAGAGATTATAGTTTGCTTACAGCTCCACTGAAAGGCATAAAACTACCAAAGCCAAAAAAGGTATTCGATACTTCCAAAATAACCGATCATCATGCGATTATCCCCACAGGTGTATATCCGCAAAATTTAACGGAACAAGAACTCCTTGTCTTTGACTTTGTTGCCCGAAGATTTATCGCTGTTTTTTATCCCGATTGCAAGATTTCTACTACCACCATATTGGGAGAAGTAAGCAAAATAGAATTTAAAGTTATCGGTAAACAAATCTTAGAACCGGGTTGGCATATTATCTTTTCCAAAGAAAAGCAGGAGGTAAAAGAGGAGGAAGAAGAACGCGCACTTCCCCTCTTTGTAAAAGGAGAAAGCGGTTCACATATTCCCGGGATCAATGAAAAACAAACACAACCGCCCAAACTTTATACTGAAGCGACTCTTCTTCGTGCTATGGAAACAGCAGGTAAGGGGGTGGATAATGAAGAACTTCGCGATGTGTTAAAAGAAAATGGTATCGGTCGCCCTTCTACACGTGCAAACATTATAGAAACGTTGTTTAAACGGAATTACATTCGCAAGGAGAAGAAAAATCTTATTGCCACTCCCGTAGGTGTAGAATTGATACAGACTATCCAGGAAGAGCTTTTAAAGTCAGCCGAACTGACCGGTGTTTGGGAAAAAAAATTGCGTGGAATAGAAAAGAAAACGTATGATGCCCGGCAGTTTTTGGACGAATTGAAACAAATGGTATCGGGAATTGTAAAAAATGTTTTAGCAGATAATACCTGCCACCGCCTTACGATTGTTCCGAAAAAAACAGAACCTAAACCGGAGGTATTAATCAATTCTTCCTGTCCTCTTTGCGGGAAAGGGGTTATTATAAAAGGTAAAACTGCTTACGGTTGCTCCGAATGGAAAAACGGATGTACGTATCGAAAACCTTTTTGACCGAGAGAAAAATAGGTAATTAGATTACAAAAGGTAAAAAAAATCAACATAATTTAAATTCGGAATTATTATGTTCCGATTTTGATTACTTTTGTACGATACATTATTTAAATTCGAAACAGGAAACGGTTATTTGTAAATCTTTATACTATTTATCCGGTTACCGATAAGTTGTTTATGTAACAATACCTGTTCATAAATAGTATTATAATTAAAACAAAAAAAATCATGAAAAGAATTTTAGTATTAGCGTTAAGTTTATTAAGCTTGTATGGTTATTCACAAACAGTGAGCGTCGGAGTACGGGGAGGGTTGTCTGTACCTAACGTAATTGCCGGAGGTGATAATCCTTTGAGTAAAGGTTATTCATCGCGTTTTGCCGGAACCGGGGGAATACTTGCAGAGTTGGGTATAAATAACTTGTTGTCCCTGCGTTTAGGAGTTGAATATTCCGGTCAGGGAGGCAACCGCAACGGTGTTCAGGCAATGGCAACCAATCAACTAATGTCTTCAGTTATCTCAAAAATGGGTGCTAGCGCTAGTTCACCGGAAGTTTCTGCAATGCTTGGTCAGATAGGAAATTATTTGCCCTCAATTTTCTATGCGGATGTAAAAAACGAGGCAAAATTTGATTATCTGATGATACCATTATCGTTACAGGTAGGCAAAGACTTTGGTAATTCATGGCGGGTTTACTTAGGAGCCGGACCTTTTGTTTCGTTTCTTTTGTCAGCCAAACAAGTATCGAAAGGGCAAAGCTATTTGTATTCAGATGCCGCCAAGTCACAAACATTGTGGGAATATATTCCGTCAACAGTTAAACCGCTTATAACAGGAAGTGCACCCGAATTAGCGTACGCTCTGGCAAGTGAGATGGAGTTCGGCACTACAGATATTAAGGACGATTTGAGAAAAGTAAATGTGGGTATTCAAGGAGATTTAGGATTATCTTATCAATGCAACCGGAACAAGCTTTCCCTTGAAGTTGGTGGAAATTACGGTTTTGTAAAGCTGCAAAAGGAGGAAGCCAACGGTTCGAATCGTATTGGCTCGGCAACAGTCATGTTGGGATATGCATATAGGCTTGGAAAATAGATTTTAGTAACATGTTTATCAATGGTTGTTTTTAAGTACTATTGTCGTATTTTGGTGTAATTCATTTATATTTAGTCTATTTAATCTTTATAATCAAATTAATATTAATATAAGATATATAGATTTAGAGGAGGAGGCGAAGAATCATTTGGAAAAATTGTATAAAACCAGTCTCCTCCTCAATTGAAAATTCATCAAATATCATTGGTTGTTTTTTGATGCATTTCTTAACTTGCTAAATCTCCAAGATCGCTTAGAAGTTATTCTCAACAATATCGATACTCTAACGTCATTAATTTCCATTAACAACTTTGTACCACACTAAAAGAGATTATCTTGAAATTATTTGCAGAGACGCTTTGGGGTGCTTTGGCAACGTATCCAATAATTCTATGGATTTACTATTTACCGATCTTTTTTACAATATGGATAAAATTTCGGTATTGCTAATTAAATATAGATATCGTTCCATTACGATGATGCATAAGTAACAGTATAGATAATTTGAGCATCTCTACGTTTTTGAAATAACGTTTGGTTTTTCTTCTCATTCTTGCTAAAAATGTCTGAACAAACTCTTATATCCCTCAATCGTAAAAGTTTCCGTTTTCGTTTGCAGATGCTTTTCCCTGGGAATTATGCTCTCTATGGCTTCCAATAATCACTTGCAATATACTTCATCTCATGGTGATTTATGGTCTTCCAAAATGCTTTCGCCGTTTCATTGCCTCTGTCGCCAATAACGAAGTTGAGGAATCTTTTCCCATTACGGGCAGCAATCCATTATCCAACAGTAGTTTTTTTTGAATCGGTGCAGGAATGCATTTCATTTACTTCAACCATTTCAATTTCCTGGCTTTCCGAACCAAGGTCCCCGTCCCCAACCTCTTTGCCAAAACTACGTATCCAATTTAAGACCGATACATTGCTCACCCCTAAAAGTCTGCCTATGGAACGAAAGCCCAATCCTTCAAGATACAGATGCAAGGCTTGCTTTTTCATTGACTGGGGTTTGGCGGTTGACTTCAACTCAACAGTGTAATTATAACCACATTCTTTGCATTTATAACGCTGTTTACCTTTGATAAGACCTGATTTAACGCTTGTGTTGCAAGTACATTTTGGACAATTCATATTAATTATTTTTTCTGCAAAAATATAAATATATATTTAATTAGCAATACCTTTTATTTATGTTATGTTAGTTAGAACAATAAAAATAGAACTTTTTGAAAAAAATATCCCGCCTTTTTAGGGAGCGGGATTTAGTACAACCCCCAGTGAAGCAAAGTGACTGGGGGTACTGTGCCACAAGCGATTAAAGGCAACTCAAGTCTTCAAATAAGTTAAATTTTATCTTTCAATACCGTGTTTAGTTTAATCAACAAGGATTGATAATGCACTTTTGCATTACCGGAAGTGCCGGCAATATGTTTCTTCAAAAGGGCGCGTGACTTTATTGCCAGATCCTGGAGATGGCTTTTGGAATTATCAATGACCGTAACCGCAACTTTACTTTGGAATCCGTTTCCGGGCGTTCCGAAATCATGGTTGTGTTGTTCGCCGCAATAGTCTTCCAGCAGGCAAGCTACCGAACCACGTCCGTTTTCGTTTTCATATTGATAAAAATAGTCGGAGAAACGTTCGACAATACCTGTTTCGTCCAAACGATAAGCAATAATTTCGTTGACGGAAGGAGCGTATCCTGTCGGAAGAATCGGTGAACTGGTGGAGGACGACTGTTTTTCAACTAAGGATTCGCAGAACAGCGTAACCATTGCATCCTGCAATGCCTTGTCACCTTCAGTCAATTTTTTGCCTTGTAACAGATTGTTCCATGTCGCATTGTAAATATCGTCCAGAAACTCTTCAATCGAATAAGGCGAATCCGAATAGTAGGACGAGAGAATTACATTGGCAATTAATCCCTTGACGTCTTTCAATATACGGTCGCGAACCACGTATGAACCGTCTATTTGCAAGGGGAATTTCTGTTTCAAGGATGTATTATCTAACCAGTCCGTATTTTTATATTCGTTAAGAATCCATTTAAGTGACGCTTTCTGAACCTTTTTCGATGTAGCCTTATGTCTTTCTCCCGGAGTTCCTTCTTTGACATCTGTAAGATAAATACCGCCGACATTATATATTACATTTCTTACATAACGGTAGTATTGCGTTTGAATCTGGGAGTAAAGATCCTTACGATGGGCATAGTCGCTGTCGTCGTCAATCCAGTTTTCCAGATTGGAAAAAATGAATTTCAGGTTTTTGATACCGTATTCACTGGCTTTGAGGGGATTATCGCCTAAGTCTTCTTCGATAGCACTTGGATCATAGCGTGCCTGGGTTTGTTGCCTACCGTAACGGTAAACCGGATCACCGGCATGTTCATCCACCAATGATTCCAAAACAGGTTTTTCGTCCCATTCGGAAGTTTTGTCCGGCAGATACGCATAGTTCCATTTAATAAGAAAATAGTCGTAAACACCCAAATCGGGAGGAGTCAGGCGCACGCCTTTGTCTTCCGGTTGAGCCACGTAGTTGAAACGGGCATAATCCATGATACATGGCGTTGTACCGTATTTCTGAGTAAACGAAACCGAACGCAAGGAATCGACAGGGAATGCGGCGGACGAGGCCATGTTGTGCATGAATCCGAGGCAATGACCGACCTCGTGAGCCACAACGTACTTGAGGGATTCCCGGGCGATATTGTCGGGCAACTTTTTGGTGCGTACACTTGGGTCTATTTGGGCGGTTTGCACGAAACGCCAGTTATTGATTAATTGGATAATATTGCCGTAAACCAATACTGAAGCATTGACAATTTCTCCGGTGGTAGGGTCAACCCATGATGGACCCATGGCGTTAGCGGTTTGAGAAGGTAAATAGCGAATACAGGAATATTTCAAGTTATCGGAGTCAAATTCCGGATCTTCTTGCGAATTGGGAAAGTCCTTGGCAAATACTACATTTTTGAATCCGATTTTCTCAAAAGCCTTGTTCCACGATTCAACACCTTCTTTAACAGATTGTTTCCAAAGTTCGGGAAAAGCGCTGTCAACATAGAATACGATGGGTTTTACCGGTTCGGTCAACTCTCCGCGTTTGAAAGCGGCGCTATCTTTCGGTTCAACACGCCAACGGTGCGCCAACGAATAACGTTCGTATTTATCTTCCTTGGTTGTAAATTTTTGTTTATTGTTACTGAAGATTCCCACCCGAGAGTCACTTATTCTCGGCCTCATCTTGGTTTCAGGCAAAAGCAAGAAAGAACGGGTTACTTTAGCCGTGAAAGGATAATCGTCCACAAGTTTCAGCAGCCCCAATAAACTAATGGATAAAGAATAAGACATTACAGATTTGACACTCAGGTTATCGTCGAATGACTTGATTTCAGCTAACGCGCTTGCTTCTTTATTAAACCGGGAGGTTACTTTAGCTAAACCTCCGAGCATACCGCCTTCGGAAAAGGACTGGAACATTTTCACATCGGTTGTGAAAAGCGTTGTCATATCAATAACTACAGCCGAACTATCCGGATTATAGGCTTTAATCGGATAGGAATACAAGATAGGATCGATATTGGTCTTCTCTACAGCTGTGTGAATGTTGGTATCATCAGAAGAGACGGAAGAAGCTATCATCCGGAGGTTTATCACGCTGTCCGTTTTGGCGAATTTGACATGCCATGTTCCGGAAGGTTTATAACCTATATCAACAAATTCAGAAGATGATACTTCGGAAATGGTCGAAGCGATAAGCATTTCTCGATTAATGTAAGTCAAAGGAATTTCAAAATAAAGTTTGCTTTCTACTTTATGTAAGGTGATAAACTTACTTTTCACTGTTTCAGTGAGATTTTTTTTCAGTAGTTTTTCATAAGGAGACTGCTTAGGAACTTTTTTTAACTCTATTTTTTCAGTAACTTTCTTTTTCTTTTTAAAAATAGATGCATTCGCATCGGGTGAAATTGCCAGCAATACGGTTAATGCCAACATCATTATTAAATACTTTCTCATTTCTACAATCTATTAAATTATTATTCATTTCTTAATTATTCGTTTTCAAAGAAAGAAGCTACCTTTTCTTTCAATTCTTTACCACGCAAATCCACTGCTACTACAATACCTTCCGGATTAAGGATAAACATTTTGGGAATACCTGTCACGTTGTACTGGGCGGCTACCGGACATTTCCATCCTTTCAAGGAAGATACGTGCAACCAGTTCAAACCGTGTTTTTCGATGGCATCTTCCCACAGATTTTTCTTTTCGTCCAAAGATACGCCATAAATTTCAAATCCTTTCTCGTGGTATTTGTTGTATATTTCCTTGACATTCGGCGCTTCGGCCAAACATGGACGACACCAGGACGCCCAGAAATCGAGCAAGACGTACTTGCCACGCAGAGAAGAAAGTTTGATAACCGTCCCATCGGGCGTCGGCAATTCAATGTCGAAAGCGATGCCGCCTACATTTATGCTGTGCAGCGATTGAATTTTTTCTTTCAATAATTTACCGGGATTTGACTCCTTGATTCTGGGCGTCAATAAATCGTAATAGTATTCCACGTCTGCGATGGGATAATTTTTAGCGACAAAATCACCAATCATATAAGTGATGGCGTAACTGTCGGTGTTTGATTCGATGAATTTGCGGATTTTCTGATCAAATTCTTCTTTTATACGGTTGCCTTCCCTATATACGGAGTCAACTTTAGCAGGATTATCTTTCACTTGTGTAAGCATCAGCAATGTGCCGAAGCCTAAGAAACCCTTACCCATTTCAAGACTGGCAGCTTCTTTCAATATCTTTTGTTCATTACTTCCCGAAATATCTGTTGTAATGATTGTTCTTTGAACACCTTTAATTTCTTTGGTTACGGCGGTTATCGTTACGAGAACCGGTTGCCCGTCGAGGAGAATGTCCTCTTTTTTGTCTTCAAAGAGTAGTGTTCGCCTATCAACAGGCGATTGTCCGTGAAAAGTAAAAACACCATTGGTAATTACCGCAGAATCTACTTTTTCGTAGGCATCCGGTCCTGTTTTTATACTTAAATAGACCGTATAACCATCTCCGTTTTCCCATTTTCCATCAATCCGGTAATTATCACGGGAAATGCATCCGTTACAAACGCTCGATACCAGAATGATTATAAATAATAATTTTTTCATTTATTATTCTATTATTTTTTGAACACTCTCCTCTTTTTCTTTTACCTTTTCTTCTTTGTCTTTCGAGAGAAGCTTTTTAAAATAGGCTCCTTTTTCGCTTTTCTTTTTTTCGTACTCGTTTTGAGCTTCAGCTGCTTTTGTCTTGTCTCCAAGTTTATTATAAGCCAGTGCTATCACATCGTAGTAGTTGTTTACCAGGGCGCTGAGGACATTTTTTTGTCCGGCGTGAAATTCAAGTAATCGGCTCAATATGGCGTTGATAATTTTTTTGTCTTTTACATTTTCGAGAATATAGCGATAATTGTTTACCACGAAATCCTTTTCGGAGACCAACACGCCTGTAGTTTCTATATAAAATAATGCGTTGTACAATTCTAACGGCTTCTGTTCAAGGCGCAGGTCATTGAGGTACAATTTGGCAGCGAAAGTTGGAAACCGTTTGATAGTGTTTTGCAACAACATTTGCTTCAAGTATTCCGAGCGTTCTTTCAGCCATTTCAGGGTGTCCGCATTTTGGGTTTTCTGCGAAGTTTTGATGATTTCTGTAACTGCGTCCGACATTCCGGAACTCAGCTGTGTTTCTAATTCATAACGGTTTACTTTTAGCCGGTATTGGTATTTACGTTCGATATTATCAAAAACGAAACGATAAGGTTTGGAATATGGGTCTTTGATATATTTTCCAACCAAGCTCCAGACATCCGGATTGGTTAAACTGTCAACAGGAATCGTGTTGAGATAATCATCGATTACAGGCTGGATTTTATCTAAAAAGTAGGCATTATTCAAGGCATTTACATAAGCCGTTACGGTTTGCAAGTCCCGCGCTCCGGCGTTGTACTTTTCTTCGGAGGCGGAGAGCGACCATCCGCTTGCGCCGGCTTTCATGCCTTCGATCAGCACGTCGGCTTCTTTGTAGCCGGCCATCTGATGGACAACTTCTTCATTGGCGTTGATCAACAACAAGGTTGGAAAACCGATAATGTGTTGTTTGTATTTATTGTACAACATCAAACCATCGCCTTTCTCCATGTCATACGATACATTTACAAAATTAGCATTGAAATAATCTCCAACTTTTTTTTGCGGAAAAATGTCTTGCGCCAACCCTTTACAAGGACCGCACCAAACGGTGTAGCAATCCATGAAAATCAGTCTGTTTTGGTCTTTCGCCTTTTGTAAGACAGTTTCCCAAGGTTCATTTTCTAAAAACACAACCCCTTCCTTTTTTCCCTCTTGAGAATGAAGCGGAAAGGTTAAACCTGCTAAAAGCAGGAATAATATAGCCCGTAATTTCATCTATTCTTTTTATTAAATTAATAGTTGGAACTTGAAAATATAAAGATACGATTTTTTTATTTTATTGCGGTTCTGTCAGCACAATTCCTAAGGTTTTCCACCAGGATTTTACAATATCTACTTTGATTCTGATGGCATTGGCTCCTATTTCTCCGCCATAGAAGGGAAAACGACCATCATAATATTCACCGTCCCGAAGCACCAAATACGACTGATTGGCTTCTATTTGTGTTGTTGTTGCTTTCGGCAATTCGTTGTGGGCTGCCACGGCTGCATAGAAAGCTTCTTTCTGAGCAGCGGTCCGGTTAAGAATAAAGGCGGTAAAATCGGCAAAATCTTTTTGTTTTGTTCCCTTGTCAAAATCGTATGCAGTAATTTTTATACCCGAATACGATGAATTTTCATATCCCATATATCCGCAGCGACCGGGCTTGAGTACGCTCCATCCCAACCATTGAGACCCGTCCTCATAATTCAGCCCCCATGTTGTGCCAGTTGCCGATTTATCGCCGCTCCAATAGGGGTAGTTCGAACTTATAGTTGTAGATACACTGCCGGCATTGAATAGCCATACCGCGCCACAAGCGGTAATTGCATCTTCTGTCGCTTTCACAAAGTCGTCAATGGAAGGAAAACTGTTGTTAAAGAGCAGATGTTCTACCAACATGGACGTCATTTCTTCCCGCAAACCTCCGGCATGAGGGTCGAAACGCTCAGATGCATTGCCGATCACCCAATATCTGTTGGTAACATAACCCGGAATAACTAAATTTTTTGTCCATTTTACATTGTTAACATTATCGTTATATTCATATATTACGATAAGAGAATCGACTAATAAGATGTTGCGGGGTATTTTTTCACTAATAAACTCTTTCGGAAAAAAACTCAGCACACTGTCTTCCAAGTAAGTGAGCACGTTTTTGATGCCGTCCACATGTTTTGTAGGTTGGTATGTCAATTCACGACCAATATTTACGGGTATGAAATCCGTCTTGCTAAAATTATATTTGATGGCAACGCCATACTCCGTTTCATAATACTCAATCAAGTCTGCCAATCCGGGATCTTCTCCGTCATCCAAAAAGTCTAAGGTTGGCGTTTTTTCCGTACAACTTGCAAAAAACATCAGCAATAATACTACCGATAGTGTACATTTCAGCATCTTTATCATGTCTTTTACGTTTTGTTTATTTGTGATAATATAAGTAATTAGTTGATACTCAAAGGGGCGTCCAAGAAAATCTCTTTGGACGCCCACTCCTGAGTGTGATGATAAGGTGATTACTCTGCGTAAATCTTAGTAACTACATCAACTGTCCATAGGGGATTAGAAACGCCATTCGTAAATTGTTTCTTAGGGCAAACTTTGAAAGTTACCGTGGTATTAGCAGGGGCTGTCTTGCCTTTTGCAGAAAGCTGTACCTGATAAAGTCCGGCATAATTATCAAGAACGGTATTGACGTTTTGATCCGGCTTTAACAAACTGTTATTTTTCTGCGCAGTAGATGTGATTATTCCTTCAAGGATGTCACCGCCATCATATTGATTCCAACTACCGGCCACAACTAACATATAGCCGTTGTCGCCTTCAGCCCCTCCACTTGAGCTATATGGTCTTGCCGGTCCTTCACTAACAGTAGTGTAAGCATAGAAAGCAGCTTGTATAGCAGTTTGTGTATCTACCTTAAATCTACGTACAGGAGAAGCAGCTAATATAAAACTTTCAGGAGATTGTGTAATACCGGTAACTAAAACCGTTTTTGTTGTGAGTTTGAGTGTGCGGAAGTCATCCCTGCTCGTACCATAGGGATAGACATAGAAAGTACCTGTTTCACCAACTATGTTTGTAGGATTATTTTCCGGATCGCCTATGTAGAATTGCTCTGCATTCACTCTTCCGTTAGAGTATGTCATATTTGAACTAATCGGACGTCCGGTATTGTCAGCTTTCGTTTTACCTGAGTTTGCTTCTGCTGCTCCCGCAATGGGTGATTTATCGCTGTTTTCCGCTTCCAATACGATAAACTTATCATACCACATATAAAGCCCGCTCGTCCAACTCCCTCCTTCGCGGTATTCAGGATCGCCGGGTTGAGGTTCGTGATCTATGTCTAATGTTCCAAGTTTATCTGCAAGATTGGTATTGATAGTCCCATCGGAATAAGTTCCTTTAAAAGTCCCTGATTTAGTTACAGAGCAACCGGTAGCACCGCTCGCGCTGGGAGTATATGGCAAGCCTACTGTGAAAGTATTTGTTCCCGGTATTAATCTTGATTGTATGGAACCGGTAGAAGCGGGATCTTCCACCAATTCGATGGCGATAAGTTCAACAGGCACTTTGTCCTGTACCACCCCAACATCCTTAATAGCAATAATTTGATTGTCGGCTGTCAATGTTGCGCGAACGACGGCAGGGGATACTTCACGCGATGTACCATTGTATATGAAAGCGTTAGGTAAACTTTTAATGGCTTCAAGGGTGTATCCGTCTTCCTGAAACTGGTAAACGTCTGGAATGCTAATCCAATCACCGGTATTCGAATTACCGGTTTCTTTCTTTTTGGGTTGCTCAATAACTTCGAAAGTGAGAGCAAATTGACGCGCATCACCGGGCGCCAATGATGGGGTAAACAATGGTCTTATATCCAACTCTGCGCCTAAAGTGTCAACATGAATAACATCCGAGGTAAAAACAATGGAGCCAAATGCCGTAAATTCGGGTGTGCCTGTTCCATTCAGCGTAATAGTTATTGATGCCGCATCTTTGGAAACTTCAGCCAGTTTTGTTCCCTGAAAATTGATAAACCAATTGCCGTTTGAGCCTTCTTCGTTTTGCGCTTCAATCAATCGGTTTGCCGTAGCGCTAAACTGATAGCTTCCGGCGTCAACCGACACGGCGGCTTTACCATCTACATCCGTTTTCAATTCAGTTTCGCCAAAGTTAATCGTTACTCCTTCGAGTGACAAATCCGTAAGTGATATACCTCGATATTCACTTGCAAATTCAACTTGAATACTCAAATCCACGACTATGGGTTGATCCACAGAATCATCATTGTCACAGGCAACGAAGCCCAAACTTAGCAGGGCAACAGTCAAAAATTGTGTTAAAAATCTTTTTCTCATTTTTGTTTATTATTATTAATAGCTAATGTATATAAATTATTCAGATATAGCCGTCCTGAAAGGTCGCATATTAGGCGTCAGAACATGACCGCTGAAAGTTAACTCTGCATCGGGAAAGTTGAGAACATAGCCGGGATCGCCTTCCTCCAATACGTAGTAAGTCTTGTTTCTCCATTGGTGCTCCAAACGTGGTTGGGTCGTGCGGCGCAAATCCCACCAACGATGTAACTCTTCGAAGCAAAGTTCGCGGCGACGTTCGTCCCATACAAGTTGTACAAGGGCATCGCCGGAATAGTCGGCAGTCAAAAGCGGGGTATAAGGAGCGGCGAAACGTTTTTCGCGCAACGCATTGATCAGATCCATCACTTTTTCGGGATTGGGAGAAAGTTTTCGTGCATAAGCTTCTGCTAAGGAAAGATGTACTTCCGCTGTGCGAAGAGCGAAACAGGCGTATATGATATCAACGTCCGTAGAGTTTTCGGATTTGGTCGTTATATAGTCGAACTTGATCGATGGATTGACTGATTCTTCAGGGATGGGGTTGAAAAACCAATAGACTTTTCGTCTGTCGTTGTTGTCATACATAGATATGAGATTCTTGTTGTTTCTGTTTGTCTTTGACGATACGCGAAAATACTTCGACATGTTGTTGTCGTTTTCAAGAGAAACTATCGTATAACTGTATCCGTAGGGACCTCTGGAGCCGAAAGGCCACACAATTTCCGGATTTTTGGCATTAATAAATTTCACAAGGGTAGGACCGGTTTCCTCCGAGGAGTGTTTGGGACCGGCGGTGGTTTTGTTGCTTATATCATACAATAGATATTTGCCGTAATAATCGTTCAGGAATTCTTCTCCGAGCGTAATCACCCGGTCCCAGTCTTCCATGTACAAGGCAATCCGGATGGCGAGTATTAATGCTGCCGGATAATTGATCTCATATCTGTTGATCTGTTCCAAGTTCTTGCCTTTGAGGTCATCCAAAGCCTGGTTGATATCGGAGTTGATCAATCCCCATACCTCGGCAATGGTAGCTCGCCCATACCTGTCAACGGTAGGCGTGGAAGTTGTCTTAATCGGCACGCACAAATCGTCCGGACTCGCTTTGCCAAGGAGACTGGC
>SNRY01000349.1_pt1 | contig 16799 bp, 17 predicted proteins | sample 4693421 | NCBI WGS metagenome assembly SNRY01 (sample SAMN11003215, study PRJNA524138) | termite gut metagenome | isolation source: Bacteroidetes bacterial symbionts from single cell of protist host amplifed... | host: Streblomastix strix ... | reverse complement strand
CAAATCGGTGCACCAATCCACAGCTTGATCAAGCAGCGCCAGGTAGTTTTTAGGTGTACGTTCTTGCCATGCAACCGGATGAATAGGTATGCGCACGATATTGGCACCGAGCGCTTTTACTTTTTCAAAATGAGCTTTATTCCAATGTCCTTGCCTTTCTACCTTGTCGGGGTCGGAGATAGCAATGCCTCTGAACAACGTGGTTTCTCCCTGCGGGTTTACAAACTTATTCCCTTTAACTTGGATTAAAGGCATTACTTTCAATTTGGGATTGAGAGTGGGTCGAATGAATGGTCCATTTTGATACCAAGGAATGCTCCCTTCTTGAGCAGAAAGCGTTTGTATCGTAGTAAATGCAAACAGACCGATTAAAAAGGTCAATACGCTCTTTGTTTTCATAAAATAGTAATATTAGATTAATGACTAAAAAGGTTTATATATTAAAATATAAACAAAGATAAGGATATTATTCCTAATTATACAATTATTGTGCATTAAAAGCAGATAAGAAAGTATAGGTGCAAATTGCGCCTTGAAAAGGCAACTTAATTTGAAGAATTCTTTTAAGTTGGGCTTTCAGCCCGCCGGAGAATGGGGTATGCTGTTTCCCCAGCTGCCGCTTCGCTTAGCTGGGGCTGAATTAATTGAGGCTTTCAGCCTGTTAAGATTTGACTTGAAAAGAAGCTTGCTTTGCTGTGTTGGTAGCGAAGTCCGCATGGGCGTTAGGGATAGCAGCGAAAATGCTGTTTGAGAGGCACGAACAAAAGGCATTGTAGCGGATAGCCCGACCCATAGGGGAACGCCCAAATTTAATGGAAAGTGGAAAGTGTTTGCTACATTGAACAAATGTATGTGATTTATCTCGGTCGGGTGATTATAAATAGGATATTCTTTTTGTATTTATTGTTTTTTCGTGTTTTTCAGTATTCTGTTTTTAATTTTTATAATAAAAAGATAGTATTTTCTTTATTGTTTATTTAGTAATTGTATAGTGATTATTTAGTAGTTATTTAATGATTGTTTAGTAAATCAATAAGCTATCTATGAAAAGAAATAATAGTATCATAGAAATAATGATGAAGTATTAGAAAATAGTTTTCGTATCAGTGACCATTACATCCTGTTTATTATTATATTTGCAAATAATATGTTGATAATTAAACTATGTAATTATGAAAGCAATACCCCAATCTTTCCGCACTATAAGAGATGAATTTGGTAATCTGTTCCTAACGGACGGTAACAAGGTGTTTCCTATTGAAAAGCCTAAACGCAATTTTCATGATTCGCGCTCGGAAGCGCAATTAATCCACAGGATGCAGTTCTCTAACTTGGTAACGATGTATCAGGCGCTTGCTCTTTTTATGAAGAAAGATGCTTGGCAGTCTTTGCCGGAAAGAACAAACGCGTTTCATGTGCTGATGAAACAGAATTTGGGGAAGACGGAGGTGTATTTGGACAGGAACGAGGCGGAGGAAAAAGCCTGCGTTGTAGCTGCTTACCGGGTTTCGGAAGGGTCGCTCCTGCCTATTGAAACGACTATACAAGGGGATAGAATCGTTACTTCGCTACGATTGGCGGATGATTTTACGGTAACGGACAATCTTGTTTTGGGCGATGTGGCGAGCGAGCTTATACATGCCAACCGCTTTTTGGAGCACGGCGACCGGCTGACGATTATTCATTTGGAGCAGGTGATGATTAAGGAAAGAGAGCGAATGATACCGCGCGTGTTTATGAACCGGTATGAATTTGTACTCGATTCTTCCTCTCGCATTCCTTTTCGCACGCTGGTGCCCGAAGCGGTTTTTCAAGTAGCGAACGGGCAGGTAGGGACGGATAATAGGCTCAGCACGGGGGGCATTGCGTACATAGTGAGCCGCGAAGTGAGGGATAAGCGGTATGTTTCCAGCCAATCTATCGCGCTCACGCCGGATAATGAGGTGTATCCGGCGTATTCATCGGAGGAAAAAAGAGAGCAAGCCTTGCAGAGCTACGGGGTAAAGAAGGCTCCGCGCCTTCGTCCGGGAAAAGAACGTTAGGCGGAGAAAAGGATTGAAAAAATGCGGTGATAGATAAAAAGATATTAATTTTGCGCCCAATTATGATTTTTTACTCCTTACTGTATTATTTATCTAAAATAATAAAAAATGATTAAAGTAGCGATTGTTGGCGCAAGTGGAGCCGTGGGACAGGAGTTTCTGCGCGTACTCGACGAGAGGGATTTTCCGTTGGATGAGTTGGTATTGTTTGGTTCCGAACGTAGCGCAGGGAGCAAATATACGTTTCGTGGACAAGAAATCGAAGTCAAACGTTTGCAGCACAATGATGATTTTAAAGGTGTGAGTATCGCTTTTGTTTCGGCGGGAGCAGGCACGTCCAAGGAGTTTGAGAAAGACATTACCCGGTATGGAACTATCATGATAGACAATTCGAGCGCATTTCGTATGGATGCCGATGTGCCTTTGGTGGTGCCCGAAATCAATGCTGTTGATGCGAAGAAGCGTCCTCGCGGCGTGATAGCCAATCCAAATTGCACTACCATACAAATGGTTGTCGCATTGCAAGCCATTGAGCAGGTTTCACATATCAGGGCTGTGCATGTGTCCACCTATCAAGCAGCAAGTGGAGCAGGAGCGGCTGCCATGAAAGAACTATGCGAGCAATACCGACAAGTGTTGGGTGGCGAGAAAGTAACAGTAGAAAAGTTTGCTTATCAATTGGCTTTCAATCTGATACCTCAAGTGGATATGTTTACCGAAAACGGATATACCAAAGAAGAAATGAAGATGTATAACGAAACACGCAAAATTATGCACTCGGACATAAGGGTAAGTGCTACGTGCGTGCGTGTTCCGTCATTGAGATCACACTCGGAAAGCGTATGGGTGGAGACTGAACGTCCTGTTTCGGTGGAAGAGGCTCGCGAAGCATTTGCCAAGGCTAAAGGCGTGGTATTGCAAGACAATCCGGCGGAGAAAGACTATCCGATGCCTTTGTTTCTGGCAGGCAAAGACCCTGTATATGTGGGGCGTATCCGCAAGGATTTGACGAACGAAAACGGACTTACTTTCTGGTGTGTGAGCGACCAAATCAGGAAGGGGGCTGCACTGAATGCTGTGCAAATAGCTGAGTATTTGATTGGGGAGAAGGAGGTTTGATAGGCAAATGCACTTATTTGGAAAATAATCGTAAACTGAAAGATTAATAAAATGGCAGATTGGCGCATTGTTAGAACAATTGACGAAGGAGGTTTTGGAAAGGTTTATGAAGTAAAAGGAATAGCTACCGGACAGAAAGCGGCTTTGAAAGAATTGAAGCATTTAGATCGCTCAAATTTGATTAGATTCCAACGGGAAATTAATATTATTCGTGATTTTGAACACCCTAACATTATTGAAATCTATGATTATAATGTGAAAGGCAGTGATTCAATAGGACCTTATTATATTATGGAATATATGGAGGGAGGTTCGTTAAGAACTCTAATGAACGAAACCTTTCAATCTAAAAAGACTTTTAATACAAAATTAGTATTAAATACAGTTATCTTACCGGTAATTGATGCCATAGAGTACGCTCATTCTGAGGGCGTTTATCACAGGGACTTAAAACCTGAAAATCTACTTTTTGCCACGATAGAACGCAACTATATTAAGGTTTTGGATTGGGGCATCGGTAAGGACATTAACCGAGATTCTATTGCATTGACAATTGGAGGGCTTGGAACGCCCGGATATTGCTCTCCTGAACAATGGTTTGCTAATGCTCCTGTTGATGGCAGGACGGATATTTATTCGTTGGGAGTTATTTTCTATGAACTATTAACAGGTGAAATACCCCAACTATACGATAACTCCGGGCGAACGTTCTCCGTTCCATTGCCTTCTTCTCGAAACGCTTCTGTATCGCAACATCTTGATACTGTTATTTTAAAAATGATGGCTTATCTACAAGCTGACCGCTATCAAACAATAGATCAAGTATATACAGCATTATCTATCTTTTAATTTATTATTTAATGTAAATCCAAAATATGCTTCCGTTGATACTTACAAAAACAGACATAGGCAAACGAAGGGAAACTAACGAAGACAGCGTAGCTTCTCTTGTGTGGAATGTCCAAAGTTTCAAAAAAGAGCGTAGCTATGGAGTATTGGTGGTAGCGGACGGAATGGGTGGTCTCGATAAGGGTGAGATAGCATCGGATTTAGCAACAAAAAGATTTATAGAAGAAGTTTTCAAAACAATATATCATTCATCCGATAGTTCTGCTATTGAGTTTGAAACCATACTGCTGAATGCCGTAAATGCAGCCAATAAAGAAGTTTGGGAGATTTCCAGAAAGGAATCCAATATGATTGGAACCACTTTAGTGGCGGCAATCATTGCAGATAAGCATATTTATATTGCAAATGTAGGAGATTCAAGAGCTTATCTAATAACGCCTCAAAAATCTATTCTGCAAATAACAAAAGACCACTCGGCGGTTCAGGAGATGTTGGATGCTAAAATAATTACTAAAGAACAAGCCAAAAAGCATCCTCGCAGGAATATCATAACGAAAGCTCTTGGTCTGACAGAGCAAGTTACACCGGATATTTTTAGATTAGAAATAAATAACGAAATATTGATGCTATGTACAGATGGGTTGTATGGCATGATTGAAGAAGAAGAGATTGTAAAATCCATAAATGGCAATATGTTTAAAAGTGCAGACGCTTTAATATCGCTAGCAAATGAACAGGGCGGAATAGACAACATAAGTTTAGCAATAGCAACGTATGGCAATGCCTAAGTAACCCCAATTATTAAAAGTCCTTAAATAGTAACCCCTACTTCGCTTTTTATTTGTTTATTTGTAGCATACTTAGGTAGATTGTTTTCAAATGTTTCGTACTTACACAGTTGATATATAAATGAAACCGACGAATAGATTTGTTATAGAAGCATGTCCGCTGTGTGAGGGCAAACGGCTGAAACAAATAATGCAGTGTACTGATTCTCATGCTTCGGGTGAAACGTTTGGTGTATGTGAGTGCGAAGATTGCCATTTCCGCTTTACGCAAGGAGCGCCATACGAGGTGGAGATGGAAGGGTACTACGAAACGTCGAAGTATATCCCCTACTCCAACAGCCGGAAGGGGACAATGAATATATTCTATCATCTGGCGCGCAAGTATATGCTGAATAAAAAGGCAAGGCTGGTGATGAAAGAGGCGCATCGGAGAACGGGGCGGATATTAGACATAGGCGCAGGCACAGGATACTTTGCCGATAGTATGGCATACAACGGCTGGACGGTGAATGCTACGGAAAAAAGCGCCGAAGCGCGGACTTTTGCCAAAGAGCGTTTTGGTTTGGATATAAAGGATGAAATGGCGTTGTATGCTTATAAACCCGATTCGTTCAATGTAATAACCCTCTGGCATGTGATGGAGCATCTGGAGCATTTGAATGAAACGTGGGATTGGATATACGAACTGTTGACCGAGAAAGGACTTCTTGTTATTGCCGTTCCCAACTGCAAGTCCTATGACGCAAGAAAATACAAAGAACATTGGGCAGCTTACGACGTGCCCCGCCATTTGTGGCATTTTACTCCCGCTACCATTGAAAGATTGGGATACAAACACGGCTTTATATTAGCCAGCCGGTATCCGATGCCCTTAGATGCCTTTTACGTTTCCATATTGAGTGAGAGGTACCGGAGGAAGTTTCTTCCTTTCATACGGGGGCTATTTATTGGAGTGGTAGCATGGTTCAGCACGCAATTTCACAAAGATAAAAGCAGTTCGATGATATATATATTTAGGAAAAAGCAACATGAGTACGAGTAGAAACAATAATAAAATATCCTATTTCGATTTGCAATTCATCACCTCGTGTATTAGTATTACGTTGGTGTTGCTGCTATTGGGCTTAATGGTCTTTTTCTTGTTATCAGCCAATAACCTGACTGTATATATACGCGAAAACATTACGTTCTCCGTTGTCCTCAACGACGGCATGAAAGAACTGGATATATTGAAACTCCAAAGCGAATTGAGAAAGAAACCTTTTGTGAAGTCTTCCGTATATATATCCAAAGAACAAGCTCTACAAGAACAAAGCGAAGCGATGGGGACTAATCCCAAAGATTTCTTAGGATACAACCCTCTCAAAGCCTCCATTGAGATAAACCTGAACTCCAGCTATGCCAACTCGGACAGCATTGCCAAGATAGAAACAATCATCAAGCAAAATAACAATATACAGGAAGTGCTATACCGGGAAGAACTGATTGATGCAGTCAACAAGAACATCCGCAATATAAGTTTGTTGCTTTTGGGAGCTGCCCTTGTCCTCACGTTCATATCCATTGCTTTGATTAATAATACGGTTCGTCTGGCTATCTATTCCAAACGATTTCTGATTCATACCATGACTTTGGTAGGAGCAGATTGGAGGTTTATTCGCAAACCTTTCGTAAAAAAGTGCATTTGGAGTGGTATTTGTGCGGCGCTACTAGCAGGAGCCATCCTAATAGGAAGCGCTTACGCATTGGTGTATTATGAACCGGATTTGATAGAAGTCATTACTCCCCAAGTGATGCTGTCGGTAATTGTAGCAATGGTGATAGTAGGGATTATGATACCTTGGTGGTGTAGTCACTTGTCTGTCAACAAGTATTTGCGTATGAAGTCCGTTGATCTGTATTATGTGTGAGCTATTGAGTGTCTAATGAGTAAATGTATATATGAATAAACAAAACCATGTTTTCGATAAAACGAACTTTATATTATTGGCAATCGGAATGGCGGTTGTTATTTTGGGTTTCGTATTGATGGTAGGACCCTCTTCTACCGAAACAGCTTTTGAACCGGATATATTCAGCGCGCGCCGGATAAAGGTCGCACCGGTTATCTGTTTCTTCGGCTTTATCTTTATGATATACGCCATTATGCGGAAACCCAAAACGAAGGAATAAGTATGGAGGATTTGACCGTACTACAAACTGTTATTATAGCCATAGTCGAGGGATTAACGGAATTTTTGCCCGTATCTTCTACGGGACACATGATTATTGTCCAGAATATGCTTGGAGTAGAAAGTACCGGATTTATCAAAGCATTCACCGTAATCATTCAGTTTGGTGCTATTCTATCGGTTGTTTGTCTGTACCGGAAACGTTTTTTTAAACTGAATAAATGCACTGTTTTCGATTCCGAAGCAATAACAGGAAAACACAGATTGGCAAAATGGAGGATATACGGGAAACGATTCTTGTATAAGTTCGACTTCTATTGGAAACTACTGATAGCTTTTCTGCCTGCCGCATTCGTCGGATTGCTGTTTGGCGATAAGATAGACGAGATGCTGGAGAGTGTAACGGTAGTAGCTATCATGTTGGTACTTGGCGGAATCTTCATGTTGTTTTGCGATAAGATATTTCTCCCAACAGAAAAGGAAGTGAAATTGACGGAAAAGAAAGCCTTTCATATCGGCTTGTTCCAATGTATAGCCATGATACCGGGTGTTTCGCGTTCTATGGCTACCATAGTAGGTGGTATGGCACAGAAAATGACACGTAAAGCCGCTGCGGAGTTCTCCTTTTTCTTGGCAGTTCCCACCATGTTTGCCGCTACGGGATATAAGGTAGCGAAACTCTTCCTTGACGGAAACACAAGAGCATTGACCAATAACATACCGGCATTGGTGATTGGCAATATAACGGCTTTTATAGTAGCGTTATTGGCTATTCGGTTCTTTATTGGTTATGTAACAAAATATGGTTTTAAAACGTTCGGTTATTATCGTATTATAGTCGGGGGAATTATTTTGGCGATGTTCGCTGCCGGATACAATTTAAAGATTGTCTGATGAACTTTGAAGAAGGAGAAGTTCTTTATCTAAACAAGCCATTAAGCTGGACATCTTTCGATCTGGTGGCGCGAGTGCGAAATAGCTTATGCCGAAAGCTGAAAATAAAAAAGCTAAAGGTAGGACACGCCGGAACGTTAGACCCCTTAGCAACAGGAGTGATGATTATTTGCACGGGCAAGGCGACTAAACGGATAGAAGAATTTCAATATCAAACAAAGGAATACATAGCAACCCTTCGTCTGGGAGCAACCACCCCTTCGTATGATTTGGAAAAAGAGATAGATGCCTTTTACCCCACAGAGCATATTACGCGGGAAATGATGGAAGAAACCCTAAAGACGTTTGTTGGAGAGATAGAACAAATTCCTCCCGTCTTTTCCGCTTGTAAGATTGACGGGAAACGCGCTTACGATTTAGCCCGTAAAGGCAAAGAAGTAGAACTAAAGCCCAAGTTATTAGTTATTGATGAAATAGAATTGTTAGAATATAACCCGCCGGATACAAGAATTCGCATCGTATGCAGCAAAGGTACTTATATTCGTGCTTTGGCTCGTGATATTGGCGAAGCATTGCATAGTGGGGCGCATCTGACGGAACTTATCCGTACTCGCATAGGTGAAGTAACTTTAGCAAAGTGTTTGGGAACTGAGGAATTTAAGAAGTGGTTGGAAAAAGTGGAAGGTGAGAATTCCAATTGTAAATCATAACACCTAATTGTAAATACAATAATATAAATGAAATTATCACAATTCAGATTCAGATTACCGGAAGAGAGGATAGCTATGTACCCCTCAGAGTACAGAGACGAAGCGCGTCTGATGGTACTTCACAAGGATACGGGAAAAATAGAGCATCGTATTTTCAAGGACTTATTAGAATATTTTGACGACCAAGATTTGTTCGTATTCAACGATACGAAAGTATTTCCGGCACGTCTCTATGGGAATAAAGAAAAGACGGGAGCGCGTATTGAGGTTTTCCTGCTGCGTGAACTGAATGAAGATTTGCGTCTGTGGGATGTATTGGTTGACCCTGCCCGTAAAATAAGAATTGGAAATAAACTGTATTTCGGCAAAAACGAATCAATGGTAGCCGAAGTGATAGACAACACAACTTCACGGGGGCGTACTCTCCGCTTTCTATATGACGGACCGCACGATGAATTCAAGAAAGCCTTGTACGTTTTGGGTGAAACTCCGTTACCCCGTACTATTATTACCCGCAAAGTAGAACCGGAAGATGCTGAACGCTTTCAATCCATCTTTGCTAAAAACGAAGGAGCTGTTACCGCTCCCACAGCGAATCTGCATTTTAGTCGCGAGCTGTTGAAGCGGTTGGAAATAAAAGGCATTAACTTTACATATATTACCTTGCATGCAGGCTTGGGCAACTTCCGTGAAATTGATGTGGAAGATTTAACCAAACATAAAATGGATTCCGAACAGATGTTCGTATCGGAAGAAACCGTAAACACAGTCAATAATACGCGGGATAACAGCAAAAACATTTGTGCAGTAGGCACTACCGTCATGCGTGCTATTGAAAGTACAGTAAGCACCGATGGGCATTTAAAACCGTATGAAGGATGGACTAATAAATTCATTTTCCCTCCTTATGAATTTACTGTGGCTAACAGCTTGATTTCAAATTTCCACATGCCCTTCTCTACCCTATTGATGATTACGGCAGCTTTTGGTGGTTACGAGCAAGTAATGAGTGCATACGAAACAGCTATAAAAGAAGAATACCGCTTCGGTACATACGGAGATGCCATGCTGATACTTGATAAATAACACAGTTATGGCGCGAGTTTACTTGGGGCTTGGTAGTAATCTGGGTAACAAAGAACAAAACTTGCATCATGCTGTGCAGAAAATAGAAGAGCGGATAGGGAAAGTTATTTCTTTATCCGCTTTTTATATAACCCCTCCTTGGGGATTTACTTCCGAAAATGATTTTCTCAATGCGGCTCTCTGTACGGATTCTTCGCTTCTCCCTTTAGATATATTAAAGGAAACCCAAGTTATAGAGTATGAAATGGGACGGACGAACAAATCGACTGGTAAAGTCTATCACGATCGTCTGATAGATATAGATTTGCTCTTATACGACAATCTGATAATAAAAACAGAAGAATTAATCCTGCCGCATCCATTAATGACTGAACGTGTGTTCGTAATGAAACCGTTGGCAGAAATCGCTCCCCAAATAATACACCCCATATTAGGTAGATCCATAGAAGATATTTTGCATTTAATTAAAAGTTAGGAATAATAGTAAGGGTTATATTCCTAAAGAATATTAATTGTACAATTATTTCTACTTATTTTGTTAATAATACATAACAGGAAGAGGCATTTCTAAAATAAAATATTTCTTTTGAATGTTCCTTACATAAAAGTACTTCTTAGTGCCATATTAAGCGGTAGTGAAAAGGAGATTTATTTACTAATACCATACATCTAAAAACCAAATAGAGTTATGAAATTTAATCCATTCGAGAAAATCGGAATATTGACCGCGATATTAGGTGTACTTAGTATAAATTCTTTCTCACAAGATTTAATAGCCAAACGGGCACCTATTGACAAAACTCTTAAAAAAGTGGACTCGTTGGCATTACTGAATTTAATGAAAATAGAAGAGCCACAGGTAAATTCCTATGCGTCCGATTTGTATCCGAGTTGGGATAATGCACACGTACATTCGTCGGAAGATAAATTAGATATTCCGGATACGTACTCTATTGATTTAACAAGCTTTTGTATGCCTACCAAACAGACCCGTATAACTTCACCGTTCGGCCCACGCAGGAAAAGAATGCACAATGGCATTGATATTAAAGTGTACGTAGGTGATACTATCGTTGCGGCTTTTGACGGGAAGGTGCGTATTGTTAAAACAGAACTGAGGGGATATGGAAAATATGTAGTGATTCGTCATAATAACGGACTAGAAACTATATACGGTCATTTATCCAAGCAATTGGTGCAAGAAAACCAAGAGATAAAAGCTGGAGAAATTATTGGTTTAGGAGGCAATACAGGGCGATCCACCGGCTCTCATCTTCATTTTGAAACGAGATTCTTAGGCATTGCTATTAATCCGGCAAATCTATTCAATTTCCAAAAACAAGACATCACAGCAGACACTTATGTATTTACCAAATACAAACCAGCAGGGAAAAATGCTCTTGTGATGGCTAAATCCAAAACGAATAACAATAGTACGGAGGGCAGTGATGTCATTCGTTACCATAAAGTAAAACAAGGAGATACTTTATCACAAATTGCAGTAACACATGGCATTTCACTTTCTCAATTATGCCAACTGAATAAAATTAGTGCAAAACAAATTATCAGAACGGGACAGGTACTGCGTTGTTCATAAGAAATGATATGGAATCATTGTTTCCACTATCTATTAACGTAAACGGCTATCTGTTGGATTTGTCTGTCTCGCGAGTAATGGGGGTATTGAATGTAACTCCTGATTCTTTTTATGCGGGAAGCCGCATGCAGACAGATGCAGAAATAGCAAACCGCGCCAAGCAAATTCTAGACGAAGGCGCATCCATAATAGACATTGGAGCCTACTCTTCCCGTCCTAATGCCGAACATATCACTGCTCAAGAGGAAATGAGCCGGTTGCGCAAAGGGTTGGAAATACTAAACCGAAACCATCCCGATGCCATTATATCCGTTGATACCTTCCGTGCTAATGTGGCAGAAATGTGTGTGAAAGAGTACGGTGTAGCCATTATCAATGATATTTCCGGTGGTGAGATGGACGATCGTATGTTTGAAACCACAGCGCGTTTACAAATACCCTACATTATAACCCATATACAAGGTACTCCACAAAATATGCAGCAAAACCCACATTATGATAATTTTATTAAAGAAGTCTTTATGTTTTTTTCCAAGAAAGTGCAACTGTTGCGCGACATCGGTGTGAAAGACATTATTCTCGACCCGGGTTTTGGCTTTGGTAAAACCATAGAGCACAATTACGAATTGATGCATCATTTAGAAGATTTTAAAATATTTGAACTCCCCATATTGGTGGGTGTATCTCGCAAATCAATGATTACTCATTTACTGAATATTACTCCGCAAGAGGCTTTGAATGGAACTGTTGTACTCAATACTGTTTCTCTGATGAAAGGTGCTCATATTATTCGCGTGCACGATGTAAAAGAGACTATTGAGTCGGTAAAGATTATTCGTAAGATTTTAAGTTTTTGAATTTCTCATAATCATAAATACATATCGTTTTGCTTTTCTTCAATTTTGGTTTTAAAGAGTGCGTGGATGTTCTGCTGGTTGCTCTTCTTTTGTTTTACTCTTATAAATTGATGAGAAGATCCGGCTCCTTGAATGTTTTTATCGGGATAATGGTATTTGTCTTGATATGGGTAATTGTTTCCAAAGTATTTAAAATGTCTTTGTTGGGAAGTATTCTCGACAAGTTGGTTAGTGTGGGTGGATTAGTGCTTGTTATCTTGTTTCAAGATGAAATTCGGCGTTTTCTCTTCACACTAGGTACTCATCACACGAATCCGGTCATTCGTTTTTTTACCAACAGCAAAAAAGTAACAACGAAACAAGAAGATATTATGCAGATTGTGATGGCTTGCATAAATATGGGGAAAAAGAAAGTGGGCGCATTGATAGTGATAGAACACAATATACCTTTAGATGAAATAATCCGAACAGGCGAAGTTGTAGATGCTGCTATCAGCCAACGTTTGATCGAGAGTATTTTCTTTAAGAATAGCCCGTTGCATGACGGCGCTATGGTTATCAGTAAAAAAAGAATCAAGTCTGTGGGGTGTATCCTGCCTGTGTCACACGACCTTAGCATACCCAGAGAGTTAGGACTTCGACATCGAGCGGCTATGGGTATCACGCAAGAAACCGATGCGCATGCTGTGATTGTCTCCGAAGAAACCGGAAATATTTCAGTGGCTTATCGGGGGCAGTTTCATTTACGTTTGAATGCCGAACAGTTAGAAAACATGTTAATGCAAGAGAATAAATAAACTATATCTTTATTACTTGTAGTATATTTATAAAGAAATGGTTGATAATTAGGGCGTTTCCCCTGCCGGGGTCGGGCTATTCGCTACAATACTTTTTGTTCGTATCCCTAACGCCCATGCGGATTTCGCTACTAACACAGCAAAGCAATTCTCCTTGATTATGAAGGTAGCATACTGGAATTATTGACGGTGCATACCGGAACTAAGAACGGTTCTTACGGGAGCTATGCCACCAACATTCGTAAGATTAGAAAAGAATCCGAAGGATTCATATATATGTAGAAATAGCAAACGAAAATGATATAAGAAGTTATGTATAAAACCGAAATTTGTGCCAACTCTGCCGAAAGTTGTGTAGCCGCCCAAGAGGGGGGAGCTTGGCGCGTAGAACTTTGCGCAGGAATACCCGAAGGAGGAACTACCCCTTCGTATGGCGAGATTGCCACTACCAGGGAATTAATAGCCATCAAACTGCATGTCATCATCCGCCCTCGTGGAGGAGACTTCTTATATACTTCTGCCGAAATGAAGAGCATGGAAAGAGATATTCTCGTAGCTCGTGATGCCGGAGCAGACGGTGTCGTATTCGGTTGCCTCACTGCCGACGGAAACATTGACACCAAAGCCACCAATCAGTTATTAAAAGCTGCAACGGGATTGTCCGTTACCTTCCACCGTGCTTTCGACAAATGTATCCGACCACACGAAGCATTGGAACAACTCATTGAATTGGGGTGCGACCGCATACTTACTTCCGGACAAAGACCCACCGCCGAAGCAGGAATCTCCTTACTGAAAAAACTTGTAGAACAGGCGGGCGACCGCATCATCATCATGCCGGGTTGCGGAATCAATGAAAAGAATATTGCTCACATTGCCACTGAAACCGGTGCAAAAGAATTTCATTTCTCTGCCCACGAAAACAAAGAAAGCAGTATGACCCATCGCGAATTTGAAGTATCAATGGGAGGAGCAGTTATTATTGACGAGTATTTGCAACCTGTTACGACTGCTCGTCGCGTAAGAAATACAATTGAGGCATTGCATAAATAGAGTATGTCAATACTATATCTTACGTATCGTTCTTATTAGTTGTTCCCCCATACTTGTATTATACCCTTGCGATACATACACCACACGCCCAAAAGTATCCGCAATGATAAAGATGGGTAGCTTGTTCTTATCCGTTAGTTTCATGGCTCCGGTTATCATGTCGGTGATTTTACCGGCTTCGTCAATACCGTAAGTGATGGTTTCGGGCAATGCGCCAAACTCACTTTTATCGAAACTCTTCCAATCTTCCTCACTCTTAAATAGTAATATGATACTACGGTTCCACGTATTCAAATCTGAAACAATGGTAGCAATATTACGCATTGCATGATTGGTTGGCTCTTGACGCGGACCGAGAATACCAATGATAAAATAACCGCGCCCCGTAGTATTAAGAATACTTGTTTCTTCCGAAGCATCAACAGGTTTGTATTTATTTTCAGCGTCAATACTACCTATCACTTGAATGTCTTCCATGCTTTCACGTATCACCAGATCTATCCGGGTGCTTTGTCCGGCTTTTACTTCAAACGAATGTATAGTTGCCAATACGTTTCCTTTCGCCATACGGTTTCCGGTTATCAACAAATAATAGCCTTCATCTATCGGAAGTGGTTTTTTAAGCAAGGCGCTCCATGTATTCCCGGGACCCATATCTATATTATTATTAACACTGAAATTCAATGTTTGCAACTTCCCACTTGGAAGTATCTTGGCAATGGTAAAATGACCTTCGTATTGGGGGTCGTCCAATGTCTTAATGGGGTTGTATGAAGCGGAAAGCAAACCTTGCGGAGTAATTGTCTGAGTAGCGGATTCAAAATCTACGTCCATCCAGTTTGCTCCGTCATAATATTGAATTTTCCTTGTTATTGGTTCAATACGTGCGGGAATATTCAACGCGCGGGCTACAGACACAAAAAATATGTTACGGGAGTTTGTATCCGCCGTACGTGCTTTCCATACGCCTACCGGCATTACGGGAATACGTTGCGGATTAAGCTCATCGTTTACAGTAATGTTCTTTTTTACCCATTTTACTAAAACCTGTGGATTTTCTTTAATCCGAGCGGCTAGCTCTTTATCTATCACATCCCTGAAGAAAGATTTGTAAGGAGATAACATTTCATTACCCACGCGTGGGTTTAGCACGTAATTATTGAATATATCGCTTTTGTCTTGCAAGGCGTTTTCCAAACAGTCGGATAACACATCTCCAGAAACATCACGCCAATCTTTAGGTTTCAATACTTTTAGTAAAGTAATTGCCGTGGTGCGTTCTTCTTCTTTGGTACTGCTAAGAAAGGTTTCCAATGTCTTCCAGTTGCCACGACTACCGACCATAATTTTAACGGTTTGGGCAACATCCAAGTTCAATCCTTTTGCCAACTCTTTGGCTTTTTCTTCCGTATAGAAAGTGGACACATAGCTATTTCGGATTTCGTCCTCCCTGCGCAATCTTTCTGCATTTTCCTTTTTTTGTTCTTCAGTTACCTCTATTGTAGCCGTTTTCCCAACTGGTGGAACAATATCCGGTGAAATAGAAATCGGATCGCCCGGTTTCTTATCCAATATTATTTTTACATTACTGTCTTCACCAAAAGAAACTTTACCGAAACCGAACATTCCGTCTTTCGTTACCCAAACCAGCATATCTCCCTTGCCAGCAGTAAGGAAACATTTCCCTTCCGTGTCGGTTATCTTCCGCGTAACGGTGTAGAATTCCGCATAATTGTATATCTTAAATTCCACATCGGCTTCGTTTACCGGTTTATCATCCTTATCTACAACAATAATAGTCGCCTTGGCTGTAGGGGCATAATTGTCCGTTACGTTGATTTCGGTACTGCAATCGGTCAACAAAACTGTTTCTTCGGGTCCGTTGTAATGTCCAAAGACTTTGGTGTGCATCAGCATACTACGCGAAGCAGGGTCGTTGAACCAAGCCAAATTCAAAACAGGTTCCGGCTCACAAGCACCCATAAAGTACCATTTGCCATCTACCCAAGCCTCTACCCAAGCATGATTATCGTCCGTATGCGCCCAACGCGGAGTATAGACCTGACGCGCAGGAATACCTACAGAACGAAGAGCCGCTACCGTGAAAACAGATTCTTCACCACACCGCCCATAAGCAGTCTTCACCGAAGCTAAGGGAGAACTTGTACGCGCATCCGAAGGAGTATAAATCACCTTCTCGTGACACCAATGGTTCACTTCTAACACCGCATCATACAGCGACAATCCTCGCACGCGATCTTTCAATTCTTCATAAAAAACCATACGGCTTTCATCCATATTTTCATTGTTTACCCGAATGGGCAGAACAAAATGACGGAATACATTCTCCAGAATGTCTCTTCCCCAAGGCATCTCCTTTCTCGCCTCAAATGAAGAACGAGTATTCTTCAAGTAAAACCCACCGGGGTAATCGGCAATATCTCCTATCGGACTGTATGCGTATAAAAAAGTTAAGGCTTCTCTTTCTGCAAGGGTCATCGGTTCATTGAATACGGCAAATAAATCACCCGTAGACAGTGCAGCCTGTTTTGCTTGAAAATCTTTTTCCACTTGGGCTCTTTCGCTTGCATCGGAAATAAAATGCGTCTGTTCGTTGCATCCTGTTCCAAAGAATAAAACAAGCGAAACGATTAATAGGAATATCTTCTTCATATTATTATCTGTTTTTATGTATCAATTAAAATTTAACGGAATTACTCATTTTAGTGTTGTATTATACAAAATATCTCATTATATTTGTAAATATATAACAAAACTTATATTGTTTTTCAGATTAATAAATTAATTTTACGGTATTGTTTAATTTTAATTTATT
>SNRY01000348.1_pt1 | contig 16802 bp, 18 predicted proteins | sample 4693421 | NCBI WGS metagenome assembly SNRY01 (sample SAMN11003215, study PRJNA524138) | termite gut metagenome | isolation source: Bacteroidetes bacterial symbionts from single cell of protist host amplifed... | host: Streblomastix strix ... | reverse complement strand
GTATGTGTTGGGGCATCGTATTTTGCAATTTGACAGATATTGTCATTCTCGTTTTTTATGCAAAGAAAATTATTCCGGTTAATTTCCGAATGGAAATAAAAATACTTTTTCCCGTCGTGCTGTCTTCCTTATTTATGGGAATAGGCATTTACTTCCTGATACATTTTTTTGCTGTTTCTCAATGGAAGTTGTTATTAGGAGTTGTAACAGGGGCTGTATTGTATACAGGGATGTGTGTGTTATTGAAGTTACCGGAAGTGAATTTCTTAATCAATAATTCACTCAAATTATTTCGGAAATAATCCTATATTGATGTGATGATACATAAAAAAATCATTTAATAAATTTAACTTATGAAATTAATATTTAAAATAAAAAAGAACTTATTCGGATTACGTTACAAATGGACATTATGGGAGTTTTTAATTTTGAAATTAAATGGTATTATATATAGATTAGGAATAACAAAACCATCTATTGATAATTATTGTACAAAATTAGCAGATAACAATTTTAAAAAAAAATGGTTGAAACAAAAGAATAATCAGTATTTTTTTGATTTTAAAGATGCTAAATTACCTTATATTGAAAATCAAAAAATATTATCATTAATTAAATATATATTTGATGATGCTTTTTTTGTTTCATGCTATTTCAATGATAATTATGATAAACGTATAGTCGAATATCTTGATAATTATATTCCAGAAGGGACTTATGGCTATCTTGACAAAGATATTGATGTAACAGTTAAGAAAGGGGATGTAGTGATAGATGCTGGAGCGTGGATTGGTGATTTCAGTGCTTATGCAGCATCTAAAGGAGCGATATCGTACGCTTTTGAACCGACTGAAAATACTTATAAAATATTATGCGAAACATCCCAACTGAATAAAAGAAAAATAGTTCCTATACAAAAAGGCTTAGGAAATTATTGCGGTAATATAAATATTTTAATTAAAGGAGATTATAGTATGGGAAATTCAATAATTCCTGAAGGAAACACGATGAAAACGATAAAGGAAGAGAAAATATTTGTAACAACCCTTGATCGGTTTGTAGAAGAAGACCACTTGACTAAAGTGGATTTTATAAAAGCAGATATAGAAGGGGCTGAGAGAGAGATGTTAAAAGGTGCGTCTAATGTGTTAAAAACATTTGCTCCCAAACTAGCAATATGTACTTATCATTTGCCAGATGACCCGGAAGTATTGGAAAAAATTATATTGGAGGCTAATCCCAACTATAAAATAAGACATTTAAAGAAGAAATTATTTGCAGCAATACCACAAACAAATGAAAAAAATATTAGTTGTATTTAGCAGGGCATTACCACCAATAATTAATGGAAGTAATAAGTGCGTTTGGGATTATTGCCAGATGCTTTCCAAACTTGGTTATGAAATATTTTTTTTATGTGAAGGAGAACGAACGAAAGCTTTAGATGCAGTAAAATTCTGGGGTGATCACATATATTTTTTTAAGAGGACTATTTTTACGAGAATTTTTTTTCGGATTAAAAGGGATATAAATAGAATTTTTAAATATAATGCAATTTATTATACTTCATCATCTGTAACAAGAAAAATTGAAAAATTGCATTATATACATAAGTTTGATACTATTATTGTAAATTATATCTTTAATTCTAAATGTCTAAAAAGATGTTCAATCCCTCAAAAAATAATATTTACTCATGATAGTTTCATATATAGAAATGAACGTCTTGCTATATCAAATGGGTATAATTTAACTCCTAATCAGGAAGCAAGAGCGTTAAATAGAGCAGATTATATACTCTCTATCCAACAAAATGAATCCATTTTATATAAATATTTATGTCCATCTAAAAAAATATATACTGTTTATACACCTTTTGAAATACGTCGACAAAATCTCACAGGAAATAAGAATATTTTATTTTTGGCTAGTAATAATAAAGTAAATCGTAATGGTCTAATGTTGTTTGTAGATAAGATTTTTCCTCTAATACTTAAGGAAGAAATGGAATTCAAACTTATTATAGGTGGTAGTATTTGTGAAAGTATAAATTCAATGTTATTTCCTCAAAATATAGAACTTTATGGAAAAGTAGACGATCTCGATGACTTTTATCAGAAAGGAGACATTGCTATTAATCCGGTATATCAAGGAACAGGATTGAAAATAAAAACATTTGAAGCGTTATCTTATGGTAAAGTGGTAGTGGTTCATCCGCACAGTTTGGAAGGAGTTTATTTACTGGAAAAAATCCCACTGCTAGTAGGAGAAACTCCACAAGAATATTCTTTCCAAATATTAAGAGTGTTAAAAGATGTATCCCTAAGACAAAAATATTCTAATGAAGCGATTAGTTATATTCAATCTTTGAATAAATACATAGAATTAGAGTATAGAAAAATATTAGAATAATATGAAAATTCCTAAATTCATAGCAGAAGTAGGTTATAATCATAAAGAAGAAAGTAGAATAAGAAAGATTTATTCAGAAAATAATATCGTAGTATTTATTGTTGAAATATTATATAAAGATACTTTATTCTATTTTAATAATGCTTACAAAAGATAAAGTTTTGATATGTTAAAGTAGAATTAATGATACGGATGATGTTTTTATATAAAAGTTGTCAAAATTATGTGTTGACAATTGGATAAAACGATATTAGATTTTGATTCTATATGTATCAAAAAAGAATATAATATTTCTTTATGGATAAAATAAGAGAATATGCAATTAAATGTTTTCAAAATGAAGCACAAGCATTATTGGATTTGATACCATTATTGACGAATGATTTCGATAATGCTGTTGAACAGATTTATCATTGTAAAGGGAAATTAGTGATAACAGGTGTAGGGAAATCGGGACATATAGGGGCGAAAATTGCAGCTACTTTGGCGAGTACAGGCACTCCTTCTTTTTTTCTGAATCCATTGGATGCTTATCATGGAGATTTGGGAATGATTACCAATAATGATATTGTATTAGCGATATCATACTCAGGTCAAACGAATGAATTATTGCGTATCATTCCGTATTTAATAGAAAAAGATATATTTTTAATAAGTATGTCCAGTAATTCTAGTTCATTGTTAGCACAATATTCCAATTGTCACTTAAATATAGCAGTTAAACGTGAAGCCTGCCCTCTAAATCTTGCACCGACCTCTTCTACTACTGCTGCTTTGGCCATGGGAGATGCTATCGTATGTGCTTTAATGCAAATACGTAATTTTCAAGCTATGGATTTTGCCCAATTTCATCCAGGAGGATATCTTGGTAAAAGATTATTAACTACTGTAAAAGATGTCATGTATAAGAATAATCTTCCTATTGTTTTTCCGAATACAAAAATATGTGATGCAATTATTGAAATTAGTAAAGGTAAATTAGGGATTGTAATAATTATGGAGAATAATGAAATCAAAGGTATAATAACAGATGGAGATGTACGTCGTGCTATGCAGAATAAACAGAAGATTTTTTTCAAATTAACGGTATCTCAAATTATGACTAAAAATCCTAAAATGATATATGAATCGGCTAAACTCTCTGAGGCGGAGTTCCTCATAAAACAATATAATATTCATTCTATAATTGTTATTGACACAAATAAAAATCTTGTAGGCGTTATTGATTCATTCAATTGTATGTAGAAATAATTATAAATATTAATTATTAGTGTTGAATTAATAGTTGAAGATAAGATTTTCATATAAATTTTTATTAGATAAAAAATGAGAAATAAATTTGCAATAAAGTTGAAGAATATATTAAAGAAATATTATTTTATTCGTTTAATAGTAAGATTTTTAAGAAATTATATTCTGACGATTCCGACCGAGTTTCTAGTATTAATGAGGAGGTATAATATTTATAGTAATAAAAAGTTTTATCGCTTAAAAGAATTAAGAAATAAATATTGGGGTAAAAGGTGTTTTATTGTATGTACAGGTCCGAGTTTGACTATAAAAGATTTAGAGTTTATAAAAGAAGAAATATGCTTTAGTATGAATTCTGCAATTAAAATATTAGACAAAACAAATTGGCGACCTCAATTTTATGGAATTCAAGATAAAAGAGCATATAAAGAATTAAAGAATAAAGTATTAGAATATAACAATGAGATATATTATATTTTTAAACCGCTATATTTAAAAGAATTTAAAGATTCCAGTAACACCATATATTTTCCATTAAATCTTTTGGGACATGAATATAGTAAAGAGAATAACAGAATTAAATTTAGTGAGAATGCTTATTATTGTGTGTATGATGGTTTTACTATTACTTATTCATTAATACAAATAGCTATTTATATGGGGTTTAAAAATATTTATTTACTTGGATGCGATGCTAATTATACACCTATAAATGGAAAAATACATTTTATAGAATATGACAATAATGTTTTTCCCTTAACGAAAGAATCAGAAGAATTACGACATATTTTTGCCTATAAACAAGTTAAAGAATATATTGATGACCATCCGGATATAAAAATATATAATGCCACAAAAGGAGGAAATTTAGATATTTTTGAGAGAGTGAAATTAGAAAGTATTTTATTGGAAAAATAAAAAATTGATGATGCTATAGAAAAGGGACTGTTGTTATCTGATAATTGGATATTAAAATAATATTTTATGTAATACTAACCATTTAAATTCTTTGCTAAGTATAGTTCTAAAATTTAAAAGAATTGGAGTAAATCTATTACTATACTTTATCTTCTCATCAAAATTAATAATTATTTTGTGAAACAAATTCTTTTTATCAATTCTCTCTATTCCCCTAATATTATTGGGGGAGCAGAAATTATCATGCAAGAGCAAGCCGAGCATTTTAATAAAATGGGGTATCCTGTAGCTGTCCTCACTACAGGAAAGAAAGGTAGTGGGCTGAGCACAGATGTGGTAAACGGTATAAAAGTTTATCGGGCAGGTATAAAAAATATCTATTGGTTTTATACTCCTAATAAATCGAATAAGTATGTACGTATGCTTTGGCATTTGAAAAATATTTATAACAAAGGTATGCGTACATACGTTAAAGAGGTCATTGATATTGAAAAACCGGACATTGTATTTTGCCACAATCTCAACGGATTTTCTATTTCCGTATGGGATGAAATAAAAGCGGCAGGATTACCTATTGTCCAAGTTTTGCATGATTTATATCTGATGTGTCCAAGAAGTGCTATGTTTAAAAAAGGACATGCATGTGACAAACAATGCTACATATGCCATTGGATGCGTCGAAATCATCGTGAAAAATCGCAAGGGGTGGATGCTGTTGTGGGTGTTAGTGCTTTTGTGTTAAACAGATTAAAACAGGCTGGTTATTTTGAAAATGTACCTTCTTATGTAATTCATAATGCAAAAAATATTCCGGAACCCTCGAAACGGTTAGTTTGGGATGAACAAGAATCTCTTCGGATAGGATATATTGGAACTCTTTCGAGAATAAAAGGCGTAGAATGGCTTATCACACAATTTAAGCGTTTAGATAACATTAATGCTACGCTAACGATAGCTGGCAGAGGAGAGTCGGTTGAATATGAAACGTATTTAAAAGAATTAGCATCAAAAGACAAAAGAATTATTTTCAGCGGGTATGTAAAACCGATAGAGCATTATACCGGTATCCATTTATCTGTTGTGCCTTCTATTTGGCCGGATACTTTCCCTTCTGTCGCATTTGAGTCGTGTGCTTATCATGTTCCTGTAATAACTACAAGAATGGGAGGATTACCTGAAATTATAAAAGAAAGTGTGAATGGTTGGTTGTGCGATGTAAATAATCCTGATTCTTTAGGAAAAGCTATTTTACGCATTTATAACTCACCGGAATTACTTCATTCTGTTTCCAATCGTGCACGAGAATCAGTAAATGAAATGTTGGATATGGAGAGGATGTTTTTGAGATATAAAGAAGTAATATTTGATTTATTTCCCGAATGAGTTTGGTTTATATGAAATAGTTTTGATTTAATCTGACAGTTAAAGGACAAACAGATTAGATTTGTATTGCATACATAAAACAAGTTTAACCCTTTAACAATTTTCAAAGATGAATGTAGAAACAATATTGATCAAAAGTAGATTTAGATTAAGACTGTCAGGATTAATAGAAGAATTAGGCAATGTATATATCAATACTAATATTTCTTATTATTTTATCATTGGGAACATATTTCATATGACCAAATCGTTACAATATTCCAGATCACATGTCATTAGTGTTTACGGTATCTTTACACTCATATTGATTCATGTTTGATTTCCAATAATGCTCTTTATTCACATAATATTACTCTATTTCTCGTTTAACGGCAATAGGTAGTTAAGTAGAAAACCAAAATATTCAATTGATACATAATCAAGAAAAATCAGAAAATTTTTATGTCTTTTCTATTTTATGGGGAACCATATCATCATGCTTAATCTTAATTTTTATAAAATTAGGAGTTAGTAGCCAATTTATATTCTCAATTAAAGATATTATAATATACTTTTACGCTTTCTTTATATATGAAATATGGATATATAATAAAAAAAGATTATATATTGCCGTTATAATAATATTTTTTTTAATCACCCTAATTATAAATTATTTATTATTGAATATTGAATATATAGCTCCTGTTAATAATATAAGACAAATAATTGCTCCAATAATCATGTTTTATATATATACAGGAATTCAATTATCCGAAGAGTCATTAAAAAAAATAAATAAATATCTTTACTTTTCAATTGTATTTATATTTGTATTTGGAGTTTTTGAACAAACTTATCAATTATGGGAAAAAATAAATTTATCAGATTTCTTTTATTTGAAAAATATACTTGTGAATGAAAATGGACTTTCATATATGTTTTATGAACCAATGTTTGAGAATCGAAGACGAATGGTATCGGTATTTTTAGATCCAATTAGTTTAGGTCATTTTTATGCAACATTAGGAAGCTATATTTTTTATCTGAAAAATAAGAATAAAATTCAAAAGAGAATATTTTACATATGTGTATTTGGTTTATGCTTATGTTTATCGAAAGGTGCCATTTTACAATTTATAATTTGTATATTTTTTTTTAATAAAAAATTTTCTTCTTTATTAAAATTATTTATAATAGTTTTATTTTTTTTCATTCTAGAAAAAACACTAGTTAATATAAATGTGAGTGGTATCATTATACATATTAATGGCTTTATTAGTATAACAGACAGTCTTACATTTTTTGGTAATGGAATCGGAACAGCAGGTAATTATTCTTCTATGTTTTCAAATCAATCATTAAAATTGGATATAGGAGATTCATATATAGGTTCTCTTATAGGACAAATAGGAATATTTGGTGTTAGTATTTGGATTATATTAATGTGTATTATAATACATTTTTCTATTTCAGACAGAGAGTCTAAAAAAGTTGCATTAAAATTATTTTTTTCAATTTTTTTAATTTCCATTCTATCAGAAAATACAATGAATGTGACCTCTTTTCTGTTTCCATGTATAATAATTAGCTTATGTATAAATACAAATAAAAATAGTTTAAGGCTATGAAAATTGCACTTATAGAACCCATCGGAGGTCATGGTGGAATGGACTATTATGATTACGGTCTAGCATATGGACTAGGGTGTAATGATTTAGATGTTTTATTTTATACATGTGATAAAACATATATTAGATGTTTTAGAAGTGTAGATACGATATTGATGTTTAAAAAAATATGGGATACAAATATTATAATTAAAACATTTCAATATTTAAAAGGGCATTTTATGTCATTCAAAGATGCAAAGAAAAAAAAGGTCAGATTAATTCATCTTCATTTTTTCACATTCAGATTTATTGACTATCTCATTCTCATTATAGCTAAAAAGATGAATTTTATTATTATTGTAACAGTTCATGATATTAATTCTTTTAATAAAAAAGCTAATCTTTCAATAGAGAGAGGATGTTATAAACTTATTGATGGGGCTATTGTGCATAATAATTCATCTTATAATGATTTAAATAAAAAAAATATTACAATAAAAAAAATAACAATCATTCCGCATGGGAATTATAATTTATTTATAAAAAAGATCCCTCTCAAAAGATCAGACAATGTTTTCACATTACTTTTTTTTGGACAAATAAAAAAAGTTAAAGGATTAGATATTTTATTGAATTCTATCAAACTTGTTATAGATAAAGGATATAAAATTAAACTTATTATTGCAGGAAAAGTATGGAAAAGCGATCTTGATTATTATATTAATCTAATCAAAGAATTAAATATTCAAAGTGCAGTAGAAACGAATTTCAGATATATTCCTGATGAAGAAATAGCTTCATTTTTTTCTAAAGCTGATTTAGTAGTATTGCCCTATTTAGAAATATATCAAAGTGGAGTCTTATTATTGACAATGAGTTATGGACGACCTGTTTTGTGTTCCGATTTAAATGCTTTTAAGGAAATTATTATTGATAAAGAAAATGGATTCCTTTTTGAAAATAAAAATAAAGATAGTTTAGCAAATAGTATTATTGATATTATTGATAATCAATGTATTGTGGATAAGGTTGTTAAAAATGCAGACAGATTAATTGAATCTAGATATAATTGGTTAAATATTGGAAAACAAACAGCAGATTTGTATCATTCATTGCTTGATTAATGAGAGTAGCGTTTATCAGTACACGTGGTATCCCCAATAATTACGGTGGTTTTGAGCAATTTGCAGAGTACGTTTCAATAGGTTTGGTACAGTGTGGTTATGAGGTGGTAATTTATTCTCCTCATTTCCATTCATATAAAGAATCTACATATAAAGGAGTAAAGATAAAACATATTTATAGTCCTGAAAAATGGTTGAGAAGTTCTATCGGTAGCTTCTTTTATGATTTCTTGTCTCTAAGAGATGCTTTAAAAAGAGGGAAATTTGACATTATTTATGTTGCTGGTTACACTAGTATTGTGCCAGCGTATATTTGGTTTAATATCAAAAGTATCAAATATCCTATTGTAATTACTAACATGGATGGATTGGAATATAAGCGAACTAAATTCAATAAATGGATTCAAAAGTTTCTTTTTTGGGAAGAGCAGATGACAATAAAACATAGTCATTACCTCATTGCGGATAATATGGGTATTCATGATTATTATAAAGAAAAATATGGAAAAGAAAGTAAATATCTTGCTTATGGAGCGAATATTTATAATAATTATAATGAGGCATATCTTAATAGATATAATTTGATTCCAAATTCGTATTATTTATTGATAGCTCGTTTGGAACCTGAAAACAACATCGAACGTATCATTCAAGGATATTTAAATTGTAAAGACAGAAATAAACAATTAATAATAGTCGGTAATACAAATATCTCTCATGGGAAATATTTGATAAAAAGATATGGTGGTAATGACAATATTCGTTTTCTCGGAGGCATCTATGATTTTGAGAAAATCAATTCTATCCGTTACTTTTCATATGCTTATTTTCATGGTCATAGTGTTGGCGGAACTAACCCCTCTCTATTGGAGGCAATGGCTTCTAAGTGTTTTATTATTGCACATGATAATATATTTAACAAAAGCATTTTAAAAGAAAATGCACTCTATTTTAGAAATACAAATGATATTTCTGAAATGTTAAATAATATTAACAACTATGGTTGGAATTACAAAGAAAAATTCGTTGCTAATAATTTAGAGTGTATTAAAAAGGAATATTCATGGGAGAAATTAATAAATGAATATGAGAAATATTTTAACTGGTTATTGGAACAAAATAAGGAAAAAGAAAGAGCATATTCAGATTCATGAACTCAAATAAAACTAGAAATTCTTCCATAAAAACTAAAATTCATTTAACCGTAATCCGAAATTGTATCTGGTCAGACATTAATCTCACTTTGCAAAAAGTCTTCTCTTTACAACAATCTAACCATCTCAAACGCTCTTTCGACATTCTATTCTCCTTTGCCGTTTTGCTATTCCTCTTTTCTTGGATAGTACTTATCATCGGTAGTATTATAAAGATTACTTCTCCCGGACCTGTGTTTTTTAGTCAGAAACGAACAGGGAAGGATGGTAAAGAATTTTGGTGTATCAAATTCCGATCCATGAGACCAAACGAAGAAGCAGATACAAAACAAGCGGTGAAGGATGACCCTCGTGTTACCCCTATAGGTAATTTCCTCCGCAGAACCAATTTAGATGAACTCCCGCAATTTATCAATGTACTGAAAGGAGATATGTCCGTAGTGGGACCTCGTCCGCACATGCTCAAGCATACGGAATATTATTCAGAGCGGATTGAAGGGTACATGCTTCGTCATTTGGTAAAACCGGGTATTACCGGTTTTGCCCAGATTACCGGTTATCGCGGGGAAACAAAAGAACTACAGGAGATGGAAGGCCGTATAAAGCGAGATATATGGTATATACAGCATTGGTCGCTCCTTCTTGATCTAAAAATTATATTCAGAACGATGCTTCAATGGGTTAAGAAAGACAAAAAAGCGCACTAATTGGGAGAATAAAATTTTAAGAATGAAAAGTTTTCATTCTTTAAGCTACAGCCGGAATTATCATTACGATAGTTCCGGCTGTTTTTTTACCTTATAAATCTTTTAGATTCAAAATTCTGTATGATCAGTAATTCCTATTAAATTTGCACCTCAATATGACCAATTCTGTATGGAAATGGTTTTTGTTAAAGAAACGTGCTAATTCTGTGATTGAAGAATTATGACCCGATTAAGTGTAAATATAAACAAAGTAGCAACGTTGCGCAATGCCCGTGGAGGCAATGTGCCGGATGTGGTAAAAGTAGCGTTGGACTGCGAACGTTTTGGGGCTGATGGGATAACGGTGCATCCGCGTCCCGACGAACGGCATATACGGCGGGAAGATGTTTATGCTTTGAAACCGCTACTCAAAACGGAGTTTAACATGGAAGGGTATCCTGCTCCTGAATTTATCGAACTCGTTCTGAAAATAGCCCCCCATCAAGTAACATTAGTACCCGACTCACCGACACAAATCACCTCTAATGCAGGGTGGGATACTAAAAAGAACATCCACTTCTTAACTGAAGTGGTGGATACGTTCAAAAGTGCCGGTATTCGCACTTCTGTGTTCATAGCAGCCGATGTTGAAATGGTGGAATATGCCGTGAAAGCCGGTGCGGACAGGGTGGAACTATATACGGAACCTTACGCCGTAGCTTACGTTCAAAATCCTCAAGCGGCTGTTGCCCCTTTCGTAGGAGCTGCCACAGCAGCCCGTCATTACGGGATAGGAGTCAATGCAGGACACGATTTAAGTTTAGTGAATTTGAACTTTCTTTATACTACCATTCCTTGGATAGACGAAGTTTCCATAGGGCATGTGCTAATAAGTGATGCGCTGTATATGGGTTTGGAAAAAACTATCGGGGAATATAAAAAATGCCTTCATCCATGAATATACCAACGTTAATAATCTTACAGGCGGCAAATGCTGCCCAATCTCTTGTAACGGACAATGGAGAACTTACGCCGGTATTGGCAGAGGAAAAAATGAACCTGTTTGATATGGCGGTAAAAGGCGGATGGATTATGATTGTCCTTGTATTGCTTTCCGCTATAAGTTTTTATATCCTTTTTGAGCGTATATATGCCATTCGCAAAGCCGGCAAGGAAGAGCCGATATTCATGAATAAAATTAGGGACTATGTGTTGAACGGGGAAATGAAGACTGCCATTAATTATTGCCGAATGACAAATACCCCTTCGGCACGCATGATTGAGAAGGGTATTCATTGCATCGGTCGTCCGGCTAATGATGTGTTGAGTGCGGTCGAGAATGTGGGAAACATCGAGGTGGTTAAACTCGAAAAAGGATTGTCGGTGATGGCTACCATTGCGGGAGGTGCTCCGATGATTGGTTTTCTGGGAACGGTAACGGGTATGGTTCGGGCATTCTACACAATGGCTAATGCCGGCAACAACATAGATATTACCTTACTTTCAGGAGGTATTTACGAAGCAATGATTACTACGGTGGGCGGACTTGTCGTAGGGATTATTGCGATGTTTTCATACAATTATTTGACATCTTTAGTGGGCAATGTCGTCAATAACATGGAAACAAAGACGATGGAATTTATGGATTTGCTGAATGAAAGAAAGCAATAACGAAAAATTAACCAAACTATGCTGAAACGCCGGGCAAAAATATCTCTTAACTTTAGTATGGCTTCCATGACGGACGTCATATTTCTATTGCTTATATTCTTTATGATTACTTCGACAATGGTGTCGCCAAATGCTATTAAAGTATTGCTTCCGCAGGGAAAACAGCAAACTTCGGCAAAGTCTTTGACACGGATAGTCATTGATAAGAAACTAAACTATTACGTTGCGTTCGGAAATGAAAAGGAACGAACCATCGTACTGAACGAGTTGACTCCTTTCCTGAAAAAATGCGCATCCAAAGCTCCTGAAATGTATGTGGCTCTTTATGCCGACGAATCCATTCCCTATCGAGAGGTTGTAAAAATACTAAATATTGCTAACGAGAATCAGTTTAAAATGGTATTGGCTACACGTCCGCCGGAAAGAAGATAGGCTTAATTATTGATACATCAGAGTACTTGTATGGCAAAGAAGGGCAAATATATCGGTATATTAGGTGCGCTGTTAGTGCATATGGCGATTATTGCCTTATTAATATTGGTAAGTTTTACCATTCCTGAACAAGAAGAAGAAAGTGATATTACCCTTATGGCAGGTGGTAGGAGTTCAGCATACGGAGGTTTCAATCCTAAAACATTGGTTGATGTGGCTATTTTACCCGAAGAAACCTCTATACAAGAAACTCCTAAAGCGCCACCTGTCGAACAAAAACTCATTACTCAAACAGAAGAAGAAGCTCCGGCAATCTCTTCCGTAAACGAAAAAGAAAAGGCGGAAGAAGCGCGTAAATTCATTGAACAAAAACAAAAGGAAAGAAAAGCCACTGAAGCCGTTGCCAAACAGGTAGCCGGAGCTTTCGGGAAAAGTACGCAACCGGCAAATCAAAGTACCTCATCGACAGGAACGGGAGCGGAAAATAATAAAACCAATGGTACATCGGAAGGCACTTCATCGAATAACGGCGGAGGATATGGCACATTCGATTTGAGTGGACGCTCCATTGGTGGAGAAGGTTTGCCTCGCCCTCAATACAATATACAAGAAGAAGGAAAAGTAGTGGTTACCATTACGGTAAGTCCTGCCGGATTCGTGATAGGCACCGGTATTAACCGGCAAACAAATACGGTGAATTCCATTTTGCGGAAGGCTGCGGAAGAAGCAGCCAAGAAAGCGCGTTTTAATGAAGTGGAAGGAGTAACCAACCAGATAGGAACGATTATTTATTATTTTAATTTACGATAAATGTTATGAATACTACGTATGTTTTCTTTGTTGATGGATTTGAAGAAATAGAAGCCATTGCCACCGTTGATATACTGAGGCGTGCAGGTTTGAATGTAGAAATGATTTCAATTACAAATGACAAAGTAGTAACGGGTTCACACGGAGTGCCGGTATTATGCGATGACCTCTTTGATGAAACCGACTTTACCGATGCCGAAATGCTTTTGCTTCCCGGTGGTACGGTAGCTTTGGGAGAGCATGAAGAATTATGTAAACTGTTAGTGGATTTTGCGAAAAACAACAAACCGATTGCTGCCATTTGTGCTGCCCCCTCCATATTAGGAACACTCGGATTGCTGAAAGGGAAAAAAGCAACTTGCTATCCCGGCTTTGAAAAATATCTAAAAGGAGCCAAACATACCGCAGAGCAGGTAGTGAAAGCCGGAAACATTATTACGGGAAAAGGACCGGGAGCAACCATCGAATTTGCATTGACCGTTGTAGAAAAGATAGTAAGCAAAGAGAAAGCCGAAGAATTAGCACAGGCTATGTGCGTGAAAGGATGAATAAATACGCTTTGATTGTTGCCGGTGGAAAAGGATTGCGTATGGGAAGCAAACTCCCGAAACAATTCTTGCCCATCGGCAAAAAGGCGATATTGATGTACGCCATCGAAGCGTTTTATACTTGCAATTCGGGGATTAAGATTATTTTGGTACTTCCCGAAGAACAACAATCTTTTTGGAAACAACTGTGTGATGATATTTGCTTTGCAATACCGCATACGGTAGTTTCCGGTGGAGAAACCCGCTATCAGTCTGTAAAAAACGGTCTGACATTAATTAGAGAAAACGGTCTAGTAGGGGTACATGACGGAGTGCGTCCGTTAGTTTCGCCTGAGGTAATCGCTCGTTGCTATAAGGAAGCAGAAACAAAAAAAGCGGTTATTCCGGTTATTGATATAATAGAAACTGTACGTAAGGTAAGTTACGAAAAGAGCGAAACCGTAAACCGAGACGATTATAAATTGGTTCAAACGCCTCAAGTCTTTGATATTGAATTGTTGAAACGCGCCTATTCACAGGATTTTATTTCTTCTTTTACCGATGATGCTTCTGTGGTTGAAGCGATGGATGTCCCCGTTTATTTGACGGAAGGGAACCAAGAAAATATAAAGATAACAACCCCTTTCGATTTGAAAATAGCAGAGGCTTTACTCCTATGTTCGACTTAACTACGCGAGACATACAGTTTTTATCCGGTGTGGGACCGCAACGAGCCGCTATATTAAATAAGGAGTTAAAAATCTATTCTCTGCACGACCTACTCTATTATTTTCCCTATAAATACATTGATCACAGTCATATTTACCGTATTTCCGAAATAGACGGCAACATGCCTTACCTCCAATTGAAAGGTCAGATACAGCGGTTTGAGACCTTTGGCGAAGGAAGACAAAAAAGATTGGTTGCCCAATTTTCAGATGAAACGGGAGTTATTGAATTAATTTGGTTTCAAGGTATTAAATACGTTACCGGAAAATACAAACCGAATCACGAATACATTGTATTCGGCAAGCCCAATATATTCAACGGTAAAGTAAACATCGCGCATCCGGATATTGATAACGCATCGGAAGTGGTTCTGTCTTCTATGGGTATGCAACCGTATTACAGCACCACGGAGAAGATGAAACGCAGTTTCTTAAACTCGCATGCCATTGAGAAAATGATGTCAATTGTTATCAAACAGTTGCAAGAACCCTTGCCCGAAACTCTTTCCACCAAGATTATTGCCGACTACCGGTTAATGTCTCTTACCGAAGCATTACGCAATATCCATTTTCCTAAGAATCCCGATTTGCTGAAGAAAGCTGAATATCGCCTAAAGTTTGAAGAACTGTTTTACATACAACTAAACATCCTAAGATACGCCAAAGACCGTCAACAAAAATATCGAGGATATGTGTTCGGCACTGTCGGCGATACATTCAACACTTTCTACCATCAGAACCTTCCTTTTCAACTCACCAATGCTCAGAAACGAGTATTAAAGGAGATTCGGAAAGATCTGGGAAGCGGACGACAGATGAACCGTTTGCTGCAAGGTGATGTAGGAAGCGGAAAAACATTGGTAGCGTTGATGAGTATGCTGATTGCTTTGGATAATAACTATCAAGCGTGTATGATAGCCCCTACCGAAATATTGGCTAATCAGCATTACAAAACGGTTAAGAGCCTGTTGAAAGGGATGAATATTTGTGTAGAACTCCTTACCGGATCCATCAGAGGGAAGAAAAGAAAAGCGATATTATCTGCTCTATTGACAAAGGAAATACACATATTGATAGGAACGCATGCCGTTATTGAAGATACGGTTAACTTTTCATCGCTGGGTTTGGTAGTGATCGATGAACAGCACCGGTTTGGCGTTGCTCAACGTGCCCGCCTATGGAAGAAGAACATTCAGCCGCCACACGTGCTTGTTATGACCGCCACCCCGATTCCACGCACATTGGCAATGACCGTATATGGTGATTTGGATGTTTCCATTATTGACGAACTTCCGCCTGGACGTAAACCCATAAGCACTATCCACCAATTCGACAACCGGAGGGAGAGTCTTTATCGTTTCATTTGTCAACAAGTAAACGAAGGACATCAAGTCTATATTGTTTATCCCTTAATAAAAGAAAGTGAAAAGATTGATTTGAAGAATCTCGAAGAAGGATTTGTTCACGTATGCGAAGAGTTTCCAGAATTCAAGGTTTGCAAGGTACACGGTCAAATGAATTCGATGGAGAAAGACGAACAAATGCAAGCTTTTGTATCGGGCAAAGCGCAGATTATGGTAGCAACTACAGTGATAGAGGTTGGCGTAAACGTACCGAATGCTTCGGTTATGGTGATTGAGAATGCCGAACGCTTCGGCTTATCACAATTGCATCAGCTTCGCGGACGAGTAGGTCGCGGAGCCGAACAGTCTTACTGTATCTTAGTTACCACCTATAAATTAGCAGAGGAAACCCGCAAACGTTTGGAGATAATGGTGCGAACCAACGATGGTTTTGAGATAGCCGAAGCCGATTTGAAGTTGCGCGGTCCGGGAGATTTGGAAGGAACGCAGCAGAGCGGTATTGCCTTTGACTTAAAGATTGCCAACCTTGCTCGTGATAGTCAGTTACTTCAAAAAGTACGAGACGTAGCACAAGCAATTATTGATGCTGACTCTGCCGGAAGTAATCCCGAAAATGAAATTGTTTGGGAGAGATTGAAGACATTGCGTAAGATGGATGTGAATTGGGCGGTGATAAGTTAGGTCTGTGTTTTCACTTGATAGATGCACTGAATCATAAACAAAAGTATAGCCGTTCTCATCCTCTGTTCGATA
>SNRY01000347.1_pt1 | contig 16803 bp, 13 predicted proteins | sample 4693421 | NCBI WGS metagenome assembly SNRY01 (sample SAMN11003215, study PRJNA524138) | termite gut metagenome | isolation source: Bacteroidetes bacterial symbionts from single cell of protist host amplifed... | host: Streblomastix strix ... | reverse complement strand
CGTGCAGTCGTATATGCGGGAACACCTGAATATGCAAACGTTGTGCTATTCAATCCTATGATAAATTGTGTTGCCATTGTAGGGCTGACACTTATTTTTCTGGTTATTGGAACATTTGGGTTTGTGCGGTCGGAGAAAAACCGGTAATTTATTTTACGAAAGTAGACTTTAACATCAATTTTTTGAAATCTTCCGGATAGGGAGTTTCAAACTTCATCAAATCTCCCGTTACCGGATGATAGAAGCTAAGTTTAAAAGCATGCAGGGCTAATCGTCCCAGCGGATTGTTGCCGTCACCGTATTTGATATCACCTGTTACGGGGTGTTTCAGGTCTTGGGCATGCACGCGAATCTGGTTTTTTCTTCCGGTGTCCAATTCAAACTCCACCAACGAATAGCCGTTGGCACGTTTGATGGTTTTGTAATGGGTAACGGCTCTGTCGCCGCCGTTGTCCGACGTGCTCGAATAGGTAACAAACACCTTGTTGTCTTTCAACCAGGAGGTGATTGTCCCGTTGTCTTTTTCCACTTCTCCAGAAAGAATGCCTACGTATTTGCGCTCTTTCACTATTTCATCCCAATTGTCTTGCAGGGTGATTTTGGTTTTCTCGTCTTTGGCAAATACCATCAGTCCCGAAGTGTCTTTGTCGAGCCGGTGAACGATGTAGAGGTGCCGTCGTTGATTGGTTTGCTGCACGTATTCGTTTAGTATGGAGTATGCTGTGCGTTCTTTCTGTTTCTCCGTTCCGATAGACAAAACTCCTTCGCGCTTGTTTATCACTAATAAATAGGTGTCTTCATAGATTATTTTCAGCAAGCTGTTATGAAATTCTTTTCTGCCTTTTTCTTTGCTTATTTGTACTTTCATACCGGATCTCAACGCAAAATTATACTTGGTTGTGATCACATTATTCACCAATACTTGCCGCTTACTCAATAATGATTTGGCGGAAGTGCGACTGATGCCGTTTTGGGCTTTCATCAGGAAAGCCATTAGTTCACAGCTTTCCGTTACATGATAAACGGTGAACTTTGTTTGGGCACGTGTTGTAGATTTCATTGATAAGGTAATTTTAATTATTTGGGAGGTATTACTCTATCTCCCAATCGTTTTGATATAATATCCCGTACCTCTTTCATTTCTTTATACCGTTGCATGACGGCGTTGTATTGTTCGGGGTCGTCGGCTATTTCCGGATTTTGCAAGGTATGCATGATGTGTTTTAATTCTTCTTTTATGATGGCGTCTTTGAAATTCCCCATGTTCGTCGGTACTATTTTGCTCAAACGTTCTTCGTCCGTTGGTAGTTTCTGTCCTTTGAAATGATATTTGCTGAGTTGATACCTGTCGTTTGTCAATTCCGTTGTCAGTTTACTGATGTTGGGGTTGGGATGCGTCATAAAATAACGTTCTGCAACGAAACCCTCGTCGTGTACGTGTTCTGCGGCTTCGGCAAGAATTTGACGGTGCAGAGGATTATGGAAGTTCAAATCATCCCGTTTCAATTCATGGACGATATATGCTATCACCGTTACCGGAATTTCCCTCCCTTCTTCATCTTCGTCGTTGTAGATTATCTTTTCTCCGTATCGTATAAGCGCCTGAATGATAAGTTGCTCGAATTTGTAAAACTCTTGTCCTTCTTGTCCTTCTTGCGGTATGAACGATTGACGGCTCAATTCTTCTTCCGAAGGGATGGCAGACGGGACACTGTTGTTTTCTGCCGGTGATGACTCGGTAGAAGGTGGAGTAGGGGAGGAGGGAGAAGATGTTGCCGGTCTGTATTCCTTTCCGGTTTGTGCTTTTCTCCTTTTGTCTATTTCGGCAACCAGAAGTTTGTCTTCCACATGCATCAACTGGCTGCACTCCTTGATATATTCCGCGCGTACAATGGCTTCGGGAATGACGGAAATACTTCGTACGATGTCGCCTATCAGCTCCGCACGTTTTAAAGGTTCTTTTCCTGCTTCGTCCAGCAGTAATTTGGTTTTGAAGTGGATAAAATCCAATTCATGTTGGGAGATATACGATTGAAAGTCGGTAGCATTATGTTTTCCGGCGAAAGAGTCGGGGTCGTCATTGTCGGGAAGAAGCACTACTTTAATATACATACCTTCTTCCAACAGCATGTCAATGCCCCGGATAGATGCTTTGATACCTGCCATGTCGCCGTCGTAAAGCACCGTGATGTTATTGGTAAAGCGATGAATGAGCTTGATTTGTCCGGTGGTCAGCGATGTACCCGACGATGCAACCACGTTTTCTATTCCTGCCTGGTGCATGGAGATAACATCCGTATATCCTTCTACCAAAAAGCAACGGTCTTGTTTCACGATAGCTTGTTTGGCAAAATAAAGACCGTACAGTTCGTTACTTTTATGATAAATTTCGGATTCGGGAGAGTTGACATATTTGGCAAGTTTTTTATCTGCATTCAATATACGTCCTCCGAAGGCTACCACTTTGCCGGAGAGAGTATGTACCGGAAACATCACTCGCCCCCAAAAACGGTCGCGCAAATTGCCGTCGTCCGTCGAATAGCAGAGTCCTGTTTTTATTAGATAATCTTCGTGATATCCTTTGCGGGTTGCTTCTTTGACGAATGCGTCTCGTTCATTGAGACTGAAACCTAATTGAAACTTTTCTATTATGTCGTCGCGAAAACCTCGTTTTCGGAAGTAAGCCAACCCTACGCTACGACCGTCGATATGATTTTTCAGTATATTGCAGAAGTAATCCCGTGCGAAGTTGTTTACGATGAACATGCTTTCGCGAACGCTTTGCGCTTGTTTTTCTTCGTTGCTGAGTTCCCGTTCTTTGACTTCTATGTTATATTTTTTCGCAAGAAATTTTAATGCTTCATAATATGACAGTTGCTCATGTTCCATGATAAAATGCACGGCGTTTCCTCCCTTTCCGCAACTAAAACATTTGCACAATCCCTTAGCCGGAGATACGCTGAAAGAAGGTGTTCTTTCGTTGTGAAAAGGACACAGTCCAAGATAGTTTACCCCTCGTTTTCGCAGGGTAACAAACTCGGATACCACATCTACTATTTGTGCTGCATCCAATATTTTATTTATGGTGGCTTGGTCTATCATTTGGGGTTGGAATGCGACTAATTGTTCGTTGTTTTTGCTGTGAATAACCGAATAATACCGATCGGTTATTGGGGTAGCAAATCCCGTACCGCATGGTTTCAATCCTACAATAGTTCAATTTTTATAAATATATTGTACAAATATCCGTGCACATACACTTAGGGCATACAATCTTTTGACCTTATGTTTCTCGCATAAGGTGATTTTTGAAACGTTGCTTAGGTATTGCCAATAGTTTCGTTCCGAGAACTTCACACTATCTCTATTCCATGTTTACTTACTTCTTCGAGAAAGTTGGAAACATCCGAATCCCGTTCAATTAAGACCGGTTCAATTCTGTCATCTATTTGCCGTCTTAATTTCCAAAGTAACGGGTGAATAGAGAAATAATCACCTTCTATGTGATTTACCACAACAGCAACATCAATATCGCTGTCTTCTCTGAACGAATCTTTTGCATATGACCCAAACAAATACACTTTTTCCACAGGAAAATATTCTTTCACTAAAGCTTTATAGGCTTTAAATACTTTCTCAATGGTTTGATGACACATAAAACCTACATAGAGATAACGTTTGTTTTGAAGCATTACCTCTGCTGTTTCACAAACCAACTTAACGTTTAATGATATTACTCTTCCCACTCGCATTTGCACCGTAAATTCCTATTGTTTTAAAAATCTTCATTCCTCCGTTTTCAACAATATTGTTGGCATCTATGTCGGAATATTCCTCTGCACTTTTCGGGTCTGTAGCTACAGAACTTATGGTTTGAAGTTCTTTAATGGAACGGAAGTTTTTTACACTAAATTCTACTATCATTTTTGAAATTGTTGTTGAATTGCAAATATAAAGACTATTTCGTGATTGTACTAATAATCTTTCTTTCTGCAATAAATCTATCAAACGGGAAGAGAGGAATCCGCATGGTGCGTGAAGGATCGTCGTGCAGGACGCTGAACATATTGTTGCGCTGCGTCCAAAGGATATTACCGAATAGTTGATTCAGCTAGATATTTTTTGATATATTCATCACAACTCTACTGTTACCTTTTTCTGTGTCCAAGAATAAGCTCCGAAATAACCCAATGCTCCCCCTTGTATATTATTGACAGGATTTGCCATTCTATTGTTTGTTCTGCCTAAACTCCAAAAAAACTTGTAAAGGTCTGCATCCAAGCATTGCATTTCTACGGTAATGTTATCGCCTTGTTGAATGGGGGTATTCCTTCTGTCTTCTTTTTCTTCAAAAAAGATCGGCAAAATCAAATGAATAGGTTTGCCTGCCAGATAATCGGCTGATATAAATGTATCGTTCGTTAAAATCTTATCATTAATAGATATCGTACATTTATACCCCCCTTTTTTCATGCCAATGGGACTGGTGAAATGTATCATCGGGCAAGGATAGTCCAGCAAAGTAAGCTTACTCAAAGTCAGTGAATCTATTTTTACCAACGGGAGCATTGTCGATTCGGCAAGGTATTCTTTTCCCTGACAGGTGACGGATAAGTTGTATGTTTTCCGTTTGATACCACCTATTAACGCAGCATCAGTAACTACATATTTATCCGAATCAACATTGAAAGGAAGTATTTCTCTGTTTCCGGCATCATCCCATATCTCTACAACCGCATCTTTTATGGATGGATATTCGTTGATGCTGTTGAAATCTTGGGTGGTAGATACACGGACAGTTGGAAAAGCCCCCATTCTCACAATCCCTTCAATTACAATCTGAGGTTTGACGGAATGCAATTCGATATTGATAATGTCTTCGCATGAAAACAAGATAAAAAGGCTTATACCTATCGTTAATGCACGAAACGTTGTTGTTCTGTTCATAAATGAGTTTCCGGTTAAAATTTAAAGTTCCACGAAATGGAAGGTACATACGTGAAAAGCGAATATCTGTAAGCGGATGTTTGAGTGGGATCGTCCTTATTCGTTCCAAAAGAAATCATGTAGGCGTTTCTTCTCCCATAAGCATTATACAGGCTGAAAGCAAGTTCGGATTCATACTTTGCCGTCTTTTTTACCAGATAGGTTGCGCCTATGTCCAAACGATGATATGCCGGCGTTCGGTATCCGTTTCGTTCGGCATAGTACATCACATCGTTTCCGTTGATTCGATATTTTCCACTCGGATAAGAGATGGCATTCCCCGTGTAATAGACCCATGCTGCCGAAAGTGTCCATTTAGGATTCAGTTCATAGATACCCACAACGGAAATATCGTGCGTCCGGTCCTGATAAGCATTATACCACCGGTTGTTGTTGATACCGTCAATCTTCTTTTCCGACTTTGCCAACGTATAGCCTATCCAACCCGTAAGCGTGCCTGTCTGTTTCTTCAACATAAGTTCCAGACCGTAAGCCCGCCCCTTTCCACGCAACAATTCGGTTTCCACGATGTCATTGCCCCGAATTTCGGCATGGTCTTTAAAGTCTATCTGATTCCACATGTCTTTATAATAGGTTTCCATACTCAACTCGTAGGTATTGTTACGGAAGTTTCTAAAATAACCTATGGAATATTGGTCGGCTATTTGCGGTCTGATGTTGTTAGAGCTTGAAGCCCACCTGTCATAAGGCGAAGCCCGAAATACCTGAGTCAGCAAATGGATGTTTTGAGTGGTTCGTGCGTATGAAACTTTTAAGGAAGAATGAGGGTTAAGTATGTAAACGGCAGAGATGCGCGGCTCCGGATTCACATACGTTTTTACGAACTCACCGACCGAATACCGGAGAGTGTCGGTTATTTCGTTATTCCCGTTTAACTTGTAGTATTCACCTTTTCCCATAGCCGAAAACACGGACAGGCGCAAACCGTAAATCATCTCCAAGTTCCTGTTCACCTTCAATTGATTAGAAATGTATATGCCGTTTTCCCATGAATACCGGTGATGCAGATTCAGAGTGGTACTCTCTTCTTCCGAATAGGTGTAATAATCTCCCGGTCCGATGTCGTGGCAGGTAGAATGAAGACCGAAACGCAACAGATTATCATCGTTTATTTGATAATGAAATTCTTTTTTCAATCCGTAATCTTTTATCTTGGCAACTCCGCCCATACTCATTCCCATCTCTTGATGGTAATCGTACGTGTATTGATTATATAGAAATGAAGCTGCGCCCGATAGTTTATCGTTCCAACTTCTTGTCCATTTTGCCGTTACAAAAGAATTTCCCCAACCGGTGTCTGCCATATCCTTTACAATCATTTTATCTCTGCCTAAATATCCCGATACAGATAGTTGGTCTTTGGAGGACAGGGTAAAATGGAGTTTCATGTTCAGGTCGTAAAAATACAAATAAGCGTTTGATGCTTCTGCTATTCCAGACAAGCGGGCTATGGCATCGGCATACGTACGTCTGGCTCCGAAAAGAAAGGAAGACTTCCCTTTTTGTATGGGACCTTCCACGTTCAGTTTGGAAGATATCAGTCCGATACCCCCCGAGAGGTGATAATCCTGCATATCCCCGTTGCGCTGCCGAATGTCAAGTATAGCCGAGAGGCGTTCGCCGTATTGTGCGGGCATACCTCCTTTATATACGGACACATCACGCAAGACATCGGAATTAAATGTAGAGAAAAAGCCCATGAGGTGCGAGGCGTTGTAGAGCGACACATTGTCGAGCATGATGAGGTTTTGATCGGTAGTGCCTCCACGAACAAAGAATCCGGTACTGCCTTCTCCCGCACTTTTGATTCCGGGCATCAGTTGCAAAGATTTGACAATGTCGCGCTCGCCAAACAACACGGGGAGTTTGTTTATTTGTTGAATTTCCATTTGTGTTACTCCGGTTTGGGGGTTGGTAACACTTATATCCGGACGTTTTGACGAAATCACTATTTCGGTCAGGTTTATCACAGATTGAGAAAGGGATATGTTTTGTGTTGTGTTCCCGGTGAGCCGTAGCGGTATTTGCTTTTCTTCGTATCCCAAACAATGAATGATTAAGGTATGTTTTCCTTTCGGTAAATATAAATTATATTCTCCTCTATTGTCTGATACGGCGTTTTTAGTCGATTGTTCTTTTATATAAATGGATACTCCGGTCAGTACTTCTCTTGTTTTCAGGTCTGTTATTACTCCCTGTATGGTATAGTTTTGAGCCGAAAGAAAGCCGGAAACAAAAAATGTGGAAACAATAAACAATAAACGCAATTCTTTAGTTAATTTCATAAATGATAATTTGTGTGCCTAAAAAAAGAAGAACATTATCAGAACAATAATTCTGAATATATGTTCTTCCTTGCTTAGTCTCGGAGGCAAATATATCGTTTTTAGCGATTATATACAAAATGTGCCTTAGTATTCATCCATGTGTATTAGTACTGTCAATATTATTAATTCATCAGGAAGCGTTCCAACTCATTAAAAATAGCTATTTTTGTAACAGCAAACATTAAACAGTATTTTCATGTCAAAAATTAACTGTATAGGTGTTTTAACATCCGGAGGGGACGCTCCGGGAATGAACGCCGCTATTCGTGCCGTTACCCGTTCTGCAATTTACAATGGATTGCGAGTGAAAGGTATATATAGAGGATACAGAGGTTTTTTTACGAATGAGATTGTTGAATTTAAGAGCCAGAACGTCAGCAATATTATACAGCAAGGAGGGACTATCTTGAAAACCGCTCGATGCCAAGAGTTTACTACTCCGGAAGGTCGAAAGATTGCGTATGATACGATGAAACAACAAGAGATTGATGCACTTGTGGTGATAGGTGGAGACGGTTCTTTGACGGGCGCACGTATCTTTGCGCAAGAGTTTGATGTTCCTTGCATCGGCGTGCCGGGTACCATTGACAACGATCTTTACGGCACGGATTCGACTATCGGATATGATACGGCTATGAATACCATCATGGAAGCTGTTGACAAAATTCGTGATACGGCAACTTCACACGATCGCCTTTTCTTTGTTGAGGTAATGGGACGTGATGCGGGTTTCCTTGCCCTGAACGGAGCCATTGCTTCGGGAGCGGAAGCTGCTATTATCCCGGAATTTGATACACAGGTTGACCAATTGGAAGAGCTTATCAAAAACGGATTTCGTAAAACAAAGAATAGCAGTATCGTATTGGTAGCTGAAAGCGAAATTACCGGTGGGGCGATGCACTATGCCGAACGTGTGAAAAATGAATATCCGCAATATGATGTTCGTGTTACCATTCTTGGTCATATACAACGCGGGGGCAACCCTACGGCTTACGACCGTATCTTAGCCAGTCGATTGGGTGCGGCAGCCATTGATGCCATTATGGACGATCAGCGAAATGTAATGATAGGTATTGAACACGATGAAATTGTATATGTTCCTTTTTCTAAAGCGATTAAAAAGGATAAACCCATTAAACAGGGATTGATTAATGTGTTGAAGACACTCTCCATATAGCCTTTATAAGTGGTTTGTTTCCGCCCTCCATATTATTTCTTTAATGACGCTTCTATATTTTTTATGTCCGACAGAAACTTTTTATCAACTTCACTTTGCTGTTGCACCACTTTGCAGGCATGCAATACGGTTGCGTGATTTTTGTTTCCAATGAGCTTACCTATTTTAGAAGATGAGAAGTTGGTATGTTTTTTAGCAAGAAACATAGCTATTTGACGCGCTTGCGCAATCTCTCTTTTTCTGGAATCGGTATGAATGGCTGAGGGTTCCAAACCAAAATGTTCACACACCACTTCAATGATAGAGCTTACAGTGACCTTCTTTTTTTCTTTACTAACAATTTTACCAATAATACATTCTGCCAAACTCAAATCAATTTCTTTATTGTACACCGTAGAATGAGCGATGAGAGAAATGACCACACTTTCTAAATCTCGAATACTTTCCGAAACATTTTCTGCGATATAATCAATAACGTCCGGTGGGAATTCAATTCCGTCACGACGCATTCTCTTTTTCAGAATATCTCTTCGCAATTCAAAAGTAGGTTTGTCAAGTTCAGCCACCATTCCCCATTTGAAACGCGTCAACAATCTTTCTTCCAGACCTTGCAATAATATGGGTGCACGGTCGGATGTGAGAATTAACTGCTTTCTGTTTTGATGTAAATGATTAAAGATATGGAAAAAGGTATTTTGTGTTTTGGTTACTCCGGCAAATTCTTGTATATCATCTATAATCAGAACATCTATGGTTTGGTAAAAGTTGATAAAATCATTCGTAGTATTGTTGCGTACCGAATCCGTATATTGTATTTGAAACAAATAAGCCGATATATATAGTACTCTTTTATTCGGATACTTTTCTTTGACACTCGTTCCGATAGCATTGACAAGATGTGTCTTTCCTACTCCCGAACCACCATGCACGAACAAAGGGTTAAATCCCGTTCCGGCAGGTTTTTCCGCTATGGATAGAGCTACGGTTCTTGCTAACTTATTGTTATAACCTTCAATAAAAGTATCAAACGTATATTCCGGATTTAATTGGGAGTCTAAATCTTGTACAGCCGGTGCTTGAAATATATTGGGAGCTTTATTGGCAGCATACACATTACCTTGCCTCGTCATCGTAGAACGATTGCTTGCTTCCAGATTGATGGTAGTCTTCGAACTTTTATCAATCATGACATTATACATCAATTTAGTTCCTTCACCGATTACTTTATATAGAGTGCTACGTAGCAAATCCACAAATCGTTCTTCTATATATTCATAAAAGAACTGGCTGGGAACTTGCAAAGTCAATGTCTGATCCTCATATTTCAACGAAACTATCGGAATAAACCAAGTATTATAAACCTCTTCCTCAATAATGTCTTTGATAATGACCAGACAGCGTTCCCACAATTCAACGTGATTAGTACCACTCATACTATTTTTATTATTTTTATTGATGGTTTTAAAAATTCTCTGTCTGCAAATATGGTAATCATATTAGGAAAAAAAAAATGCACTTTTCTTCATAAAAAATAAAGATTTAAACTTCAATAACTTAATGAATTGTTTTAAATTTATTTTTTTGAAACATTTTTCTCATATTAAGTTGTTGATAATTAAAAGAAATAATTTGTCTCTTTAATTTGTATCCAACTATCTTAGTTTTGTCAAACTTATTAACTTGGTTTATTATCATAGATATCCGACATCTATGAAAAAGAAAATTAAAGCATTATTTATTTAGACAAAATCCAAATAGCAGAGATGCTATTTTTGCTTTTTCCCGAACAAAGAAAAGTGTACATATCGTTGAGGGTTTTGTTTCATATCTTTCAGTAAATCGGATGCGTTATTAAAAGTAGAGTCTAAATTAGTGTATAACTGCGGGTTGTTAAGCAATAAATTTAAAGAACCGTCCTTGTTGTTCAAGTTGTCCGTAAATACTTGTATGTTTGCAATTGTATGGTCAATTTCTTTCATAGTTGATGCGTAATTTATCTCTTTTAAGTTTCCACTTATAATAACAATATTATCTTCAATAATGTTCAGCTTTTCGGTTAATTGAGGAACATCTTTATACATAACTTTTTTTAGCTGCATGCCGGTAGCTTCAAGCCCTTCTGCCGTGTTTTTTATAGAATGGAGTGTCGCCGGAATGTCAGGGTTGCTCAATATGGCATTTAAAGAAGTCAGTATCGAATCCAGCTTTGGTATCATCCCTTCCACCTGCGGCATAAACTTAGCTACGGTATTCATCAGCCCGTTGTTTGATATTCCCGGAATGGTGTCGCCTGTTGAATAACTTTCACGGGGATTGTTAGCTAACAGCAAGTTCATTTTTACTCCTCCGAGCATTTCGAAAACAAGTTCGGCAGAGCTTCCTTTGGGAATACGCAGGTCTGTGTCAAGTCCTATTTCTACTGTTATATTGCCGGGCGTTGTGTAATCGTAATAAATATTTCGTACGATTCCTACTCGATATCCATCGGCAAATACCGGAGATGATTGGGGCAATCCGTTTATATCCTTGTATTTTACATAAAAATAAACATTCGGTTTAAATAGTTGAATGCCTTTGAGGTAATTGATTCCATAAATCAATATAAACAAAGCAATAATTCCGGCGATACCTATTTTTACTTCTTTAGTTACGTATTTCATGTGTATAATTAGTGGGGGTGATTTATTTTTTCTTTTCTTTAAATTCTTTGATTGCTTGATGTATGTCTATTCGCTTGTTATTTCTGAAAGCTACAATGAATGCATCTTTAAAGTGTACGGAGATTTGTTTTTTAACATTCAATACGTTGTTGTAATCGGGTGAAGCTCCATACGTATATTTGTACATTCCGTTGTCTTTGTAATATTCTACTGCTTTTAGCCCTTTCATCTTCGTATGATTTTTAGGTAATAATTGAGGTGAGGTAAGAAATTGTACCTTGAAGATTATTTTGTCGGAAGATGCCGGTTGCAGGGATGTTGAAGGGGCAGACGGAGTATAGGTTTCTATCTGTTCTTTTTCTACTTGGGTATTGTTTTTTGGCGTCCCAACAAAGGTTTCGACATGATTTTCTTTTTTGTATGCTAAAAAAGCGTTGTATATTCCTTTTGCCATTATGGCAGTTCCTGTTTCCGAGTTTAAGAAGCGTTCTTCTTCCGGCGTAGAAATAAAGCCGAGTTCAACCAATGTACTTGGCATCGTTGTGTTTTTAAGCACCAAAAATCCTGCCTGACGTACGCCAAGATCTCTACGGTTACAAACTCTTCCGAACTGTTGCTGAATCAGTGAAGCTAAACGCACGCTTTGCATCATGTATTTGTCTTGTATAAACTCAAAAATGATATAAGATTCCGACGAGTTGGGGTCAAATCCGGCATAGCGCGTCTTATAATCAGCTTCGTAAAGCATTACTGCATTTTCGCGCTTGGCTACTTCTAAGTTTTCTTCCGAGCGTGCAAGTCCGAGTGTCCATGTGGAAGCTCCTTGTACAAGTTTTTTTCCTTTCAGTGCGTTGGTATGTATGGAAATAAAAAGGTCTGCTTTTTCATTGTTGGCAATTTCGGCGCGACGATCCAGCGGAATGAAAACATCGGTACTTCGCGTGTAAATGATTTTAACATCTTCGCAATTTGCTTTGATAAGATTACCCAGTTTTAAAGCTACGTTGAGGTTAATATTTTTTTCTTTGGATATTTTCCCAATGGCTCCCGGATCGTGTCCGCCATGTCCGGGGTCAATGACTAAAACGAAGTCTTTCGCCCAAGCATTATTACCGGAAAAGGAAAAAACAGAAAGTGTCAAACAAATAATAATAAAACGAATATAATATTTACGCAGTTTCATAATGTGATAACCCCGTAGTGCATGTATGCAATACAAGTTTTTACGTTGTTAATATTTTTGTGCATTCATCATTACCCCTTTTCAATCCCGGCAGATTCAAATTCTAACTGCGACAACTTATTGCAAAGATGCTGCAAAGATGCATAAAATATTTTAGAGGGTGTGTTAAAGCCAAGTTTATCTCTTAGTCTTCTATTTATTTTATTTTGTACCATTTTAATAAACTCATATGATTTTTCTTTGTATTGTTTACGTGAGAATATATTTGATTAACCCGTTGGCGGAATTAGCGTAAAGCATTTATGATAGCTCATACGGGATTCCAACGACTTTCTTAGCACTCGCCGGGCAGTCTTCTTCTCACTCCACGCGGTTTTCACGGGCTTCACCGGGCATCCCTCCCCACTTGGCAATCGGGTAGGAATCGGAGAGGAATCGGACATGTATCGGAGAGGAATCGGAGGGAACCGTTTAGCATGTCGTATTCATGTCGTATTCAGGTAGTTATACAGGAATGAAGGAACATACAAGTTCACGAATGATGGCGTTTATGTACAACCTTTTTATCTCTATTTTTTACGCTTTTTTTAATTGCGCCATCGGCTCGACGCAGGTTTCGACACGGACGGGCACGCCTTCTATCTCGTAACGGCTCTCAATAATTCCATGCCAAAGGTCAAGCGTCTGGCGTATTTCTCTGACCTCGTCCGGCGTAATGAATTGTCCATCGTTCTTTATTAATCAGAAACCGCAGACGTCCGAGGCATACACGGTGCGGGTTTTCGCGCATCCATGAATAGAGTTCTTGTTACTCTTCCGATGAAGAACGATAGGGGAGTATGCGTCCGTGAAAGTCAAATTCTTCCAATTTCAGGACAGCGTAACCACTTTCTACCGGACAAGAAACGGAATGCCATCCCCAATGCGACATGGTGTTTCCGTAGAAGGTCTGCAAGCCGGTTGCGTCAATGCCAAAAGCTATTTCGCCGTTGCCGACTTGCAATAACTCCGAATTGGACAGTTTGTCGAGTTGAACCGTATGCCTTTTGACGAGCACTTCCCTGTCTATCCGTCCCGCCAAACGAAGCGAATGCTGTGCTGACAATAGTGTCGCCCACACGGTTACTATTGTCATTATTACCCATTTAATTTTTAACATGCCCATGATATAAAGTTGAAAGTTGCGTGAACATTCAGGGCGACCACACAAGACAAGGCATTCGGGGCGACCACACAAGGTCGCCCCTACTATTTATTGTTTTCGATTTCCAACCGGTGTTTTCCCGATCCGGTATCCACTTTAACAAAATTGCCGTCCACCCTTCCTTTTGCCACAACGTTGTCCACCGTAAGTTTGTAGTCCACCGCTATTTTGGGCAACCATACTTCGGCAAGGCTGTTGGCGGGTATTTCCACTAGCAACGAAAATCGTTCGCCGGGTTGATTGTCGAAAGATACACGGATGTCACCTCTAATGGAAGGCACTTGGATTTCGGCTTGAGCGAGCGTTGCAGGCTGAGGTTTGATGCGGATTTTTTTGAAACCGGGTTCAAGCGGTTCTATCCCCATCAGTTTGCGGGCGATGATGTTGCCGGCAGCGGCACCCCAGATATGATTCCAGTCCTGATTGGGTTTGTATTTGTTATCCCACGCCTCTAAGGATATGGTAGAACCTGCACGGATCATATTGTACCAACTGCGGTCGCCGGTTGACGACAGCAGTTCCAGCCCATAGGCGGCATCGTTGGCATTGTAAATACCGTCCAGTAAAGTCTGTGAGGTATATACACTTCCCGCCATGCCGCGGCTACGGATGAAATCGAGCATTTTCCGGCGGTTCTTCTCCGGCGCTATATCGAAAGCCAACGGATAGATGTTGGCATGAAGCGAACTGTGATCTGTGCCGATGCCATCGTGGTAAAGTCCTGTCTTGGGGTCAAGCAGCAGTTTGTTGATTTGATCCTTCACCCGTTGCGCGTCTTTGGCAAATTGCGCCTGATCCTGTGTCTTTCCCAAAACGCCGGCAATTGCGCTCATCACGCGTAAAGCCTTATAATGGTAAGCATTGACCACGGTGTTGTAGTCGGTGAACACATATCCGTCGGATTCCTTAGGAGGCCAGTCCACTATATCGCGAAAATCACTGCCTTTACCTTTATAGTGTATCGAACTGAAAAATTCCGGTGTCAACTTGCCTGTTCGCGTGCTGATCAGCCCGTTTGTTTCGGTCAATCCCACCAAAGTCTTCATTTTCCATTCTTCATAATATCTCCGCAAGGATGCCGGATTGCCGCTGTAGAGATAATCATCTCCTATCATCAGCACCTCCTGCATGATCCATTCAGTAGGCCATGTGGGGAAATAGATGAGATATTCAAGGCTGTAACGGGTAAATTCATACCGCCGGTCAACGGCATAACGTGTCGGTTGACCAACGATGATATCCCCTTCGTAAGGGATGCGTTCCCGGTCGCCATCGACAAATATACCGAGAAAAGAAAGGGCTTTGACGGAATATTTACAAAGCCCCCACACCTGATTCAGCACCGTATCGGACGAATGAAAAACAGAGGCGGTATCGTCAAACGGATAAGTTACCGTTTGCCGGACGATCTGCCCGGGCAGCAACGGTGCGGGGTAATTCTCCAACTCGCAATAGCGGAACGGCATCACTTCACCGGTGTAGCTGGGCATCAGTATCGGTTTTACACCGCTCACATTAGCGTTGGAGTCGGTATTTCGCTTGTCGGGACGGATTTTCAGCACGTAGGTATGCGTACCGGGCATCAACGGCAGTTTATATTCGGCATAACGGATAGATGCTCCCGGACGGCGATCCACTTGTCCGTCTTTCGCACATTCGCCCAGACGGATGATGACCGTATCCGTTTCCTTGGCGGATGAGAGCGTCAGTTTCAGCCTGCCGAACGAAGCCTTGCCGAAGTCGATGAACGAATGTGCTGCCCCGAGAGGTCGTATCTTTACCGGCTGTTCGTCGCTCATCTGCAAGGGGTAACGAGCGGTCAAGCCGTCTAATTCTTTGGCGGTGATGAAACTTCTCACCTGCGAAAAGGCGCTTTCCACGCCGTGGTTGTCCCACGTTTTTACTTTCCAGTAATAGATGGTGGAGGGTTGCAGGGGTTTGCCGTTGTAGGCGACAGATACGGAGTTATCGCTTTCCGTGCGTCCGCTGTCCCAACTATCTGCCTGATCTTTGGAGAGCAGTTCTCGCGAAGAAGCTACGAGAATACGGTAAGCCGTTTGTAGCGTATTGGACTGATCGCTGTTTACCACCCACCCTAAATAAGGTTTGGCGCTTCGGATTTCCGTCAACTGGTAACGCTCAATAGCGGTGGATAAATCTTTCAATGAGATATTTGCCGGATAGCCGTCGAGAAAGACGCGGTCAGTATGCTCCAGCATATCGGTAGTGAGATGTGAGGGCGCCTGAGCGACGCAAAGTCGGACGAAAAATAAAAAAACGATTGTGATACGGATGTGATACATTGTTGATATATTGTTATAGATTGAACCTGTTGTGTATTTAGAAAAAAAACAGAAGATAGATTGTTCATTTGACTAAAAATCAGTTTGATACATCTCTGCCAAGTCAAAGTCAAGCATTATTTTTTGTCCCCTGATTTCACGTATTTTCTGTTCGATAGGAATTCATTCATTCATGTATTTACTTATTTTTTGAAGTCGCAAATTGTGACCTCAAGTTTCTAAATTCGTCCACAAAAATACACATTGTTTACATAATTAGGTTTGTTTAGCTTTCAAAAAGAAAAGTCTTCTCTTCAAGTTATAGTTGTAACTAAAAATAGTTATAGTTGCATAAACATAATTGTAGTGGGAACAAAAGACAAATTGATTAAACGATTTATTAAGATGTAATAACATGAATGGAAATGTTAAAAATGCCGAAAACATTGAAAAAAAGGAGATATTAGTGCACATCTAATAATATAGCATAGTATATTTGTACCCCGAAATATTTTTAGAAAAATTTATTGGAACCTAAAAACTTTAGACGGTTGCAGGTCTAACTGCAAAAAGAAAAAAAGATTTTACTTAAGGTTTACATTTAAGGAGCTCCAGACATCCATCGGTAAGCTCCTGATTTTTTATTATAATGTGTATCCACATCCGTATTTAGGTAAATTATTTGCCCCATTATTCATGTTATCCTTATTAACATATTGTCTCATTAGTACATTATTTTTATGAAACAAGATTGGAAACCCGGAACAATGATATATCCCCTGCCGGCAGTATTAGTAAGTTGCGGCAGCAATAAAAGTGAATACAATATCCTCACGATAGCATGGACAGGAACAATATGTTCCGACCCGCCGATGTGCTATATTTCGGTACGCCCCAATCGCCACTCCCATGCTATTATTAAAAAGAACATGGAATTTGTTATTAACTTAACAACAAAAGATA
>SNRY01000346.1_pt1 | contig 16815 bp, 17 predicted proteins | sample 4693421 | NCBI WGS metagenome assembly SNRY01 (sample SAMN11003215, study PRJNA524138) | termite gut metagenome | isolation source: Bacteroidetes bacterial symbionts from single cell of protist host amplifed... | host: Streblomastix strix ... | reverse complement strand
TGGACAAACTTAGGCACATTGGTTTCTAATTGTAACAAACGGAGTAGCTCCTCGCGCTCATCCCTACTCAACTTGTCTATCATGCTCTTTAAATCCATATCTCTTTTATTTTAGACCATAAAGATATTAAAAATCTACACTATTCTAAAACATAACCATAATAAACAAACCTCCCCAACTCTCTCCGAAGGGGAGGGCGAATTCAAGTTTTTACTTATTTATCCCATAGTGCGTAAGGAGAAGGTTGTTCATGATTATGTACAGGGAAGCTATGCTGCCATCCTGTCAAACCGAGGAAGGCGTACCAGTCATCGACTTTGGTATATCCTTGCTTATTGTCGTTTTCAAGGAAATTAGCTACCGAATAAGGTTCTTGTGCCAATTCCATAATACGCTTATATACCAAGAACCTCAACCAGGGGTCGCTTGATATGGATGGATTGACGCGCATATAGTTAGACGCTGTTTGATTTTTCCAAATATAGGCAGGTTCAGCCCAATGCGTATTGTCTATTTGTCTGTAACCGTCTATGTTGGCAGCATACCCTGCATTGCCGGGGCGAGCAATCATTGCATCCCAAGCATTCTCGCTCCACGGCGCAACACGGCAATTCTGTGCCCAATTCCATTCGATAGGTTTAACCTCAGGGGTAATGAGGGGTGGCGTCCAATCGGTAACTTCCCATTCTGTAATATCTTCCGGAGCCAGGTATTCGTCACCTAAGGAAGCAAAGGCATGTCCCGTACATTCGTGTATCATCCAATAGACAGGATTAGATTCGGCAATACTAAACTGGTAAGAAGCATAATTATATGTTTGGGTGGTCATATAACCTCCGGCCCAACCATTGGCATTGTAAATCACCGTAGTATTTTGGCCTTTGTCTTTGTCGGCAAGTTGTGGCATAGCATCTATGCGCGGGTTAAATACCGTGTATGCCTTTCCTCCCAGTAGGTTCTCAAAACTCCCATCGGGATATTCGTTGAAAAGACCGCTTTTATTGAAATTCCACATCAATATATAAATGTTGAAATATTCCTGATAATCCCGCACGACGGGCATACGGAGGAACATATCTGCCAATTCCTTGGATGAAGTTTCATACACACTGCCAACGGCTAATTCCATTTGATTGAAAGCATCGCCAATAATAACAAGATTAACGCCTGCTCCTTTGGTAGCCTTTTTATATTCCAGCACCTCTCCATTGTTCCACTGGTTTTTATCAGCCGGAATAGTGGTGTGAGGTGTACCATCAGCCTCTGTCCACGACAGGTTGCGGTCAATGACAAATACCGGCATTTGCGCAACAGTAATCGAATAGGGTTCTCCGGCGCCCGTAATTGTGATGGTGGCTGACCGAGGCGTCTTTTCCGTATGCGCGGCTACATGGATGGTCAGCGTAGCGTTGCCGCTGCCCGAAGCGTGGCTAAGGTCGCACCAGCTTTCACTACTGCTTGCCGTCCACGCGCCGTCCGCAATGATGGTATGCGCATACTGTCCTTCCGCTGACAGGGCAGAGATGAACGTAGGGGAGATAATCTCGTCCACTACGACATCGAAGGTAGTGGTTTTTCCGCCAATCGTAATCGTCACGGTCTTTGCGCCTGCGGTGGAGAAGTCATACGTCACGTCGGCGTCGGTTACGGTGAGCGCCTGCGGCTCGCCGATGTTGTACGTGCCTGTTACTACCAATCCGGCGAGGTCAATCACATCGCCCACGTTATAGTTCGTTTTCGCAGGCGGCGCAGTCACGGCAATGCTTTGCAATTCGGGAGCTCCCGGTACGTAAGCCGCCTGAGTGACGTTAATCGTGATTGCCTGAGCCGTGCCGGCTGTAACGGTAACGGTAGCCGCTTCGGGAGCGGTGGTTGAGGTGTGCGCCTCGGCGGAGAGCGTGAAGCTCGTGGCGCTCTTCTTTACAGTTAGCCACGTCTGATTGCTCGTGGCGTCCCATTCGCTTTGATTGGTGGTGACGGTAAAGGTAACGGCGCTGGTTGTTGTGCCGTCAGCAGCGAATTCCACCGCATCCACCGGAGACACCGTCAGCATGGCGGCTTCATCCTTGTCCTCATTGCAGCCGCCGAACGTTATCAGGGCTGCAGTTGCGATTACTACTAAATGATAAACTTTTTTCATGTCTTTAAACCTGTTATGTATTTAGAAAAAGAATAGAAGATAGATTGTTCATTTGGCTAAAAGTCGTATATTTAACATGTATAACAAACGATTAAATATAATGAACGATCTATTGTAAAATTACGAATTAATTCTGAAAGAATTGATAAACATTTGTTCCTATATCACAAATTTCAAGCAAATCAGGCAACCAAAATTTATCTGAATACAAAGGACAATTTTCCATGAATACTAATTTTGCAAAAACTTTTGGTGGTTTAGCTACGCAAGTACTCTCAAAGATTACATCACTTTTGATGATTCAATACTTGAATGTGTTCGTCTTGAACAGAAATATAAATAGTGTTAAAATGAATATTTGCTAAATGCACAACAGGTTTAATTTATAAATTCTCGCTATCGGCAAAACTGTAGTATGTTCCATCACATACGATAAGGTGGTCGTATAGTTTGATATTCATGGTTTGAGCAGCTTGCTTGATATTTTCTGTAAGTTGTATGTCTGCTGAACTTGGACGATTATTTCCCGAAGGATGATTATGGCAAAGTATTATTCCCGTAGCGCGATGCAATAGCGCTTCTCGGAGAATGCTTCGTATATCAGCGTATGTTCCGTCAATACCTCCGCTGCTAATACGAATTTTGGTAATTATTTTGTTTGCTTGATTGAGTAGCACTATCCAAAATTCTTCTTGTGAGAGATCACACATTAATGGATGAAAAAGGTAATAAATATCAGCAGAACAAGTAATGGCATCCCGTTTTTTACTATTCTGCATTTTGCGTCTTTTCCCTAATTCCAAAGCGGACATAATCGTTGCAGCTTTTGCAAGACCGAGACCTTTGAAGCAGGAATAATCAGGTAAAGTCCATTTTCCTAACTCATTGAGGTTGTTGTCGCACGAAGCCAATACCCGGCGCATCAATTCTACTGCGCTTTCTTCCGTATTCCCCGAACCGATGAGAATAGCCAATAGTTCGGCGTCGCTCAACGATTCAATTCCACGTTTCATCATCTTTTCGCGTGGGCGGTCTTCTTCAGCCCATTGGTTGATGTTAAGTTTGTGTATATTATTCATAGAGTCAAAAATAAAAATCTGAAATCACGGAAAGTATGATAACAAATATAATAAAGAAAGCATTACATCATTCGGGAAAAGAAATGATTGATATGCTGAATGAAGAAAATGAGTTGTATCCGGAAGAATGTTGGATGATCAATTATAAAAATTCTTTTTGAAAGCGGAAAATTCATTTTTTCGACAGATACAACGCCACCACCATGAGCGTCCAAACCCCGTTCCATAACCAATAAGTTGAACAAAAGCGGCTGCAACGGAATAAATACCTATCTGCAAATTTCTATTTTGCCAAGTCGCATCTCCAACAATCAATAAAATATATAATATAATAGGTATAGAACAGATATAGGTAAATAACGTGCCGATAAGAAACAATATCATGCATACGGTAAATAGCGCCGGTAGTAAATGAACGAATTTCAGTGATTCAGGATGCCTTTTGTATAGATTAATACGTGCGATTCCGGAATTATGTACTTGTTTAAAGAATTTTTTTAAATCTGTACGTCGTTTATGGTACACCCATGCTTCGGGGAAAAACCTACAAAAATATCCGTTTTTGAAAATGCGAATACTAAAATCAATGTCTTCTCCAAAACGCATATCGGAGAATCCACCTAAAGATTGGTATACTTCCCGACGTACTCCCATGTTAAAGCTACGCGGATAGAATGTATCCATTTTTCTTTTCCCTCCACGAATGCCGCCGGTAGTGAAAAAAGAAGTCATGGAATAATTAATGGCTTTTTGTATAGCGGTAAAAGATTTGTGTGCTCGGTCGGGACCTCCAAAGGCATTGGCAGGAAAAGTTCGTAATTCTTGTTCTATGGAGTGCATGTAATTTTTCGGAAGAATACAGTCAGAATCTAAAAAAATGAGATAATCCCCTTTACTTTTTTCCGCCCCATAGTTTCTGCTTTTCCCTGGACCGGAATTGGGTTTGGCATAGTAATTAATGTCGAGTTGTGTAGCATATTTATCCGTTACTTCTTTACAAGAAATCGTTGAACCATCTTCTACTACAATAATTTCAAAATTATTACTGCTTTGTTGCGTAAGGCTTTGCAACAATTCATCTATTTCGTTAGGACGATTAAAGACAGGGATGATAATGGAAAAAAACAACATATAGATAGCTCAAAACAATTAATTAGCTCTGTATAAGATATTAATTATGCCTTTCTTGTCATCTAATATATCTTAATTTAAATCGGAATTTTGGTGTTTTTGTTCGTAGCCCCGAGGGGAATCGAACCCCTATTTAAAGTTTAGGAAACTTCCGTTCTATCCATTGAACTACAAGGCCTCTTTAATTGACAAAGATAAATCATTCTTCGGATTTCGCAAGGTCATGTAGTAGATTTTCGAGATAATCCTTATCATGCTAAATTTCTATTTGCTTTCTAATTAAGCGATTAAAGCGCTTATTCGCATGGCAGATGTTTTAAATCTGTTTGGCAATGTATAAGTAAGGGTATATTTCGTTTTTAACATACTATTGTTAAGGTGATTCATTTTTAGAATTTGTCATGGAATCATACGAATTATCCAAATGAAATAGGTTATATTTGTATTATAACCTTCTCTCATTATTATCTTTGTAGGCAAATTAATGCAAGCGCATGATTAAAGCTCTTTTCTTCGATATAGACGGAACATTAGTAAGTTTTAACACCCATGCCATTCCACAATCTACGATTGATGCTATAGAATTGGCAAAAGAAAAAGGCGTTAAGGTTTTTATTTCCACCGGTCGCCCTAAGGTGATTATCAATAACCTGGGTAACTTGACCTTTGACGGGTATATTACGATGAATGGAAGTTACTGTTATGTGGGTGAAAAGGTTATTTATAAATGTAGAATCCCACAAGAAGATGTACAAGCAATGGCTGAGATTGTAAAGAGAGATAACATACCTTGCGTATTTGTTGAAGAAAATAGAATGAATGTCTGCAATAGTAACGAAAAAACAGAAGAATTTCAACGAACATTGAAAATTCCTTCTATGACTGTGGCAACTATAGAAGAAGTTGTTACGAAAGAAATCTTTCAAATGTCTCCTTTTATTACTGTTGAGCAAGAAAAAACGGTTATGTCTTCCTTGCCTCATTGTTCGGCAGGACGTTGGTGTCCGATATTTGCCGATGTCGTTGCTGTAAATACCGGCAAAGAAAAGGGTATTGACGAAATAATCAAATACTTTGGTTTTGATTTGGAAGAAACCATGTCATTTGGCGACGGTGGAAATGACATTAACATGCTCCGTCATGTTGCTATAGGAGTAGCAATGGGTAATGCTGCCGAGACAGTGAAGCAAGCTGCCGATTATGTAACGACTTCGGTGGACAATGATGGTGTTATGAATGCTTTGAAACATTTCAATATAATCTGATTATGAAAAAAAGAAATATCAATTTTATAACGGCTTTCCTTTTTATTATTGGTATGGGTGGAGTTTCTTTTTTGCTTGGTCATACGGAAGTAAATCCTGAACAAATTGCTGATAATGAAGCTATTTACGGCGTACACTCCATAGATGTACCGCAAACGATTGAGTTTGCAGGACAAAGGACTGATTTAACCCGTTATGACTGTCGCGAACGTATGGATAGGGAATTGATGGCATTTACTTATATGCATTCAAGCACTATGCTGATTATTAAACGTGCCAATCGCTATTTTCCTGTTGTAGAACCGATACTGAAAGAGAACGGAGTACCCGATGATTTTAAGTACCTCATGGCAATTGAAAGTAATTTGAATATGGAAGCTCGTTCGCCAACAGGAGCTGCCGGACTTTGGCAGTTTATGCCGGCTACCGGTAAAGAATTTGGTTTAGAAATAAACAGTAACGTTGACGAGCGCTATGACATAGTAAAAGCAACAAGAGCAGCTTGCAAATATTTTCAGGCTGCGTATGCCAAGTATGGCGATTGGTTGTTGGTAGCTGCTGCTTATAATGGCGGGACAGTCCGTATCAGCAATGAATTACAACGGCAACAGGCTGATAAGGCTGTTGACCTCCGGTTATCGGAAGAAACATCGCGTTATCTATTTCGCATAATGGCGATGAAACAAGTGTTTAGCAATCCGCGAAGTTTTGGCTTTCTGATAAAAAAAGAGCATTTGTATCCGCCATTCTCTTACGAAAAGGTGGAGGTCTCCGAAGGTATTGCCGATTTGTCTGTTTTTGCCAAACAGAGAAATATAACTTATGCACAATTGAAAGACGCCAATCCGTGGTTGCGTGATTATTATCTGGAGAATAAAAAACAGCAGACCTATATTTTGAATATACCTCTTCGGAAAAGCATAAACTACGACCCTAAGATGACGGTGGTGTATGATGAAAAGTGGGTGATAGACCGGTAAAATATTCATCAAAAAACAATTTTCAAAATGGAAGCACAAATAAAGCAGGTTTTAAAAAAATTGTACGTTCAATTTTTCTTTTTCATGCTAACCCCGGTTCTGTTGGCAGTGATATACGAAACAAATACTCTTCCTGTCGGTTTATATGCAGACGACATTAAGATGCAATATTTGATTGAAAGTGTCGGCATTCTTGTTACGATTGTTTGTGTGCCGTTGGTTTTTATTTTATTTCGCCTTATGCAAAAACGGAAGATAGAGAATAACATATTGTCGATGGCTCTTAATCGCTATGTGTTTTCATGCGCAAAGCGTTTGGCTTTATTAGAAATAGTTGTGATACTGAACGTTGTGGCATCTTATATGACGTTGAATAATTCGAGCGGATATTGTGTATTAATAGCGTTAATCGCTTCTTTCTTTTGCTTACCAGGCAAAAAGCGATTGTATGCGGAATTAAATTTACAACAACCGGATAGCAATGAAACAAACTCTGTTGGCTGACGATTGTATTCGGTTGCGCGCACCGGAACTCAAAGATCTTGATATGATGTATAAGACGGAAAACGATACATCCTCTTGGGAGTACGGCTGCGTGACTTCGCCTTATTCTATCTTTGCTTTAAAACAATATATTGAAAATACCCAAAATGATTTATTTATGGAAAAGCAGATGCGTTTGATCATTGAGCGGAAAGCAGATAGCCAAGCAGTGGGTATTATTGATTTATATGATTTTCTCCCGCTTCATTTCCACGCTGCTGTAGGTATTGTAATACTTTCCTCTTTCAGGAAAAAAGGATATGCTACGGGAGCTTTGAAACTTCTTTGTGATTATGTTTATAGGTTTTTGCATTTGAAACAGTTGTACGCATATATGGCTTTTGATAATCAAGCATGTTTGCGATTATTTTCCTCTTGCGGTTTTGTTGAATGTGGGCGATTAAAGGAATGGTTGCATAGCGAAGAGGGATATAAGGATGTGGCTATGGTACAACGAATTTTTTAAACGGTTTTTTCTTTTTTTTCTTCTTGCGAGATACGAAAAGCAGTATAAATTTCGAGGACAGCAGCAATAGTGAGACTGGCAATCCATTCATTGTTGTGTGTGGTGAACATGAATAATCCGGTTAATACCAAGAATATAGCGCCCATGATTTGTTGGTGACGGAGACGTTTGATGTTTTTGTTCGTGCCGTGGTAAGGCGATTTTATTTGTGCCAATGCGAAAAATCCCGCACCGACTGTATATATATAAGGAGCATAACTCCAATGAGTAATGTAAACACTTGACCCGACAAGTACCATGAAAGCTCCTGCAAAATAAAGAAAGGATATTATTTTATTCATTCATTTTCTTTATTAAATATGTATATATCTTCGTCGGGTCTTTTCATCAGATATTTTTCACGGGCAATCTTTTCTATTTTGTCAGGATTAGTGATGAGTTCGTTGAGTTGTTGCGTATCGTTTTCGTATGCTTTCTTGTATATTTCTATTTCTTTTTTCAAACGACCGATTTCGCGATTTTGGTTCAAACGACGAATAAGATTGTTTTCATCTATGAAAGTAATAAAAACAGCAAATAGTAATGTAATCGTCACGCATTTATGACGATGTATAAAACTCCGTACCGCTGACAATAAAGTTATAATTTTGTGCATAATGATATACCTAGTTATTCGGCTTTCAACCCGTCCTTTTTTGGTTCATGTTGTTTTCTCTTCCATGTAAAGGAGAGAGGAATTAATTGCTGTTTAAATACTACTTATTCTTTGTAGCGGATGAGGGGCTACTACTTTACCTCAAAGTTAGTTCACTTTTTTTACAAAAATGCAAAATAAATAGACAACGATAAGAATGTAATTTTATTTGATTGCGTTTTTATTTATTTTTAATAATTTGTTGTAAGATTCATTCCAAATAGGTGTATCCATAAAGTCCCGAACGATAATTCGACAAAAATTCTTTTCCTTCTTCCACTGAAATTTTTCCTTCTTTAATGGATTTTGTTACCCATGTTTCCAACGTACGAACCAATTTTTTGGGGTTATATTGAACATAATCCAATACTTCGGCAACAGTCTCCCCATCAATAATTTGTTCGATAGTGTAACTCTCTTCATTCACCGAAATATGCACTGCATTCGTGTCACCGAAAAGATTGTGCATGTCGCCTAAAATCTCTTGATAAGCGCCTACCAAAAAAACGCCCATGTAGTAAGGTTCATTGTCTTCCAAACGATGTACGGGAAGATAATGAGATACGTTTTTGGTAGATATAAAGTTCGCAATTTTTCCATCGGAGTCGCACGTAATATCTTGTAAAGTAGCTAAACGTTCAGGCTTTTCTTCCAATCGATGAAGAGGCATAATAGGAAATATTTGGTCAATAGCCCAAGAGTCCGGTAAGGATTGGAACAATGAGAAATTGCAAAAATACTTGTCTGTTAACAATTTGGAAAGACCCCGAAACTCATCCGGAACATGTTTCAACCCCGCAACTATTTGGTTGGTTTCACGAGCGATAGACCAATATAAGCGCTCTATTTGTGCGCGTGTTTTTAAATCTACAATACCGTGGCTGAATAAGTCGAGCGCTTCTTCACGTATTTGCTGGGCATCGTGCCATGCTTCCAACATCTTGTTTTGGTTCAATGTGTCCCAAATGTTATATAGATCACGTACTAACTCGTGGTCGCTTTCCGAAACTTCTTCATCATCTTTCCATATCGGTTGCGTAGTTGTTTCCAACACTTCAAACACTAACACGGAATGATGAGCCGTAAGGGCTCGCCCACTTTCCGTAATGATATTAGGATGAGGTATTTTGTTTTTATCACTCACATCGACCAACGTGGAAATGGAATCGTTTACATATTCCTGAAGAGAATAATTGACACTGCTACCACTATCCGACGAGCGTGTTCCGTCGTAATCCACGCCAAGTCCGCCGCCAATATCAACAAACCCAACCTTGAATCCCATATTATACAGTTGAACATAAAATTGAGAAGCTTCGCGTAGAGCTGTTTTGATGCGACGAATCTTGGTCACCTGACTACCTATATGAAAATGGATTAATTTCAAACAATCCTTCATTTCTCTTTCTTCAAGAAAATCAAGCGCTTCCAACAATTCACTGGAACTTAATCCGAATTTACTGGCATCTCCGCCTGAATCTTCCCATTTACCGCTACCCGAAGAAGAGAGCTTAATGCGTATGCCAATATTGGGAGTTACGTTTAGCTGCTTGGCTATTTTGTCTATCAATCTTAATTCGTTGAGTTTTTCGACAACCAAAAAAATTTGCTTACCCATCTTCTGTGCCAAAAGGGCTAACTCAATATAACTTTCATCTTTGTATCCATTACAGACTATCAGAGAATCGTCCGTATTAACGGCTATCACAGCGTGTAATTCCGGTTTCGATCCGGCTTCCAGTCCTAAATTGAATTTTTTCCCATGACTGATAATTTCTTCCACTACCGGACGCATTTGGTTTACCTTGACGGGATAGATGATGAAGTTCTGGGCTTTGTATCCGTACTCTTCGGCAGCTTGCCGGAAGCATCGCGCGGTATTTTCAATCCGGTTATCCAGAATATCGGAAAAACGCAAAAGCATAGGCAACGCTACGTCTCGTAACTGTAACTCGTCTATTAATTCTTTCAAATCAATTTTTACTCCGTTTTCGCGCGGTGTAACCACCACATGCCCTTTTTCATTAATGCCAAAGTACGGAACTCCCCAACCGGTAATGTTATAAAGTTCCTCAGAATCTTCAATACGCCATTTTCTCATTTTTACAAGTATAATTTAAAAAAGAAAGAGACAACCAAGATTTACCGTTTGTCTCCTTTGTCGGAATGAGGCGACTCGAACGCCCGACCCCTACGTCCCGAACGTAGTGCGCTACCAACTGCGCTACATTCCGATCAATTGCGGTACAAAATTACATCAATTTTTTAATCTTATTTAAAATTCAATCAATAATATTTCTATGTATCTGATTTTAACGATAAAGTGGGGATATTAACATTTTTCATCGTTCATTCGCTTGTCATTGCGTAAATTCAATTAGAAAACGCAACTGAAGACGAAAAAAATATTTGCCGACTTTTGTGTGCAGAAATGTGGCTAAAATCTAATCGGGAATCTTTGACTAAATAAATAAGGAGGAGATGTCATACTTTTGACGCAACCTTTTTTACCGTTTATCCTTCGTTTTTGCATTTCAACCGCTCGGTCAGCTTCGTACAGCAACCACTTTGCAAACGCCCCAATTTTGTATCCGTAAATCAATAAATTAGTTGAGATAAAAAAATAGTTGAGATCATACGACATTCGGAAAGAATATTATTTAAAAGAGCAATAGAATCTTACCTGTTTCTTTGAGCGGAATATTGATTTTTATCAATACAACCGCTCAAATTCAACTCACATGGATGAATATGATTCCTCTCATCTCCTCAAAGAGAAAATCAAGAAAAGAATATCCTACAGACGAACCACCGACTTGCTGTCATTGATAGCGATAAATGGTTGTATCTGTTTCTTTTGTCCTGCTTAAAAAGCAACCCCTTTCCTGTCTCTGGCGGGCTTGACCCGCCAAGGACAAGTTGATATTCTTTTTTAGTATGCCTCTCCTGTTCCTGTTCCTTCGCTTGTCCAATCAGCAATGCTTCCGAGAATCGAAATTTCGCGTTTAGTCAACGTAACAGTATAGTCATATTTTTTGCCTGCTTCAAGTTTGGCAATGTTGGAGAAGAGTTCCCATGTATAAACACCACTGGCGATGGTAAACGTAACCGTATGACTTGTATCCAAGGTTTCTATCGGCAAGAGGATGGCTTCATACTCGTAATTTTCTCCGTTATCGATTTCTTTCGGAGAAATAGAGTTAGGACTGTTTCCGGTATCCCATGTGCCGGTCATGACATCAAAATCGGCTTCCGTGTTTATGCCATTGATGGATACGATTAAGCCGCTAAGCGAGCCAACGCCGATGTCTCCCACTACTGTCAGATGCAACTTTGCCAATTGGTGAGTAAAAAGTAGGGTTACATTACCGGAGGTTTTGTCGTAACCGGCTGCATCGTTGTCAACCTTTGCCCAAAGCAAGTTTATATCGCCTTCCTGGTTACTCACATCCACCGAATACTTCCCTTCTTCCGCAACCGAAGCCAGATAAGGGTAATAGGCGATAAAATCCACCTTATTCGAAATATCTACCGGATAGCAGATGGTTTGGGCTGGATCAAATGGGCTGAAGTCGGTGGAACTACCGGAAGTATTGGCGATGTATTCAATGTTGGCAGCATTCTCCGAAACGGAACTTGAACCGTTTTGCACCATATAAATGCCGATATGGTCATCGTTGCCGATCCAATTTACGCCGTCTATGCGGGTTTGTGCGGAAACTCCCGTAGAAGCAAATTTCACTGCTACACGGTCGCTGTTGTTCACAACTTCGTCATTGCTGCACGAAGAAAATAAGGTTGTGGTTGCAAGGGCAAACGCGAGGGTTGCCCCTACGAAAAATTTTGTACTTTTCATTTGAATTTGCTTGTTAATGGTTAATTTACTAATGGTTAATTATCTCAGTCTGCTATGACATTTCCGTTGCTGTTTGTCCAATCTTTGATGGTTGCCGTAAAACCTTCGACAATCGGTGTTACCAATACGATCGAACGAAGCGTTAGCGGCGTCTTTTTATCGGTATTGAAAGCTGCCAGTTGACCGGACAGGTCGGACACAAGGGTTACCGTCGAGGGGTTGCCGGAAGCAAAAGAGAGCGTTACTGTCAGGGTTTGCGCGTCTCCGAAGATGCCCATCAAGCGTACCGAGGCGGTGTAATTTCCATCCGTTTGTTTGGTAAATACAGGAACAACAGTTACCGCACTACCCACAGGGTTCCCGTTGTCTATATTTATCGAACGGGCTATGCCCGACAGAACGGCTTCAATACCGGTAATCCGCTTTTGAGCGTCGTCTGCGAGTTCAAGCATCAGGTTCAGCTGACGTATTTGTTGCTGCATCTGTATGGTGATTGTATGGTCATTGTCCTGTTCGATGTATTCATCCTGCACACCGGTGAAAAACCAGCCGATTTTCCAATCTCCAAGAGGAAAAGTGGTATAATCGGCAGTTGCCGTTGTTCCGGATACCGTTATTTTACTCGCAGAATTATATAGGTTAATGTGATAGGCACCGGCGGGGAATAGATAATCAATGGCATTGGAGACGCCGGACAAAGTGGTGATGTATTCATCTCCGAAAGCCACCGTATAGTTGGCAGGAATGTCAATACCCTCGCCGCGATTTGACCAATCGGTAATCAAGTTAACCACCCGACCATGATTGGGATGATCGGTGTCACAAAGCGTTCCTGTCACGCAAGATAAGAAGCAGACGAGGATTGCCATTATCATCGCTATGCTTTTTGTTACTTTCATACCGTCATAATCTCTAATTCACAATTATTTTTTCCAATAAATGCCCGATCACGACATACTTTAAACTTAGCCTGACAACTTGATTCGTCCGGAAATTATGATACAAGATTCAGTACGTTCATACTTCCGCACTTTGGTGTGCAAATTTATTCAGGTTAAACAAAAAAATAAATGCTTACAGTATGATTTTTAACTTTTATTTAACTCAAATTATTATTGTTAAGTTAATTTTGACAGGACGTATTTTTATTATACCCGTAGTGCATTGAGAAGTAGGGGTAACGTAAGGGGGTGTCAAAAGTCGGAATCTGCGCTAAAATAATACGGCAATTAATGGATAATCCATAGTAAAACAGGGTAAAAATAGACCTTTGACACACCTTTCCCCTCCAATTAACACAGCAAAATGTGAATAACTAATGAATATAACTTTGCAAGCATAATTCTTGCATAATTCAACGATTTTATTAATTTTGTATCCGTAAACCAATACGGAACCCTGTCTTCCGCAGGTAATGGCGCAATAAAATTATCCCGTATAAGGCATACCGTACGGTGGGCGGTAAGCCAACATACCGGCAGACGACAGGGAATCCACAGGACTTGTAGAGGCAACCCTTTGTGGTTGCCCAAAAGCGTTCCTTGACAGACTGATACAAAAACCCGCAGGAATCAGGGAAAGGCATACCCTGCCCCTTAGACCCGAATAACCTGACAATTTATTGACAACCCACAGTAAAATAAATGGACAATAATTTTTTGAAAAACCCCAACCCTCGCCTATATCACTAATTATCAGCGAATTATACGATAGCTCGTTTTTCAATTTTTTGCTGTTGATTATCAATGAATTACGAAACAAAATGCATCGTTTTTGACCCCCATTTGTCAATTAAATTCAACCCATGACACCCCAAAAAAAGCAGACATACCCGAAACCACCGCATAAACGTACAGGCGCAGGGGCGGGGTACGCCACCCTTCTCAGGGATATAAAAATACAGGACAAACCATTCGTCCGGAGTCAAACAAATTCACAGAAAAAATTTTTTTTCCGGAATGTTCCCTTTTATACCCCTTTTTCTTTCAAAACACCGATTAATACGGACTTACAGAAAAAAAAACACCTCCAAAAAACTGCCAATTTCCTGCCCATTTTTGACCAAATTTGACCAAAACCCAAAAAAACGCCGTATTTTATACAAAAAATTGCCCATTTTTGACCCCTCTCCCCCCATCAATAAAATTCAACAAATGCTACAAAAAACACCTACATGCCACAAAAACACGGCAGCATGTAGGAATAAACTTTTGAAAATCCTACATAAACCTTTTTTTCATTGCCTTTTCCTCGTTTTCAAAAACGATGCAGAATGAAGAATATCAACTTTATTTACAATCAATTACCCGTTTTTCTCTAAATTTGCATTATTATCTGTTTTTCTTATCCCGACCTAACGTTCATTTAGATGTTATAGGGGCAATCGACGGTTCTCCGGAGGTTTATTCAGAATTTACAAATGGACGGTTGTTTATAGGATTGTTAGAAAAATAGGATCAATACGATGCGATAGAGCATTTAAAGAAAAAACCGAGTGCATGGAAACCAGACAGCAACCATTAATACTTGTATCAAACGACGACGGAGTAACCGCCAAGGGTATTAACGAACTAATAAAATACCTTCAGCCTTTGGGAGAAATTGTAGTCATGGCTCCCGACTCGGCAAAATCGGGAAGCGGATGTGCGCTTTCGGTAACAACCCCTGTACGGTATCAATTACTTCGCAAGGAACCGGGGTTAACCGTTTACGAATGTACAGGCACACCGACGGATTGCATCAAATTGGCGCGAAATTTAGTATTGACGCGCGATCCCGACTTGGTAATAGGCGGAATCAATCACGGCGATAACTCGGCTGTAAATGTGCATTACTCCGGCACTATGGGAATCGTCATCGAAGGTTGTATCAATAAAATTCCTTCCATTGGTTTTTCTTTTTGCAACCATGAACCGGATATAAATTTTGAACCCACACGCGAATACATTCAACAAATAGTCCGGAAGGTACTCGAAAAAGGATTACCGCCATTAGTCTGCCTGAACGTAAATTTTCCCGATACGGAAAAAATGAAAGGAATAAAAATATGCGAACAAACCGACGGCTATTGGGAACAAGAATGGGATACATGTCCTTCTCAGACAGGAGCTTATTGGCTCTCGGGAATGTTTATCAATACCCAACCAAACAATGAAAAAAACGACCGTTGGGCAATCAGTCAAGGTTATGTCGCAATCACTCCGGTAAAAGTGAACCTTACTGCCTACGAATTTATAGAGGAATTGCAACATATTTTCTGTAATGAATTATGAAATACTACTTAATTGTGGGCGAAGCATCGGGCGATTTGCACGCATCTCACTTAATGACTGCTCTGAATGAAATAGATAAAGAAGCGGAATATCGTTTTTTTGGAGGCGATTTGATGGCAGCCGTTGGAGGCGTCCAAGTAAAGCACTACAAAAATTTGGCTTATATGGGATTTATCCCCGTGCTGCTCCATTTGCGAACCATTTTTACCAATATGAACCGGTGCAAACAAGACATTCTCAATTGGAAACCCGATGTGGTAATTCCGGTTGACTATCCGGGATTCAACTTGAATATAGCCAAGTTTGTGCGGGCAAAAACAACGATTCCTGTTTTTTATTACATCTCTCCCAAAATCTGGGCATGGAAAGAATACCGCATCAAAAACATCAAGCGGGACGTAAACGAACTTTTCTCTATTCTTCCTTTTGAAACAGATTTCTATACCAAACGCCAATATCCGGTACATTATGTTGGAAACCCCACCATGGACGAGGTTACGATATTTAAAGCAGAACACAATGAGTCGTTTTCATCATTTATAAAAGAAAACGGATTAAACGACAAACCGGTTATCGCTCTGTTGGCTGGTAGCCGGAAACAGGAAATCAAGGACAATTTACCGAAAATGTTGAAAGCCGTATCCGGTCTATCGGACTACCAAATAATAGTAGCAGGCGCTCCTGGTATCGCTCGCGAATATTACAATCTATATTTGACCGTCGCCAACGTGAAAATTATTTTTGGACAAACATTCCGCCTTCTGCAACAGGCTCATGCAGCTCTCGTTACTTCGGGTACAGCTACTTTAGAGACAGCTCTGTTTCGGGTGCCTCAAGTGGTTTGTTATGATACCCCGGCAGGTAAAATTATTTCTATTCTAAAAAAACGAGTATTGAATGTACCATACATCTCATTAGTAAATTTGATAGCCGGACGGGAAATCGTGAAAGAATTAGTAGCTGGCGAAATGACTGCGAAAAATATACGACAAGAATTAGATACCTTGTTGCACAACGATGCTTATCGTCAAAAAATACTGAACGGATACGAAGATATGGCACAGCGATTAGGAGAAGCCGGAGCGCCTTGCCGAGCTGCACAAATGATAGTAAGTTTACTCCAAAAATAAAGAGTTTATTTTTTTTAACTCTTCATATAGTTTCTGTACCGGCAACCCCATGATATTGTAATAACATCCCGATATTTTTTCCACTCCTATAAAACCTATCCATTCCTGCACTCCGTAAGAACCGGCTTTATCGAAAGGGTGGTAATTCGTAACGTAAGATTTGATTTCTTCCAAAGTCAAAACAGCAAACGTTACTTCCGTCGTGGAAGAAAAACACCTTTGCCAATCGTTAGTAGTAAGGCAAACTCCTGTAATGACT
>SNRY01000344.1_pt1 | contig 16933 bp, 22 predicted proteins | sample 4693421 | NCBI WGS metagenome assembly SNRY01 (sample SAMN11003215, study PRJNA524138) | termite gut metagenome | isolation source: Bacteroidetes bacterial symbionts from single cell of protist host amplifed... | host: Streblomastix strix ... | reverse complement strand
TACGAAAGAAATTTCATTGATTTTGACCCCTATTTGTCAATTAAATTCAACCCGTAACCCCCCAAAAAAAGCAGACATACCCGAAACCACCGCATAAACGTACAGGCGCAACGATTACGATTGAAGAAACAGACGGAATAGGAAGAATTGAAATAGCCGGAACAAACAAACAAAATATAGAAAGGGCAATCCGTGTGATTAAAGGAATTGTTTCCGTGCCTGAAATAGGTGAATCCTATAAAGGGAAGGTGCGTTCTATCATGCCTTATGGTATATTTGTCGAATTTTTTCCGGGTAAAGACGGACTGCTTCATATCTCCGAAATAGATTGGAAACATCTGGAAACAATAGAAGAAGCCGGTATCAAGGAAGGTGATGAAATACAGGTGAAACTAATGGATATTGACCCGAAAACAGGTAAGTTCAAACTTTCGAGGAAAGTTTTATTGCCTCGTCCGGATAGAAAAACTAAATTCTAATTAACTAAAATTTACAGCAAGCATGCCTACAATCTCTATTCGTGGTAACGAGATGCCCGCATCACCTATCAGGAAACTATCTCCTTTGGCTGATGCGGCTAAACAGCGTGGAATACATGTTTTTCATTTGAATATAGGGCAACCGGATTTGCCCACTCCCCAAGTTGCCATTGATGCCATACGAAATATTGATTACAAAATATTAGAGTATAGCCCAAGTGCCGGATATAAACGCTATCGCGAGAAGCTCACCAAGTACTACCGGAAATTTAACATCAACCTCACGGCAGATGACATTATCGTTACCACTGGAGGGTCTGAAGCCGTATTGTTTGCTTTCATGTCTTGCCTCAATCCGGGCGATGAGATTATTGTCCCGGAGCCGGCGTATGCGAACTATATGGCTTTTGCCATTTCGGCAGGAGCTAAAATACGTACGATTACCACCACCATCGAAGAAGGTTTTTCTCTGCCCAAAGTAGAGAAATTTGAAGAACTGATCAACGAACGTACCAAAGGTATTCTCATTTGTAATCCCAATAATCCTACGGGATACTTGTATACCCGTAGGGAAATGAATCAGATATGCGATATCGTCAAAAAATATGATCTTTTTCTTTTTTCGGATGAAGTCTATCGTGAATTTATTTATACAGGTTCACCTTATATATCGGCTTGTCATTTGGAAGGCGTTGAAAACAACGTAGTGCTTATTGATTCGGTATCCAAACGTTATTCGGAATGTGGCATCCGCATCGGTGCATTGATTACCAAAAACGAAGAAGTACGCAAAGCGGTGATGAAGTTTTGTCAGGCGCGACTAAGTCCTCCTTTAATCGGTCAAATTGCTGCCGAAGCCTCGCTTGATGCTTCCGATGAATATATGCGGGAGGTGTATGATGAATATTTGGAACGCCGGAATTGTTTGATCGACGGTTTAAATCGCATTCCCAACGTATATTCGCCCATTCCGATGGGAGCATTTTATACTGTTGCAAGGCTTCCCGTTGATGATTCGGATACGTTTTGCTCATGGTGTCTTTCCGATTTTGAATATGAGGGGCAGACGGTGTTCATGGCTCCTGCTTCCGGATTTTATACAACTCCGGGGTCGGGTCAAAATGAAGTGCGCATTGCTTATGTGTTGAAGAAAGAAGATCTCATGCGGGCATTATTCGTTTTGCAAAAAGCATTGGAAGCATATCCGGGAACAACTCTTTAATATCTAAATTAGATTACAGGCATATGGTTGAGTTAGCGCAACATATTGAGAGGTTATTGTTAGAGAATGATTGTGTGATTATTCCCGATTTTGGAGGGATTATCACGCATTATGTTTCTGCGCAACGGATGAATGGAGAAAAAAGCTTTCTTCCTCCCATTCGTACCATCGGTTTTAATCCGAAATTAAAGATAAACGACGGAGTATTGGTACAGTCGTATATGAAAACACATCATGTGTCTTTTTCCGATGCCGCTCAAATGATGGAAAGAGATGTTGAAAAACTCATTTCCTTTTTGCACGAAAAGAAGAAATTTAAGTTATCGCATATAGGTGAGATTCATGGTACATCACAAAATACGTATGAATTTATTCCTTATACTAATAGCATAACAACTCCCTATCTATACGGATTAGATTCTTTTGAAATAAAAGAGATTTCCGAATTAAATTCAAATCGGCGAACAGAGCGTCATGGTATAATTCCTGTTTCCTGTTTTCGTTATGCAGTTGCTATTGCCGTGGTACTATTTTTATCTTTTTTCTTATCTCCGCCGGTTGAAAACATAAACCTCGAAGATAGGAATTATGCCTTATTGCTTCTTCCCGACATTTTTACACATTCTATTGCCATTGCCCCCATAACCGTAACCGGTCAACAGGATAACAGTTACAAGCAAGCACCGATAGCAACGGAAAATAAACGGAATATCGAGGATGAAAACGTGGAAAATAGAGAACCCGTAACAGAAAAGAAGACCGAAACAGAGGCAGAAATTACGACACCTCAAACAGAAAAAGCGGAGGTAACTAAAAGCGTTGTTCCGGTTAGTGCCAAAAAAAAGGCGGTTAAACGTACAAAATATCATATCATTGCTTCCATGGCGGATAATCCTCGAATGGCACAAAACAACATGAAAGCGTTGAAGAAAGAGGGTTATGCCAATGCCCAAGCGATAACCGTCAATCGTGTGGTTTGCATTAGCATGATGTCTTTCTCTACTTATGAAGATGCATACAGAAAACTATTGCTCCTGAGGCTACATAAAAACTATGAGGATGCTTGGATTATGAAGACGCAACAGATTCAATCCCTATGATACAATCGATGACAGGATACGGCAAAGCGACCAAAGAACTTTCCGACAAGAAAATACATGCAGAAATCAAGTCATTAAACAGCAAAGCGATGGACTTGTCCATACGGATTGCTTCTTCTTACCGGGAAAAAGAGCCGGAGATACGCAATGAAATATCCAAAATAGTGGAACGTGGCAAAGTGGATTTCAGCTTGTGGATAGAAAAAAAAGACAGTGCGGAAGCTGCCGTCCCTATCAATCCATCCTTGGTAGAAGGATATTACAGGCAAATAACAGAACTATCGAATACATTGAACATCCCCCCCCCCTGCGGACTGGTTTCAAACATTGCTCCGAATGCCGGACATCATGACCAAAAATGAGACACAGGAACTAAGCGATGAAGAATGGATAACGGTATTGAGTGCCATTAAAGAAGCTATTGACTGTTTGGTGGATTTTCGCAAACAGGAAGGTGGAGCATTGGCAGCAAAATTGCGTGAAAAGATTCAAAATATTGACTGCCTGTTAACATCTGTTATTCCCTACGAACAAGAGCGTATAGAGAAAATCAGGGAACGTATGACGGATGCTTTGAAAAAAAACATCGGGATAGATTATGACAAAAACCGTTTGGAACAAGAACTCATCTATTATATAGAAAAACTGGATATTAACGAGGAAAAGCAACGCTTGAAAAATCATCTGGAGTATTTCGTTACTACGTTGGAGAACGGTATGGGGCAAGGTAAGAAACTCGGTTTTATTGCCCAGGAGATGGGGCGGGAAATCAACACGCTGGGCAGCAAGTCCAACCATGCCGAAATGCAAAAGATAGTTGTTCAGATGAAAGACGAACTGGAACAAATCAAAGAACAAATACTCAATGTCATGTAATGTATGCGGGGAAAGGTTGTTATATTGTCCGCCCCTTCGGGATCGGGAAAGACTTCGATGGTGAACTATTTGCTTCAACAGATTCCGAGTTTGTCGTTTTCCGTTTCGGCAACGAGTAGAGCCATACGTGGCAAGGAGAAACACGGGACGGATTACTTTTTCATTTCTTCCGAAGAATTTCGCCAACGTATAGACAACAATGAGTTCTTGGAGTATGAAGAAGTATATAAGGACTGTTATTATGGAACGTTGAAGGCGCAGGTAGAGGATCTGTTGGGAAAAGGGAGAAACGTACTATTTGACGTGGACGTTCAGGGGGCTTGTAACATTAAGAAGTATTATGGTGAGCAGGCATTGTCGCTTTTTATTCAACCACCGTCCATAGAAGCATTGCGTAAACGATTGACAGGTCGCGGCACGGATGCTGCCGAAACGATTGAAAACCGCCTTGCCAAAGCGGAATATGAACTTTCTTTTGCAGACAGGGCAGACAAGATCGTGGTCAACAACATGCTGGAAACAGCGCAAAAGGAGACATTGCAACTTGTCGAAGCCTTCATTCAACGCTAAAAACACCCGCCTAACCTTCATGAAAACCGGTATCTTTTGTGGTTCTTTCAATCCTATTCATATAGGACATCTGGCGTTGGCAAATTATATTTGCGAATATGAAGGGATGGATGAGATTTGGTTCGTCGTCAGTCCGCAAAATCCATTGAAGCAACAAGCCGGTTTACTCGATGATAAGGTACGAATGGAATTGGTAGAAGCCGCTATCGGCGAATATCCCCGTTTTCATGCTTCCGACTTTGAGTTCGGACTCCCTCGTCCTTCTTACACCATAAACACGTTGGATAGGTTAAAGGAAACTTATCCGCAGAAGACTTTCCACCTTATCATCGGTTCGGATAATTGGGCGATCTTCGACAAATGGAAAGAGCCGAAACGTATTATTGCCGAAAACCAACTCCTTATTTATCCCCGTCCGCATTATCCCATAGATAAGGCAACCCCTTTGCCTCCTACGGTTCGGGTGGTGAATGCTCCCTTATTGGATGTTCGTTCTACTTTTATCCGCAAGGCATTGGCAGAAGGAAAGGATATAAGATATTTCCTGCATCCGGAAGTGTGGAAAAGACTAAAGTGATGTTGTTCTCACTTCTTTTTTATCCCCTTATACACTAAAAAGGCGATAACAATCGCACCCATACCGATAAAAACATACCCTATCTCACGGCTATACTCATTTACTTTGGCTAACAGTTGTTCTTCGTTTTCGATGCCGGGAACGGTAGAAAGATAATATCCCATGGCGGCAAGTATCGTATTCCAGATACCTGCTCCCAAAGTAGTATAAATAAAAAACGTATGCAGTTTCATGCGTGCCAAACCGGCGGGAATGGATATAAGGTGGCGAACGGCGGGAATCAATCGCCCGATAAACGTGGATAAAGCGCCGTGTTTATCAAAATACGCTTCGGCATATTTTATTTTATCTTCATTGAGCAGGAAAAGATGTCCCAAGCGACTGTCGGCAAACTTATAGACAAGGGGACGTCCCAAGTGCTTAGCCAACGTATAATTTATAAAAGCTCCGCAATTGGCTCCTATGGTGGCAAAAAGAACCACTAAAAAGATATTCATATCCCCCCCAACGGCTGCCTTGTATGCTGCCGGCGGTACAACTATCTCCGAAGGAAGAGGCAAGAATGAACTCTCAATGGTCATCAGCAAGGTGATAGTCCAATAGTTGAGATGTTCCAAACACCATTGAATAAAAGATTCCATAAACGATTAAGTAATTCAAGTTGCTATTTATAGTTTTAGGTATATATTTGGCTATATCAGTCAAAATTATATATAGCCATAAAATTATCCTCAATCTTTTTTATCAGTGTCTTATTTTTCTTTAATTCTGTGTTTCTTATGAGTAAATATGCGCTTTTTTCGTCATAGTATATATGCGAAAATGTGTTTTGTTCAAACATGCTATTTACTATTGTTTTATATATCCGATACCTTTTTGTATTTTCCTTGCTTTCTCTTTTACTATTTTCCCCTATAAATCCAAAAGAAGAACGCTCATCTTGCCGATATCTTTCTTTCAATATGTTTATTCAGGTAAAAACAATTCTTCTTACTTCATAATCGCCGGTCAATATGCGAAATTTATCATCTGACTTACGGTAATTCTTTGGATAAAATTTAATAATGTAAATATTCATCTCGTAGTGTTCTATCTCAACGAGATAAATTTTATTTGTTTTTAAGGATTTAAAGCGATAAAGCATCTTTTTTATGAGATCCTTGTTATTTTCACAAGGAATATTCATTAAAAAGAAATGTTTGTAAAATGCTGGAAGTGAACCTATTACGGTATATACAAATCCTTATATACTTCTCTGTAAATCGGTATTTTGAGACGGTCATGTTCTTCTTTCGTTACTGTTTTAAATACGACCGGTTTACTTTCGTCCGTATTCACGGGGGGAAGATTGTTTTCAGTACTGTTTTTTCCACCTGTTAAATTGTCAGGCTTCAATAATTTCTTGAACTTTCCCATGGATGTTTTTATATGAGTTGTAAAATCGTTAATTAATGTATCTACAAAAGTACAAAATATATTTGAGTCAAATACTTTTAGAGCCTGTTTAAAATTATTAAAAAGGAATCCGAAGGATTCGGATATTTATAGAAATAGCAAATAAAAATGATATTGGAATCCGAAGGAGTCCAATAAAATGGCATATCGAGCATCGCTATATATATACAACTCCTTCGGAGTTTTCATAAAAACATTTTCCAATCAAATTTAAACAGGTTCCTAATGGTGTCTTTAACAATGGTTTTAATATTGATAACCTTCCAATACTTCGGATTATTCTTTGTCGTCTTTTTTTAAATTTTGTTCAAACTTTATAAGATTTTTGAGTAATTCCTTGCTCAATGGCGATTCATTCTCGTCGCAATACGCATACAGCAGGGCTTTAAGTTTAGCATCTATGGGTATATCCAGGTTGTAGTGAACTTTAAGGAGACTCTTCCAATCTCCGCATTGTACATAGATGAGATATAGCAACATGTTGGCTATTAGGTTGTTCGGTTCTATGGTTACTACTTTCTCCAAAACAAACCTTGACCTTTCGTAATCACCGGCATCCAGACAAAACTCTCCCATTTCCACTAAAAAAGCCACATCATCCGGTTTTTTGTTCAGCATATAATCCCAACATCTTGCAGCATTTTCCTTGTCATTGTTTTGGAAATATATCCGTCCGTCCAGCAAGTATGATTCAGGGGTGTCAGGGTAGAGGTCTTCCATGATACGACAGAGTTCCTGGGCTTTTTCCCAACGTCCCGCCTTATAATGGCAGAAAGCGAGAAGCATGTATGCCTCCGTTTCTTTTTCCGGTTCCAATGCATTTACCCCTTGAAGGGATTTTTCATAATAGATGCAAGCCTGTTCCCATTCACCCATTTCATTGTAGCAAGAGCCGATATAGGTATAAATGTATTCGGGCAAGAAATCTCCTTCCAAAGCCAATACTTCATGATATTCCTTGATACTCTCCGTGTAATTTTGCAATTGAAACAAACTGTGGGCTTTGAACAGATGCGCATCGGAAAAGCCGGTGATACCCTCACCGATTAAAGCAAAATCGCAAGCTTCAATCGTTTTATCATACTGCTCCTGGGCGAAATATACCTTCGCCAATCCTGTCCAATAATCGGACGAATAAGGTTGTTGATCGATCAGTTGGTTATAGTAATGTATGGCTTCTTCGTATCTTTCAATACCGGCACAACATTCCGCTATTGTCCACACAATGTCTTCATTGTCCGGATTGAGTGCAAGGGCTTTTTGAAACCAAAGCAATCCTTTCGGTATATTATCTATCTGAATATAGAGTCCGGCTATATCCACAAATAAATTTTGGTCTTCTTCCGAAATGGTATCCAATATCATTTCGGCTTCCGAAACCTTATTTTGCAGAAACAGCAATTCTATCTTCAGCATTTTGACTTCTACGGAATACTCATCGTCTATAAGCCCGACTATATTTTCCGCTTCTTCCAATTGTTCCCTGTCTATGTACGAATAGGCTAATGATATTAATATATCGGGGTGGTCGGGATGCAGACTTAAGCCGTGAATAAGCGCTTCATAAGCCAGATCGGGTTCGTTGTTGGATTCGTACCATTCGGCTATGTCAAGTATTTGCTCGGCATCCATGTAGAAGTTCCGGTTATTGGATTTCATCCATTCATATTGGGCAACGAGCTGAGCCAATTCCTGTGCTTCATCATCGGGCAAAAGCCTATCCTCATTCATTTCTGTGTATGATTTATCTTCCCCCACGTATCCTTCAGCCCTACGGTTCGGTTGAAAATCAGGTATCCGGGGGTAGAGTCCCTGTCAATGTTGAAATAACCGATGCGTTGGAATTGCAGATAAGAGAATGGGGGCAGTTGCGCCGTATATTTCTCTACATAGCAAGTGGTAATCACTTTCAGCGAATCGGGATTTAAGAGTTGCCGGAAGTCTGTTGTTTGTTCCGCTCCCGGGTTTTCCACTTGAAAGAGGCGGTCATACAGACGTACTTCTGCCGGTAAGCAATGGCGGGCACTTAGCCAATGCAAGGTTCCTTTTACTTTCCGGTTGCTTTCGGGCATGCCGCTCTTAGTCTGAGGGTCGTATTCGCAATAGATTTCTTCTATTTCTCCGGCTTCGTTCTTCTGGCATCCGGTACATTGTACGATGTAGGCATTCTTCAAGCGGACTTCCCGACCGGGTGTCATACGGAAATAATTCTTGGAAGCATTTTCCATAAAGTCTTCGCGTTCTATCCAAAGTTCCCGACCGAATTCTATGGTATGTGTACCGGAGGTCTCGTCTTCGGGGTTGTTTAGTGCTTCCAATCGTTCTACTTTTTCTTCCGCATAATTGGTAATGATGAGTTTCACGGGATTCAATACGGCGGACACACGGGTGGCACGCATATTGAGATCTTCACGCACAGCTGCTTCCAGCAATGAGATGTCATTCAAGGCTTCATATTTGGTATAGCCTATCATGTCTACAAACTTACGAATGGATTCGGGAGAGTACCCGCGACGGCGATAGGCACACAGGGTAGGCATACGGGGGTCGTCCCAACCGTTCACTAATTTTTCTTTGACCAATGTCAACAACTTACGTTTGCTCATTACGGTATAGGTGAGATTCAACCGGTTGAACTCTGTTTGTCGGGGGCGGTAGTCGCCTTTCCCAAAGGTAGGGCTTTGTTGGAGCAAGTCTATGAAATGGTCGTATAAAGGGCGATGCACCACAAACTCCAATGTGCAAAGGGAGTGGGTAACGCCTTCGAAAAAGTCGCTTTGTCCGTGTGCAAAGTCGTACATCGGATATACTTTCCACGTGTCCCCGGTGCGGTGGTGAGGATACTTGATGATGCGGTAGATAATGGGGTCTCGAAAGTGCATATTGGGGTTTGCCATGTCTATTTTGGCACGAAGCACCATGGCTCCTTCTTCTATTTCGCCTGTATTCATCTTTTTAAAAAGGCTTAAATTCTCTTCTATCGGTCGATTACGATATGGGCTGTCCGTACCGGACTGGGTAGGCGTACCTTTCTGGGCGGCTATTTGTTCGGAAGTCTGCTCGTCCACGTATGCTTTTCCCTGTTCGATAAGTTCTATGGCAAACTCCCACAACTGCTCAAAATAGTCTGAAGCATAATATTCGTTTCCCCATTGGAAGCCAAGCCATTGAATGTCTTCTTTAATAGAATCCACGTATTCAAGGTCTTCTTTAATAGGATTGGTATCGTCGAAACGCAAGTTGCATACTCCGTTATAGTTGCCGGCTATACCGAAATCGAGACAGATAGCCTTGGCGTGTCCTATGTGGAGATAGCCGTTAGGTTCGGGCGGGAAACGGGTTTGTATCCTTCCTGCATTCTTTCCTTCTCTTAAATCGTTTTCTACTGTAGATTCGATAAAGTTAAGGCTTTTCTTTTCGCCTAAGTTTTCGTTTCTCAACTCTTTCATATGTGTAATAGTGCTTTATGTCTTATTAAGAACCTACAAAATTAGGATATATTTTCAGAATAACCTAATGACAGGCATGCTTTTGCAAGGAAGGGATTTTTATTGCAATAGGATACATGCAACTTTCCTCCTCTTACCGATTGCATACGTCTTTGCAACTTTCCCGAAGGGTATTCTACAGGCTTCTTCGGGCATATATGTCCGCTTGGGAAGCGGGCATGGATCGGACATGAATCGGAGAGGTATCGGACATGAATCGGACAGGACCGTTAATCAATCCGTAAGAAGTTGGTTTTCAGTAGTTTTCAACAGGGATACATTAATAAAATGTTGGAATTAGCGAAAGATGAAGCAAGATGTGAATTTACGAATGGTAAAAGGGTTGGGATGTTTAGCTGTTTCGTCGTTCTGCTTCTTGGTAAATCTCCCTCATTCGTTCCCGCAAGGAGAGAGGTTCGATGATGCTCAGAGACCAGGAGCGCGACATGAGTTCCATGATAAAGTCGAGTGTGACGGAGATATACAGTTCCACCCTAACGCCTTCATTGGTTCGAGTCAGACGTTGAGAGGGATGAATGGGCATGGCTTCGATATAATTCCCGTCGCGGTGGTCAACGAAGAATGTAACGTGCTGCGGATGTCCGTCGGTAAACATGGCAAAGCAATGTTCGTATTTTTTTTCCCAATCAATGTTTCGTTGGGGTGTAAACTTTTTTGGAAATAAAACCTGTATATCAGAGATGCGGTCGAGTCCGAATGACTTGGCTACGCTATGGTTGCCGTCTGCATCGAATCCAAGCAAATACCACCGCCCGCGACTTTCTTTCAATACATAAGGCTCTACGGTGCGTATGGCAGATTCTTCGGGGTAGAATTTCTTGTAGTAGAATCTGACCGGAGTATGTTCCTTGATCGCTTCCTTGAGTGGTAAAAGATGTTCCGTACCACGGCTGCGTCTTTTCTCAGGGAGCATATAGGGAGGTACGCCACTGTCTCCTCCCATAGAGCAAAGCACATCGAACGAGTCTAATATACGCTCTATATCGGAATAACCGTTGGGTTCATTCGTAGCAGGGATATAATATCCTCTTTGCATAAAGTCGTATTCAATGTCCACACGAAGACCGCGAATTTCCCGGATATCTTTTTCTATCACACCTGTCGAAGTTCCGATGTTATCTATCGCATGATTATGAAATTCCCGTTCCACATGCTCCTGAATTGCCTTCAACGTACAATAAGGATTCTTTCTTATAAAACGTATAATGAAAAGATAGCGTTGGATGTAAGCTGTTATTCTGGACATAGCTCCTTTGTCAATTCCGGATAAAAATAGTTTACCCACCCCTTATAGGTGTCTTGTGCCGACAGGCAAGTGTCTGTTAAATATTCTCTTACGCTTGCAAATTCTTTCAATCCGCGATAGTAAAACTGTTTGTGGCTATCGTCAATAATGAACGGAATAATGTTGTTTTTCAAACACTCGCAAAACATAATTAAGCGACCCACTCTGCCATTACCGTCTTGGAAGGGGTGGGTTCTTTCGAAACGATAATGATATTCTATTATATTTTCAAGCGAAATTTCGCCAATAGAATGGTACCAATCGTTGAGTTTATTTATTTCTACTTCTACATTTTGGGGCAATGTGGTTTTAATACCACCTACTTCGTTGGGGAGTTTTTTCCAATCGCCAACTTTAAACCACGACGTTGCAGCATCCGAAGTACCTGCTTTCAAAATGCGGTGAAATTCTTTTATCAGATTGTTTGAAAAGGGCATGTCAATCGTATCGAGCAGATAATCAAAAGCAACAAAATGATTTGAAGTTTCAATAATATCATCAACCGGCACAGCCTCCTCGTCTTTAAAACCGATAGTGCGCGTTTCAAAAATGCAACGGGTTTGTTCTTCGGTCAGTTTGCTACCCTCCATTCTGTTTGAATTATAAGCCAGATTTACCTGCGTTTTGTGATACAAGCCCCCTTTTCGCTTTGCCCGTTTTTCCTCTTTGAGATATGATAATAATTTATTCATTTTCTTTTAATTATATTTTATTGCGCAATGTCCAACGCTTTGTTTGCCAATTCTTTCAAACTTACCGGCAACAAATATATTTAATTTTTTCAGAGACGATCTAAAAAAAATTCGGATACAGGCATTTTTCATGCCCCTCCGTTGTAGTTTGGAGGAGTGCTGACGTATCTTTGTGCGGTAGTAAAAGAATCACTCAAACTAAGACAATCATGAAATAAGAAAAAACAACAGTTTTTGAGTAGAACATTTTATTGTATGAAAAATAACGGCTACATTTGTCGTGCTTGCTTGCAAGTGCGAACTGACTTGTTATTTTTTAATGTACGAGGAAGTGTTTGATTTTATTCTCGAAAGAAAATTCCGCTAAAATTTTTAAAGAGAAATAAGGAGAGAATAAGGGACTCATCCACGTCATATTTGTTTATATGGCGTGGGCTGTTGCTTATTTAATCCTTAGGGTCTTAGCGGAGCCTTCTTTCTTGAATAAGTTAACAGACCCACGCTTTCTTTATTTAATTATCAATCTTTTCTTGGGGGCTGGGAAGGCAAAATAAATAGTTTCAATCATGAAAAAAATTAATTTTTTTTTACTATTTGTATTTACTCTTTCATTAAATGTTTCTGCACAACATTTAACTTTTAAAGATATTCCAATTGATGGACATATAGATAATTTTATAGTTAAAATGCAAAAAATTGGATTTAAAACAAAAGAGAGATATAAAGAAAGAGTAATAATGACTGGTAGATTTACAGAAGAAAAATGTGATGCTGTTATTTGGTATACATCAAAAACAAAAACAGTATTTGGAATAGAATTATATCTACCAAGGCAAATTGATGGAAAAACGGTAATGGCACAACATGAGAAATATGTAGATATTTATACTGAAAAATATGGTAAACCGAAGAAAAAATCTTTGTTGGGTTTATCTCAGCGTACACAATTTAAGGTAACAGACGGTATAATAGAGGTAAATATATATCCTGAAAATTTAAATTTAATAATAAGATATATTAATATAAAAAATGAATATCTTCAAAAAGATGAATTAAACATTATTAAGGAAGAAAAGAAAATTAAAGAACAAAATTCATATCAACGTAAGAAAAATGATATTTAACAAATGAAAAAGATTAGCTTATTCTTATTGTTTTTTATTATCGCTTTAAATCTCTTCCAGCACAACATTTTACATTATGAAAAAGATTTTATTGATATTAAATTTTATATTCATAACTTTAAATAGTTTTGGACAAAATCATTTTATTTTTAATAATTTAGAAATTAATGGAAAAGTAACAAATTTTATTGATAAATTAACTAAAAATGACAGATTTAAAATAATAGGTAAAATTGATGAAAATTGTCATCAATTATACGGTAATTTTATTGGTAAGGATAAATGTAGAATAAATGTAATTAATACTCCAAAAACAAAAATAGTTTGTTATGTTGAAGTATTTTTATCTGAAGATATTGTTGAGAATAATTTAGATAAAGAATTACATAAATGGATAGAAATATATAAGAAAAAATATGAAGAACCTGTTGTTGATTCTTTAAATAATAAAGGATATGTTGTATTTTCAAATGATTTATATAAAGGTGGTATAAAAATATATATTTCTGGTGATTCTATACTTGCAGAATATGTTGATATAGAAAATGCAAAATTAAAATTTAAAGAAGATGAGGAAATAATTAATGAAGATATATGATAAAAAAGAAAGATAACTTTAAATTAGGAGATATATTACATTGTATATCTCCTGATGAAAAAGGTAATCTTAATAAAAGGAAAAATAATTAAAATATTTTATATAAGTGATGACTTATGGTTTAAAATAATGGATATATATGCTTTATTAACATTTTATAAATATTTATTGGGGGTAATATTATGGAAACTTCTATGATTTTAACATTTTCTATTGGTATAACAATTCTTGTTGTCATTATATTTATATTATTATATAAATTGAAAAAGAACCAAAAAAATAAAGTGATTTTTTCTGACAGAAACAACAAACTTACAATTCCTTCTACATCATCATCTTTGGAATTAGGAGAGAAAAATCAAACTAATCTTAATAATGTTACTTCATTTGAAGTGGTAAAAGATAATGAAAAGATTATTTTTAATAAGATAAATATTGATGAAATAAAAAAGCATAATTATAAATATAAAGAAATAAAAATGGACAAAACATCAACTGTGTTATCAAGTGGTATTGCAGCTGGTGTACAGATCGCAGCAATTTCTGCACTACATCCAAATGGATTATTCTCGGCTACAGTAACTCCTCAACTATTAACTATTTTTTCAAATGGTACGTTTAGCACTATGATCCATGGATCGAAAGGAATTATTTCCCATGCTGGTTTTCTGCCGATTTCAACTACTGTATTTGCACCAATAGCTATAATTCAGTTAATGTCTATGATTACCGGACAGTATTATTTAAACGGTATTACAAAACAATTGAATAGCATTGATAAAAAAATAGACAAATTAATAACATTTCATAATACGGAAAAAGAAGCAAAATTAGAGTTTGCTCAATCTGTTTTAAAAAGTTTATATGAAATAAATTATCCAAACCTTGAACATTTAACTCAATTAAAAAATATTGAATTTGAGATTGGAGCAATACATACTGAATATTTAAACTATTTAGAAAATATTGATACTCTTTCTATTGTCAAGACAAAGGCTAATTTGTTTGCAGTAAGAGACATGCAAGAATTGTGTAAAAGAGAAGAAGATTCTGGATTTTCTTTAAATATATCTATGGTTGTAACATCTGATGAAATATTACATTTGATTCAAATTATTGAATTAGTTCTAAATATTAGGATTAATTCTAATGAAGGAGGTAGATCAAAACAGATAAATGAATTATATGAAAAAATCAGTATTTGGCAAAACAATGATTTTTATTCCTATCAAAAAGCTAATCAGACTATTAATAATTATTTTAATCCAATAATTGCAAGAGCAGAAAAAATCAAAGAATCAGCTATTCTCTATAAAAGAGATAGAGAAATTGATATTAAGAAGATCGAACAAAAGAAATCAGAAATTATTAATAATATAATACAAGAAGTGTGGGTTTATGAGATAAAAAATAAACTTGTTGAGCAAATGACAGCACCAATGGAGATTTTATATTCTATTGATGAAAATAACCAAGAAAATAATAGATATTTTATAAAACAGTAAACATTATCTATCCGAATCCGGATGTTTGCCGTGATAAAAAATAGCAAATTTTATAAAAAAGATTATCAAAATGCACTTGCACAAACCATAAGAATAATATTTATTTTAATCAAATGTGAACAGGTTATAATTTAATATTTGTTTTCAAATGTGAACGAACTTTTTATTTTTAACATATAAGGAAGTGTTTAATTTCATTCTCGAAAGAAAATTCCGCTAAAAATTTTTAAGGAGAGAATAAGATACTCATCCACGTCATATTTGTTTATATGGCGTGGGCTTGTGGCTTATTTAATCCTTAAGGTCCTAACGGAGCTTTCTTTCTTGGATAAGTTAACAGACCCACGCTTTCTTTATTTTATAAATATCTTCATTGGGGCTGGGAAGGCAAAACATCCATAGACTTATGTATCAAGAAGATTTAGAAGAATTAATTAAAGCGGCTCTTGCCGATGGCGTGCTAACCGAACAAGAAAAGTTAGTACTTTTCAAAAAAGCAGAAAAACAAGGCATTGATCTTGATGAATTTGAAATAGTACTTGAAGCGCGTTTATTTGAGCAGAATCAAAAAAGTAAAAAAGAGGAAAATCCGGTTGCTGTTGCGCCTGAACCAGTTGCCGTCGCACCTAAACCAAATAAAGAAAGAGCAGTAAAATGTCCTTCTTGTGGAGCTCTCATTCAATCTTTCCAAACAACGTGTGCTGATTGCGGGTATGAATTTAGAAATGTAGAAGTAAACGCCTCCGTTCAAAAGTTAGTCCAAATGCTGAACGATGTTGAGAATGAGAAAGAGGATGTTAAGGATGAGGGATATGGAGACACATCCCTTAAAACTGTTTTGGATTTTTTGGGTAAGGAAAGGAAGAACTTCATGGGGAATGAGAAAAAAGAAGAAAAGAAAAAAATGATAATAGCAAATTTTCCCATTCCAAATACAAAAGAAGATATTTTAGAACTCTTATATTTCATATATCCCAAAACAAAAGCAGGTTTTTCATCTGATAAAAATTATAGTGCGTGGAGAAGTAAATTTAAAGAGGTTTTGTGGCGAGCAAAATCTGCTTTTTCAAATGATCCAAAAATGATAGCTGAAATTGAACGGTTTGAAGAGCAAGATAAAAAAGCTTCTAAATTTTCTTTACTTACCGCTCGCGCTCGTTTTATGTCGCTTTCCAAAAGGACGAAAATTATTATAGGCGTTATTCTATTTTATATTATTATTACTCTGGCTATGATTCCTCTTATTTCTCATTATGCTTCTTCTTCAGATACAGTTGATGAAAAGATTACACATGAAAAAGCCAGATTGGAACAAGTTCTACAAGAATGTCAAAAAGCAATTAAGACAAAAGAGTTTGTTCAGGCAGAAATGCTGACGAACCAGTTGAGATGGGAATATGAGCCTAATGATAGTTCCTATTTAAAAGAAATAGACCATCAAAAAGAAGTATGGAATGAAAAAAGGAACGGTTTGTTAGAAATAATTAAGACAACCCCAAGGAAAAACAGTTTATTAAAGATGTTTGAGACATTAACCCAATAAAAAGAAGTAGTATGTATCCTCCTGAATTAGAAGACTTAATGACTTACGCCATTGCTAATGGTGAGTTAACAGCAAAGAAAAAAATCATCTTGTTCAAAAAAGCAGAGTCGTTAGGAATAGACGTAGATGAATTTGAAATGGTATTGGAAAGTCGATTGTTTGAAAAACGACAAGCTGCAAATTCAGCACCTGTGGAAACTCCTCCGATTATTCCTTCAAAGGTCAAAGATGACAGTGCTGATAATATCAGTTTAATAAGGGCATTGTTTATTGGGTGGTGCTTCACAAAGTATGCTGTTTGTCTATACATATCCATAATTAATATAAAAGAAAGCTAATCTAAAAGCTTTCAAGTGATTAAATAACTTTTTAGAGAAACAGCAGGTTTTTCTAAAAGC
>SNRY01000343.1_pt1 | contig 16983 bp, 15 predicted proteins | sample 4693421 | NCBI WGS metagenome assembly SNRY01 (sample SAMN11003215, study PRJNA524138) | termite gut metagenome | isolation source: Bacteroidetes bacterial symbionts from single cell of protist host amplifed... | host: Streblomastix strix ... | reverse complement strand
AAAGCGGGGGATAAATCCCCCGCACAAGATAGACTTCGGTTCAACGAATCGAAAGGAGCCTTCTTTTGGGTACCACAAAGATAAAAAAGATAAAATAAATCCACCAAATAATTTGGATAATACTATAGTATCTAACGCGCCATGCGGATCGCGCCACTAACACAGCGAGCTGAAAGGGCAACTTAACTCACTTATCATTTAATGTATCCTTCCGCAATTCAATCTCTTTTTGAAAATACAGAATAATTTAGACGAGTAGAGGGCGTATAAAATGGCAGCTAAGTAGTCGGTCGGCCGTCTATATATAGAGCTTGTTCCGAGCCGTAGCCGAGTGATGAACGAGCTGTCTTCGAGCTGTTTTCGAGATTGCTTCGAGTTATATACGAGTTATGGACGAGCTGAATAGGAGTTACATCGGAGCTGAATCGGAGAGAGATCGGACTTTGTTGGGAGACTGATGGGAGACCGATAGGATATTCATCGGATAGCATCCTGCCGATTTGCATTTCATATAGTAACTACCTCGGTAGGAAGTAGTACAAAGATACGCATTTTTTGTTGAAAAATCGAGAGCAACCGCATCAAAATAAATAAAGTTAATTGAAAAGACCTTACTTTTACTTTATGGATAGAGATAACCAATTGCAAGGTCTTTTAGAATTACCCATTTGAAAGAGCTCTCAAATGGCTCAAGGCGGAATTCTTGCAAGCAATTCCGGAACAAGACAAGTTGAAAATGACGGATTATATTTCCAATAAAAGTAGAAGAATGTTGACAAATTCTTTCTAAATCAATACATTTGCAGTAAGAATTCGATAACCGGTATCGTGAAAAACAAGCAAAAATATTATGTGGTATGGAAGGGGGCAACTCCTGGTATTTATACTTCTTGGAATAATTGTCAACTTCAAACAAAAGGGTATGAAGGAGCTATATACAAATCTTTTGATACCAAAGAAAAAGCAGAACACGCTTATGCTTCTTCACCTTACGATTATATCGGACAGGAGGCCAAACGGCGTACATCTCAAACCGCAATATCAGCTTCCGATACGATTATTAAGAATAGCCTTTCTGTTGATGCGGCATGCAGCGGTAACCCCGGTCAAATGGAATATCGTGGCGTACACACGGGTAATAGAGAGGAGATTTTTCATTTTAGACCGATGAAAGGAACTAATAATATTGGTGAATTTTTGGCTTTGGTTCACGGGCTTGCTCTACTCAAACAAAGAGGTTCCGATATACCTATTTATTCCGATAGTGTCAATGCGATTAAGTGGGTGAAACAAAAGAAATGCAAAACGAAATTGCCCCGTACACCAGAAACGGAAGAACTTTTCCAAATTATCGAACGGGCAGAAAACTGGCTAAAAGAGCACACATATACCACCCACATCCTGAAATGGGAAACAAAGGATTGGGGTGAAATACCGGCAGACTTTGGCAGGAAGTGAGTATGTTACAGAAAACAACCGGTATCGTTCTCCATACATTAAAATACAATGATTCGTCAACTATCGTCGACATATTTACCGAATTATGCGGACGAGCTTCTTTTATCGTTTCGGCTTCTCGGTCAAAAAAAACGGGGATAAAACCGAGATTATTCCAACCGTTAGCCTTGATAGAATTTGAAGCGGATTTTCGCCCCACAACCACTTCCCTATACAGAATGAAAGAAGCGCAATCGCTTATACCATTCACTACTATTCCGTATAACCCTTTCAAATCGGCAATTTCTCTCTTTCTGGCAGAATTTCTGTATCGTGCTCTTCGCGAGGAAGGAGAAAATCATTCGTTGTTCGCATATCTTAAATCTTCTATTATATGGCTTGACGAAGCGCAAAAAAGATATGCCAATTTTCATTTGGTCTTTCTAATAAATCTCTCCCATTTCCTTGGTTTGTATCCTAACTTGGAAAACTATCGCAAAGGTGATTATTTCGATATGCTCAATGCCGGCTTTACTCCCACATGCCCCCTGCAACATTCTTTTTTTATTCTTCCGAAGGAAACCTCCCACCTCCCTTATTTAACTCGCATGAATTATGAAACAATGTATTTTTTTAAAATGAATCGGACGGAAAGCATTCGCTGCCTAACCATTATCAACGAGTATTACCAACTTCATCTACCCGGATTCTCCGAATTAAAATCATTAAGAATATTGCAGGAACTGGATATTATATAGTGAGCAAAGGTATTAAATAGATGCTTTAAGACCATTAATCAAACAGTTGCATTGGATGGTTGAATCTACGAACAATAAAAAATAACGTAATATGATGCCTCTTTCGGAAAAACTCCTATCTTTGCAAACAGAATGAAATAGTAACGGCGCGATAGCTCAGCCGGTTAGAGCGCATGATTCATAATCATGAGGTCCCCAGTTCAATCCTGGGTCGCGCTACCTGAAAATAAGAGGGTTACAAGAAATTGCAGCCCTCTTTTCTTTTTGATGTACATACTATGTACATACTACTCGACCTGATAATAAAGGAGAAAATAAGAAAAAATCCGTATATTTGTTTGAGTAATTTTTGATATAAAAACATTTTTAAATCATGGAAGCGACTATTCGGGCAATACAAAATAGAATAAATGAGTGTATCAGGCATGATTACCGGTTTTTAGAAAACAGGATATTTCTCAAATTACAGTATTTTAGTGAAGAACAATCAAAATCTTTTCTGAATCAGGAACTTGCCGATGCAACGGATGAACTTGCGAATCTCCATGATAATACTGTTATTCAATCCATTACTGACTATACTAACTATACAGAGAGCCTTGATTTCCTTTGGGAAAGCACATTGATAGAAACCTTGACTTCCGGCGAAAAGAAAAAGTATGCTAACTTTGACACATCGACTTTAGATGTGAAACAATATACTACAAAAAATGATTCATATGATGAAGCCTTGCCTTATTTTTCTAAGATAGTCAAATTCATAGTTCTTTCAAAGTATGTTTTGCTGTTGAATAAAAAAGCGGAATATTATCAATCTCCTAAAATTAGTGGGGAAGTTAAGAAGGTGTCTATTGAGCCTATGTCCGATGTTAAACCTCAAATCAAACAAACATTTGAATGTCATTTTGATGACCGGCAAATAGACATACTAACTACATGTATAAATGAAGTTCCTATTTTTACAGAATCTGTTACTACAGAAATCGTAAAACAAATCTTTGATTGTGAACTGAAAAATTATCTGCGTGTAAAAAATAATCGCTTACTCGCCTACTTTTTCGCCTCGTTAGACGATAGAAACCTCATCACTCACTATTGGCAATCAGTATGTAAGTCCAACCCATTCTTTTTATCTTCCTTGAAAGGTAAACCTCTGAAACAGTCGGACTTGTCAACAGCTACTAATGAATCCCGGGAGAAATTACCGAAAGGTTCGGAAATCATTGACAAGTACCTCAAAGAACTGAAAAAACATTGAGAATGGATTGATACCTCAAACATTCTCAATTAACCTCCCCTTTTTTCCTCTGTATATTTGCACCGTTAACATTAACGGATTGCGCAATCCATTTTAATAATCTCATACATTGAATTAAAATGGAATCAAATCTTGAAAACAGAGTTTCCAAATTGGAAAAATCTCTTTTTATCATCAAAAACATTTTGAGTTTTGATGAAGCGAGTGAATTTTTGAATTTGTCAAAAAGCTATTTGTATAAACTGACCTCTTCGGGGCAAATACCTCATTACAAGCCTCAAGGGAAAATGTTGTACTTTGAGAAGTCGGAACTGGAGAATTGGCTGCGCCAAAACCCGGTAAAGACCAATCAGCAGATACAGCAAGATGCAGAAATACATTTGATGAATATCAAAAGGAAAATCCGATGAAAGAAAAAGACGACATCGGAGGTCGCAAATCCAAGAACGAACAGATTGAGGGCTATTTGCAAGAAAGGTATGATTTCCGTTTCAATACCGTGAAATCCAAACCGGAGTTCCGCTCAAAGAAAGGGAATCATCCTTTCAGTCCGGTTACCAAGTTCGACCTTAATTCGTTCAAAAGGGAAATGGACAGGACAATAGGTATTTCAACCTCTTCCGATAATGTCCGTGCCATTCTTGAAAGTGATTTTTCGCCAAAGGTACATCCGGTTAGAGAATATTTCAACCAGTTGCCACGGCTTGACCCTGACACCAACAACTACACATGGCAGCTTTCACAAACCGTGAGAGTTGCCAATCCTGATAAATGGTTGGAATATTTGGTGAAGTGGTTGGTAGGGGTTGTTGCGAACGTTTTGCATGATGTGGGTTGCCAGAATCATACCTGTTTGGTTTTAACCGGTGAGCAGGGCAGATTCAAAACCACCTGGTTAGACCATCTTTGTCCCCCATTGTTCCAAAGCTATCTTTTCACAGGCAAGATTGACCCTCAAAACAAGGATGTGCTGACCTTGATTGCCGAATACCTGTTTATCAATATCGACGACCAACTGAAAGCGTTGAACAAACGAGATGAGAATGAATTGAAAAACCTCATTACCACTCCGGCAGTCAAATACCGGCGCCCCTACGATGTCTATATAGAGGAATACTCCCATCTGGCAAGTTTCATGGCATCAGTCAACGGCAATGATTTCCTGACCGACCCGACCGGAAGCCGACGTTTCCTGCCTTTTGAAGTTATTTCCATTGATATGGAATCTGCAAAAGCCGTTAATATGGACAATGTGTTTTCGGAAATCCTCTGGTTGTATGAACACGACTTCTGTTATTGGTTCGACGATGCAGGGATAGAGGAACTCCATGCCGGCAGTCGCCGCTTCCATGTCCAGACTATCGAATACGAACTCTTGATACAAGGGTTTGAGAAACCGGAAACGGGAGATAATGACAGTTTTATGACAACCGCCCAGATACTGAATTACCTGAAAACATACAATGCCATTCAGCTATCTGAGAAACGAATGGGCGAAGCATTGCATAAAGCGGGATTTGAGAGGATTCAGAAACGGATAAATTCCAAAAATCCTGTTTATGGCTACAGAATAAGGGAGGTTTCGCCAAATCCTTTTCTCAACCGTGTTGTATAGTATGAAAAATAAATTAAACATTTTTTAATTACTACATTACTACCATAGAAGATAATCCGTTGAAAGAAAAAAGATTAGGGCGTAGTATGTAACGAAAAACTGTCCTTACTTCAAACCTACTACATTGCTACATGGAGAGTTACTACAAATTCAAGCCTTACTACATATTGTATATTAGGAATCAATAGGTTATAACCATAGATTCATGTAGTAAGGAAATAACAAAAAAGTAAATTTTCAGAAAATGGATACTATCAAACATATCAGCATAAAGCAATACCTGCAAGAAAGAGGTATTAACCCAACTATTGAGAGAGGTTGTTACGGCATGTATTGCTCTCCTTTCAGGAAGGACAATCATCCAAGTTTGAAAGTGGATTACCGTCTAAATGTATGGCATGATTTCGGGACAAATGAAGGTGGTTCAATCATTGACCTTGTAATGAAAATGGAAGGTTATTCATTGAAGGAAGCAGCTTCCAAGTTGGAAAAAGAATATGTGGGAATTGAACCCAATTCCTTTTCTTTTCATCGGGATAGTGTTATCCCAAATTCTATTCCAAACTCCGGTAATGAATCTAGCCTATTCGTTTTGAAAGTTCTCCCGATTATCCATCCGGCATTGATAGACTTTATCAGAGAACGGAAGATTGATTGGGAACTGGCAAATCTATACTGCAGAGAAATCCATTATCAAATACAAAACAGAAATTACTTTTCAATAGGATTCAAGAACGACAGAGGCGGATACGAGTTAAGCAGTCAATCAGGTTTCAAAGGATGCCTTCCACCCAAAGAGGTTACAACGGTTCGGAACAATCGAAATATCTGTTTAGTCTTTGAAGGTTTTTGGGATTTCCTTTCGTATCTCACATTGCAAAACGTGAAGCAAACCGAACACGATGCCGTTATCCTTAATTCGATAACGAACGTATCCAAAGCGATGGAGTTCATAAAAATGCACAAGGATATTTACAGCTATCTGGACAATGACGAAGGCGGGCAAAGAGCAACCCGATTGATAAAGGAAACATGTCTTTCTATCAATGACAGGTCGGCACAGTATACCGGGTATAAAGACTTGAATGACTATTTACGTGGAAAGAAACAGGTTCAGGAAAAACGGAAAAGCAGAGGGATGAAACGCTGAATGCAGCGACGAGCAGGGAATATTTTGAAACAATTGCCCTAGCTTATTAGGGTTTTTTCTTCACGCTCCGTTGCTCTACGCTAAAAAAACCCCAATAAGCCAAAGGGTTTCCCCCTTTGGAATCCTCCGAATGGACTTCCTTGAAGAAGTCGGATAATCAAGAAACAAATGTATAACAAATAAATGACATCCTACTATGGGATATGTGGTACTTCACTTAAAAAAGGCATCAGGTAACGATGCGGGAACATCCGCCCATATTGAGCGGACAATCCATCCAAAAAATGCAGATGAAAGTCGTACGCATTTGAATCGGGAATTGATAGGGTTTCCTCAAAGTGTAAAGAACCGCACCGAAGCGATTCAGCACCGGATAGAGAACGCCGGTATTACCCGTAAAATAGGAAAGAATCAGGTTCGGGCAATAGGGGTGATGCTTTCGGGAACTTCGGAAGATATGAAACGGATAGAAGAAGCCGGAGGGTTGAATGATTGGTGTGCCGACAGTGTTGACTGGTTAGAGAAAACATTCGGTGCTGACAATGTGGTATCGGCTTTTCTGCACAGGGATGAAACAACGCCTCATATCCATGCCACGGTTGTACCCATTGTTACCGGTGAAAGAAGAAAAGCCAAAGAGGAAAAACCGATAGAAGGCAAAAAGAAATACAGAAAGAAGAATCCAAACACTGCCCGCCTTTGTGCCGACGATGTAATGGCAAGGGATAAGCTGAAAGGGTATCAGGACAGCTATGCCGAAACCATGCAAAAATACGGGTTGCAGCGAGGCATTGAAGGTTCCAAAGCCAAACATATCAATACGCAGCAATATTACAGGGAATTGTATGTGAAAAATGAAAATCTAAAGGGAGAGATTGAAGATTTGCAGGAGCAGAAAGCAGCAACTAGGGAAGAAGTCCGTCACGTCTATGACCTGAAAGACGAAGCACGGGACAAGTTTCTGGCTATGGATGAGTATGTTCGTAGGAAAGATAATGAATTGAGTATCATTGAAACCAAACTTCAAAAAGCTAAACAGGAATACGAGCCTTATAAAGCGCAGGAAGAGCTAAACCGGATTCATGAATTGTTCCCAATGATGAAAGAGCAGTTACAGATTGCGGATTTATGCCAAAAGATTGGATTCACTATTGAAGCCGTCAAGGCATTGTTTGAAGGTAAAAGCCTTACAGCTAAATCTTTTTCTTTCTTTTCACCGGAACATAATCAAAAATTCACAGCAGAAGATGTCCGACTGAAAATTGAGAGAGAACCGGATAATCCGAATAAATTACGGTTGACGATTAACGGAATGAATGTTGTGGATTGGTTCAAACAGAAATACAAAGAAGTCCAACAGGGAATTAGGGTTAACACCTTTAATGTATCTAAAAACAAAGGGCTGGGATTATGACAGTCATTTGTCTGCGATTGCCGTTTTAATTTTAGAGCCTGTTTAAATTTTCTTAAATAATTATATTAGTGAACATCAAAGAGATAAAAGCCTGAATCCGAAGGGTTTAGATACAGATAGAGATCGCAAGCGAAAGCAATGTTCGACTCTTACGAAGTCAAATAAAGCAGTATATTTGGACATTATCTATAATATAATTCCTTTGGAGTTCTCGTAAAAACATTTTTCAATTGAACAACCACCACCAAAGGAGGTGGATTTTTAAGTTAGATTAAATTTTAAACAGTTTCTTAATTTTTATTACTTTTGTAAAGTAATTTAAACTAACCTGAAATGTTAAAGTTATGTCTATAACTTCAGTTTTCGCGATTAAAATAAATTAACAGTACATGTTATGTGTGTTTTCATTTATTTGAATGCTGATGGTCAGTTTGATGGTAATCCGAGCATAGGAAATTGCGAATGAAAAATTTATGAATATGTATAATTAATAACAAATACATTATGAATATATTATCAAATTATCCAGATTATATTGGTACCACTTTAATTCCAATGATTATCGCCATTTTTGCAATAGCTTTTCCGTTATTATTACAAACTATTAGTAAAATAGATGATAAATACTCGTCAACGAAGCTAATAAAAACATTTAAAGGAGACCCAATATGTAAATGGTATATCAGAATATTGATAATAGCAATTTTGGTATATTTTCTGTGGGTATTACACTTACCACGTGTAATTGACTGCGGATATTTTAATAAGTTGATTGATAATTCTGAATATATCTTTATTGGAATTGGTACTCTGCTTTTGATATGTATGACTTTTGGCATTGCTTATCTTATTTACGTATATTGTTATCCAGAAAAACTTCTTAAACGTTTAATTATAAAACATAACACAACAAAATCTTCTAAAAATAAAACTCTTTATTTTGAAGCTATTTCCCAACTATTATGTTATTCCATAAAAAAACCTGATGAAGAAGATTTAGCAAAACAATCATTGGAGTTTTATTTTGAAGCGTTTATTAAATTCAGAAAAGGGAAAGAAGGCGTTTCAATTGAATATCCTAAGGAATATTATAATTCCATTCTCAATGCAAATGGCTTACTTTGTACGGGGAAAAAACTTCCGTTTTCCTACTTTAATGGTAGTACTTTAATTTCTTTACTTCTTGACGAATATCAACATACAATTATTAATGTCAAAACATATCGTTGCATTTGGCAATATTTATTGCAGGTATTACATTATAATAGAGAAGATTTTATTTTTGGATATTGGAAAAAGGCGCACCAGTTATTTAATTTCTTTTTAAAACCCATTGATGAAAACTATGATGATACATTTCAAATCATAAATCAAAATGAGATTAATCAAAGAGAACAAGAGAGATCAACCTTTTTAGAATTTCACTATGCTTTGGGGGGATTGTTAATGTCATTAGAAAAATATGACCTAATTAAGAAAATTACTAGTTGGACTAATCAGCAACCGCCGAAATATGTCCTTGTCCCAGAGCGAATGGAAGAAGTTATTCAACGTTATATGAAAGTATCCACAGAGAGAAAACTTTATAATCCTATATATTATGAACAAAAATATCCTTTTCCAGATGTTTCGGGTGTAAGTGCTGATGGTACTATCCAAATATGGATTAAGCGCTATTTGTCAATATTATTTCTTCGTCAATATACTCTCCACGAATATTTTATCACATCTGCTGCATTAAGTATGCCCAACCCCCCCAGCACATTATCTGAAATGAAACATTGGAATGATGAATTGGAAAGTTTGGATTTTTTTGTAAATGAATATCTTGCTAATAAAGAAATTTTAGATAAAGTGGGATTACGTGAATTGTATGAAAACAATTGGTTTGAAAATAACAAAAAAGAAAAGCCGTCTATTTTAATTAACAAGCTAAAGACCCAAATAAATGAATCCTTTGAAAAAACGAAACAGGAGCAGGAAATTGATTCTGAAAAATTGGAGGATTTCAAAAGACAAACATTGAAAATTCTGACTCAAATGTATGAGAATTATCAACCATTGTTCAATAATGGTACAATTGATACAAATTACAAAAGTTTCTTTATAGATGGACATCATCTGCCAATGGGAAAAGCCGGCTTTGCAAAAGACCAAGAAATATCATATGTTAATTGCGATTCGATTGTTGCGGAAGCTGTATCTATGGAATTTAATCAATTAGCATTAAATGTTTTTGTTTTAATGCAACATGAAAAATATCAGCTTAAAGAGGAGGATTTATTTCTCGCCATTGATGAACTCAATATAGATTTAACAAAATTTGTCGTTGTGGCAGTCGGAATAAATATGTACTATTATTCGACATTAAAAAACAAAGAATTACAACAAAAAAACGGAGTATGGTATTATAACCAAATTCGGATTATTGAGATAAATAATTATATGAATGAATTGACAAGTCAATCATTATTTGTAATTCATAAAGAAGACCTACCTTCTATTGTTTACAATGAAGTGCCTGAAAGCGATAGAGAAAAATTTAAATTAGAAAAAATTGATGAGCAAAAAAACATTTATGTTTCAGTATTGGATTTACACAAAGAAGAGTACAGCATAATTAAAAATGAAATCAAAAGTACAGGACAAGAAGATTTATCTAAATCAGTTTTGGTTTGTGTAGACATTAATACGGAAATCCGCTATAAATCAAGTGCAAAATGTATTCAATTAAAAACATTCTCTTCGTTTAATGATCGAGGTACGATGGATAGTTTGTCTGCTGTTAAATCAATATGGAGTGAATAGTAAGAGCAAACAATGTACAGAAAAATCAACAAATAAATCAAGGAGTAGTTCGGCGATAAGCGGGGTTGTAGTTTCACAGAAGCGGTAGTGCGGGAATTCAGGTGTTCAGCCCTTGAACATTTATGAACCTCGCCTATCACCAAATTGCCGCCTCATTGTGACAAAACAGGCGAATCTTTGCCAACTATTTCACTTATTTCTCCAACTCCTGCCTTATAAACTCCTCCAACACTTTCTTTTCCGGTAGCTGTACCAAGAATTTAGAAATAAAAAGTTGGCTATCCATGCCGAAAGTAGCATATCTCGCCAATGTTTCGTTTTTGTCTCCGCAGAGGATAAGTCCGATGGGAGGATTATCGCTTTCTGCCATTTCATTCTCTTTGTAATAGTTAAGGTAGACATTCATTTGCCCGGCATCGGCATGGTCAAATTTTCCGATTTTCAGGTCTATCAACACATGGCTTTTTAGTATGCGATGATAGAATACCAAATCTATCCTGTAATGAGTATTGTCGAAAGTAATCCGTTTTTGCCGGGCTTCAAAGCAGAATCCGGTTCCGAGTTCGATAAGGAATTGCTGCAAATGGCTCAGAATTAACTGCTCCAATTCCGATTCGCTGTATTCCGATTTTTCTTCCAATCCGAGGAACTCTAAGAAATAAGGGTCACGTATTACCTCAGCTGGTTCAGCCGGTTTCAAGTTCTTTATTTTTTGCAATGACTGCTTCTTTGTTTTTAGATAAGCCGGTTCGTACATACAATGCGGTATCAATCGCTCTTTCCAATTCCCTGACACTCCAATTGTTTTTAATGGCTTCTACTTCATAGAAAAGACGTTCTAAAGGGTCGTCTTTCCTCAATAACTCCACAAAATGGGTAAAACTTAGTCTTGATAAAAGCAAATCAGATGCTATGGGGTATTCTTCCGTAGGTTCAACAGTCAATGATTGTTGAATCTGCAATTCGGCGGTCACTGACCGCCGAATTTGAGGGTAGGTAACATAGAAAAGCCTACAGTTCCTTAAAGCCCGACTATTTAGCCCTTTTATCCCTCTTCCTTTTATCCTCTTTGCCATTTCCTCAAGCAGGCGAGTACCATATCTCGCCCGGTCTTCTCCGTTTTGCTCAAATTCTATTATGTAACAGCCAATAAGCCAATTTCGTATCGTTAGGTTTTGATTAACAACTTTCTGTGCATTCTGTTGTAATACGCAATGTGTTTGATAAACTTTGTCTATCAAGTCTTCGAAATTATTTTGTTTTACTAATTCCATCTATTTGATTGCTACCATTATTCAACAAAAATAATAATAAACACTTAGAACTGCAACAGCCTATTATATTGCTTCCTATCCTCTACACTGTATTCTTCAATGTAAGTATCAGTAACTGATTTACGGGAATGTCCGAGAGCAAAACCGATATATGATTCCGGTACGCGGTTATGAGCAAGGATTGTTCCATACGAATGGCGAGCTGTATAAGTGCTGATATCTTCCGACAACTGTTCTTCTTCCGACAATCGGGAATTGATGTCTTTTACCAACTTTTTGAGATTGCTATTGACTACATAGGTAATGTTCTTTGTTAATCGGATAATGTCCTTAGAAGATTCACCCCCTTTCAAAAAAGGAAAAACATAACCATTTGCTGTCATAGGATTACCCCATCCTTCAACTATAGTTTTCATATGCGGGAATAATGGGAAGGAGATATACATGTCTTCCATAGAGGTATTCTTAGTCTTCTCGCGGAGAAAGGTAAACTCGTTTGTTTTACGGTTATAGTCCGACCATTTCAGACGAACAAGGTCGGTAAAGTTCAATCCGTTTGCCCAAAATGAGAAAAGGAACAAATCGCGGGACATTCGGCGATTCTTTTCTTTTTCACCGATTTCTACATTGGCAATTGTCTTGATTTCATCCAAAGTCAATGCCATCCGGCGACTTATGGTCTTTTTTATGGTATAGGAGTTTTGCACACCTTTCTTGAAGCAGTAATCGCTTGGTCGCATGATGCCTTTGTTAAGTGCCATATTACAGATTGTCCGCATGGCACGTATTCTCATGCCAATAGTCGTTTTTGAATATCCGTGAGCCAAAGCTTCTTGTTCATACCGCTGCATCTGCTCGGTAGAAACTTCCTGAAAAGTCAATTCAATACCTTTCTTGTCGCACTTCTGCATTTCTCTCCGTTCGCACCATTTTCCACATTTGAAGCAAATGAAGGCGTTCAGAGAACCTTCATAGTATTCCGCAGTACCCAATTTATCGGTATCTATCAGTTCCTGTATCTTTGCTTCAAACAGGGCATTGACTGTTTGTTGGTTTCCTTTCCCAAGCAGAATGTTTAACCGGTCAAAGCTGAATGCGTTGAGTTCACACAGTTGTTTGACAGCATTAAATATGACTTGTGAAGAAGCCTCAATACTCCGGCGGGTTTCAACTAATTGCGGGTCTTTAGCCTTTGGCATACGAATCCATTCATCAACAGACATCTCCGCCCCTGTCGGATAATATTTCTGTGCCTTGCCAACCGTAACCCGTGTGCGCACAATATACAGTCCCTGATAAGTCGGTCTCCGCACATCAAGGATACTTGCAATACGTACATTATCTTTCTGTTTTTGATTGATACACTCTAATTTCATATCCGACTTACCTTCTTATGTACATACTTTTTTTAAAAATAAACTAATTTATAGCTGATTATACTCGATTTTATGTACATACTATGTACATACTACTGCCACAAATATAAGAAGAAATCGACAAATTCAACAAATAAACGGCAAAAAATAATTTCTCTTATTTATTGAATATTAGCTATTTAGCAAATAATGGAAGGGAACAGAAAAGAAGTGAAAGAGGGTATTTTATTATTCATAATCATGAGGTCCCCAGTTCAATCCTGGGTCGCGCTACCTGAAACAGAGAGGGTTACAAGAAATTGTAACCTTCTTTTCTTTTTATGTGCACACAATTTGCACACAACTATTTTTCGGAAAATAGGAAAATTCACCCATGCCCGATGCCGAGCAAATGAAAGTTTACCTTAATTAATACATAGTTTCCAAATATTTGATATAGTTGCCGGAAAAGAAGGCGTTGGAAGAATTTATTAGAGGGAGTTGAAGAAATAAGTAAGATAGTTGGCAAAAATTCGCTTGCTCTGTTGGTGGCTGGACATTCCTTCCATTATTTTAAAACTTGTGAAGGTCGAAAAAGAGTGAGTAAAGTAGCCACTATCAACTCGCTATCAAATAGCGCATTTATTGTTGTCATATACAACCGATTATTTGAGAATATCGCCTTCGACTCGCAAATAACGCTGTATGCAAATGAGAGGAATTTATTGGATAATTATCCTCTGTAATTGATGATAATCTACCTTCCAAAAATAACCGATGAAAACAACGCTCCATACACAAAAAACAGGAATATTGATTTTAGTACATTATAAATAAATAGGGTGCTACGACAAAAAAATCATTATTTGCCTGATTTTATTGTATTTATATAATCGTCTAATTTAGTTCTATCATCACGTCCAGATATGTTTATATCTTTATTAGCCTTCAAATCTTCAGATAATTTGTCCATAGCATTTGCTATCATCTCAGAACTAATATTTTTGTTAAAATTTGTTATTTTAAAAGATTTTTCACTACCATTTGGTCCAACACCTTCAACACATCTAGCACTTACTAATCCTATTACTAATCCATAATTATAATCTACCGATGAATACGGTATGACTTTTGAAAATGAATTAAGATGAATAATCTCAACTTTTTCATGAAAAGCTTTATATAAGACATACAGCAAACAAAGCCCCGAATAAGATAAAGAAGACACAAATGGAAGATAATTAGAAATTAAATTGCCTGTATCCTTTTCGTGTGTATCTCTTGAGGTTTGACTGAGAGCAATATTTTTTACTTCTGTTGTAATTATTTCCATTTTTTGATTAAGAGTATTCTCCATTCGTCTTGTTGAATCTTTAACTTTTTCAGAACTATTTATTAAATCAGTTTGAATTTCTTCCATCTTATCTACTGATTGAATCACTCTACCTGATGATTCATTCATCTTGTCGATTAGAGGTGGAATATGACTTATAGAAGATATTAAACCAGTTATCGAATTATTAGATAGTACAGTTATGAAAATTGCTAGTACAGATAATATAATTGAAGTAATTGTAGCGGCAAATGATATTAAGTGAACTATTTCGTTTTCTTTATAGAAAAAAGTAGTAAATACAGCTATTAGGATTAAAGCTAAAATGATTACAACATATATAAAGTGTAATATATTTATTGTTTTCGAATTGCTATTTTCTTTATTCATCGAATTTTTATTTAAAATATTAATATAACTTTTATTATTATGTTAGTAACATCAAAAATGATTGACAAATATATCTCTTTCCCTCTGCCATACCAAGAAAAACCCACAAAAAGTTAAAAAACAATCTCCCTTCCATACATACCTCACACATTGACATCTCATTGATACCATAGTAAAATATAATGCATTTTCCTTTAGTGCTCCAATAATGAAAACATGCGTCCTGAATCCAATGTGTTTGTTTACTTTTTCAGTTTCAGTGATTCAACTTCCCTCTGTAATCTCTCCACTTCATTCGCATTCCATCTTGCCCTTTCAATCTTCTCAGCTTGTTCCTTAACCAACCGCTCGTATTCTTCTACCTGTTTGCGGATTATAAAAACACTGTCCGAGTATTCAAACAAGGTTTCTAACTTATAGACATTTTCATTGGTCGTTCGTCCTTGCATTTTGATATAGCGATATTTTAGGTCATTGTCCTTGTATTGGCTGATTGTTTGCCTTTGATTGTAAATGGCAAACGAGAGTATCAATATGACTATGCACATACCTATCAATGAAAAGAAAACCTTGTTTGAACCAATGCTAATCACATGGTGATGATTAATTTTAGTCGATTTTTTGACTTCTTTAATCAGATTTTCAAACCGCTCTGTCATAGCATTTATGGCTGTCATATCAACCTGTGCCGGTTCAACCGGCTTTTCATTCCTTCGTTTCAAAGATTCTTTCAGTTCCTCAAATAGCGTATATACCGCTGATGTGTCTATTTTTTCATTGCTCATATCCGTATAATTTTAAATGTTTAGATTCTAAATCCTTTTCTCTTTTTCTTCTTTTTCAAACTTTGTTGGCGCAAATATTCCGCTTGGTCAGCATCGTAATCCGAATCTGACGGTTGTATATCAAACAAACTGCCCAATACCGAACTTGTGGTTTCTACCATTGAATGTTCCGACGTATGGCTCTGGGTAAATTGCCGGATACTCATTTCCTGTTCCCTGCTGTTCTGCCGTAACTGATAGTCAATCTTACTGTAGCTACATGCCCGGTCTATCTTGGAACCATTGAAAGTATATTCATTCTTTCCAAATCGTACTCCTTGTACCTTATCCGTATCTCCATTGTAACGGAACTCGGTTGTGATACCCTGCTTCTTCAGTTCTGCCGTCAATTCTCTCCAATTCTTGCATTGCGGGATAGTAGCTTTGATGGCATCGTAAATCTCATATTTCGTTTTATCGGGTTCTCTCAATCGCTCCCTTTTCACATTCTCTTTGCCCGAAGCAATATACAATCCGTATTTCTTGGTCAGTTCCATACAAATTTGCGTACTTCGCCATTTTTCATTTTTGTCGGTGATTCGTTTACCGTCATTATCGATCCGGTTTATCACCAGATGAACATGCGGATGGTCGGTATCGTGATGACGGGCTATGATGTATTGGGTATTCTCGTATCCCATCTTTTGCATGTATTCCAGTGCGATGCCTACCATAACCTTATCCGTCAGTCTTTCTTTGTCCTGCATGGAAAAGTCCAAAGAGATATGGGCAACCGGCTTAACTATTTTCGGGTTCATCTTATTTTGGGTGATGAAGCTATGGATGATGGAATCCTTGTCTTTCAGACGCACCCCTTCAGCATAGAGTAATTGTGCCTTGTTCTTATCCAAAACATAATTCACTACACCTCTGAAACCTCTCCCCTGTACTATCTTAGCAACCATCTTCAATCCGTTTGATGATGTTATCTAATCCTTTCATCGTGTCCATACAATCTTTGTGAGCTTCCCCGTATCCCGCAGCATTGGCTTTGCGGACAAGCTGGTTTACGTTGTTTGCCATGCCAGAAAGTTGTCGTATTTGCCCCATGTGTTCGGATGATAACCGCTCCTTTACCGTACTCGACTGAATACAGTTACGGATATATTCGCTTCGGGTAATACCCGCCAAACGCGCTTTGGATTTAAGTGAATAGTATTCCTCCATTGCCATTTTCAGGGTTACTTTGTATCCCTTCTTTTCGGCGGCTTCCTTCATTGGTCTGCCGTTTTTATTCTTGTTTCTTATCGTGTTCATATCCTTCATATAGCTTACTGTTATTAAATGAGACCGGCGGGATGTTTTGCCTCGCAGAGCAAGGTTTTGGTATGACCAAAACACAAACTTGCTCCCCATGAAAAATAAAA
>SNRY01000342.1_pt1 | contig 16985 bp, 12 predicted proteins | sample 4693421 | NCBI WGS metagenome assembly SNRY01 (sample SAMN11003215, study PRJNA524138) | termite gut metagenome | isolation source: Bacteroidetes bacterial symbionts from single cell of protist host amplifed... | host: Streblomastix strix ... | reverse complement strand
AGACAATCCAAGTTTCCAATTTTTAAAACACAAAATACTTTTAGAGCCAAATAGTGGAACAATACAAGAAACGTTTTACACGCTTAATCTTGAAAATGCTAAGAGTTTTTTTAAAGAAAATTTGCAAAACTATTTTGATAAATATGGTTTAAAAGAAATTGAACTGTTGTTCAAAAAGATTACACAAAATATGAGATTTAATGTTTATGAAATCAGCGATGACTTTGATGTTTTCGTTGCTTTTGAAACAATGAACAATAGAGGGAAAAAATTGTCAAATTTGGAACTTCTCAAAAATCGTTTAATATACCTAACCACACTATACGATGAAAAAGAATTAAAGAATGATGAAAGAATTTCCCTGCGAGGAAAAATCAATGAGGCGTGGAAAGAAGTATATTACCAACTTGGTAGGAACAAACAAAATCCTTTAAATGATGATGATTTCTTGGTTGCTCATTGGATTATGTATTTTCAATATACAAGAGAAAAAGGCGATGACTACATAAGGTTTTTACTAGAGCAAAAATTCACTCCTCAAAACATTTACGCAAAAACCGAAGTTAAACTTAGTTCACTACAGAATTTTGAGGAAATTAGAGCGGATGAAGAAACCGACCAAGAGGAAGTTGACACAAATGGAGAAGAAGAAATTATTGTTTTGCGTTCCAACCTTTCACCCAAAGAGATTGAAGATTATGTGAATAGTTTAAAATCTGCTGCTGTTCATTGGTATAACACATATAATCCTGTCTATAATTCTGCCTTAACAGCAGAAGAAAGTCTTTGGATAGACAGATTAAATAGGATTGGTATCATATATTTTCGTCCTCTTGTTACAGTTGCATTTTTAAACAAGGATATTGATTCTAATAAACGAGTTCGACTTTTTCAAGCAATTGAGCGGTTTATTTTTATTACATTCCGGCTTAGTCGAGCCTTTTCAACATATAGAAATAGTGAATTTTATAAAACAGCAAGACAATTACGAAACAATGAATTACCAATTGACGTTATTGTCCAAAATCTTAATGATAGAATGAATTATTGTTTCTACACTCCAGAAGACTCGAAAAAAAATTATTTTAATTACACATACTTTCAAAAATTCATTGACAAAAAATTCAAAAGCGGTGATGGTGGTGGTTTTTATTATTGGAATGGTCTTCGCTATTTCTTATATGAATATGAGATGGAAAAAGTCAGACAAAGAGGAAGCCAAAAAATTGATTGGAAACTATTTGTAAAAAGTGAAAAAGACAAAGTTTCCATTGAACATATTTTTCCTCAAACACCAACACATAAAAGTTGGGAAGATAGTTTTAAGGGTCACAAAGAAAACCAAAAAAAGATTTTTCAAGGGACATTAGGAAACTTATTACCTTTGTCTCAGAGTATCAATTCAAGTTTACAAAACGACTGCTTTGACGACAAAAAAGATGCAAAATATAATGAAAAAAAAGAAAAGGTAAGGCAAGGATATTCTGATGGTTCTCATTCAGAGATTGAAGTTGCTGGATATGAGAACTGGAATGCAGAAACAATCCTTGATAGAGGGAAAAAACTATTAGAGTTTATGGAAAAACGTTGGAACTTAGAATTTGAGAATGATTTATCTAAAGTAGACCTATTATTCCTTAATTTTATGTTCACAGAAGAAAAAACAGAAAGCACTGAAAAATAAAGAATACTATGGACATACAAAATCAGTTTGACAAATAATTTGCAGTCAACAATTCGGGACTTGACACAGCCAACAATACCGCCACCAACGAAATCGTTCTGCCTGCAAGCGGGCTGACGTGCGGATTTGCAGGTTTCCCGCCCGCGCGGGCGGTCGTGTCGTGGGACACTTTCGTGTCCCGCCCTCCCGCTCGCAAGCAATCGTCCCAGCGTTAGTCAACATCCACTCTTTTTCGACCGCAAATAACTACCTTCGCTAACGTTATGGGACAGCCCATTTAATCATCTTTTGCTATCTTTGCAACGGCTCATTGTGTGACCGCTCGCAGCATTGGTGCATCATAGCCCCTTGGACATCCTGGTCAGAATGAAAAAAGCCCGACTCACACTCGGGCTCGTTGATAAATTACATTGTGGAGCTTGCGCTACCCCGTTCAGAATAATTTACAAGACAAAGATACGCATTCTCTTTGAGCCTTTTTTTATTAATTTCAAAAAAAATCAAATGAGAACTCAAAAAATGGAAATGGAAATTGTCAATCCCAATTCTGCCGGCATTGACATTGGCAGCAGGTCGCACTTTGTTGCCGTAGGACAAGGCGAAAATGATGTAAAAGAATTTGGCGTATATGCAGACGATTTGACAGATATTTGTCTGCATCTAAAATCACACAACATTACATCCGTTGCGATGGAAAGTACCGGAATGTATTGGCAAAATCTCTATGTGGAGTTAATGAAGCATGGTTTTGACGTATGCCTTTGCAACGGTAAATTCACCAAAAACATCAAAGGCAAAAAAACGGATGTTAAAGATGCCCGCTGGATACAAAAACTTCACAGTATCGGATTATTAAGCAGCAGTTTTCTTCCCGATGAAACCACGGAAACCCTGCGAACCTATTGCCGGCAACGGCAAAACATGATTGCCCTTGCCGCCGAAGCATCCCACAAAATGCAAAAATATCTCAAACTGCTTAACTTCCGGTTGGATGTAGTGGTCAACGATATTTGCGGACAAACCGGTATGGCAATTATTGAAGATATCTGCAAAGGAAATCTTGACCCCTCAACACTTGCCGAACATCGAAACGGAAACTGCCGTAAAACCAAAGAAGAAATTGCCAAAGCCTTGAAAGGGAACAATCGGACGGATTATCTTTTCGGTCTGAAACAGGAATTGGACAGTTATCATTTTTACCAAAAGAAAATAGCTGAATGCGACAAGCAGATTAGTGCATTTCTGAAAAATCAAATCAACACCGACCCGAAAAAGAAAAAACTGAAAACAGCGGATAAACCACACAAAAGAGTCAATAAAAACGCTCTCACGGGCATTGATTTAAATCAAGCATCCTATCAGTATTTTGGCGGGGTAGACCTGATGACGATAGAAGGCATGAGTCATGCTACAATTTTGAGTATTATCAGCGAAATCGGTCCCGAAGGCTTTCTTAAATTTCAATCAGCAAAACAGTTTGCCTCTTGGTTGCGATTGGCTCCAAACAACAAAATCAGCGGCGGAAAAGTACTGAGTTCAAAAATCCCCAAAGGCAGCAACCGGTTGAAAATAGCCCTTAGAAGTGCGGCAAATGTCATTGGAAATCTAAAAGATACGCCTTTGTCCGATTTTTTCCGACGTGTCTGTTACCGCAAAGGAAGAATGGTTGCCATCAGCGCAACGGCTCGAAAATTAGCTGTTATCATTTGGAACATGGTGGTAAAACGTCAACCCTATCAATCACCGGTGAAATATTTGTTCCTCGACCAAAAAAGAAAGATGAAAACAGCACTCAATATCCGAAAACAAATCGCTAAATTTGCACTGACTAATGAAGATTTAGGAATTTCTAATAATCTGATTATTAGTGCGGGACAAAAACGTTAGTCAGAAGTTGCGGACGTGCGTACTTGCAAGTTTTCTGTACACGAACGACACAGCCTGCGGTTTTTCGGCTAAGGAATAAGTAAAATATGGCATTAGACGGATTTAAAATATTAGAAAGCGATTTGGGAATTGACACCCAAAATGCAATCTTTGATTTGGATGGCAAGAAAAAATCAGAACATATCAGACGCTATTGATGTAGAGATTTTCATAAGGATTTGCCTAATGAACTTTATTCAACTGACGCAGCATAATATTTTGTATAAATTTATAAATTGCACTAAATGAAAAAATTAATTATTTTTTTGCTCTTGTATTGTCCCGTAAATGCCTATACGCAAGGGTGGTCATTGGACTATTCTATAGGTTACGGCACATATCAATTAGATAATATAAAAAGTATCCAATACGCTATGCTTACCAGTTATGGGCTGAAAAATACCGATTGTTTCCCCGATTATATCACACACTCTGTTGCGTTAGGTTTTATTACAGGACATCACCATTTCGGGAGTAATTTTTCATACCTTACTACCGGAGGACGCCTTCACAGAGCCGACTACTCAGGTTCTTATACCGTGGATATGATAATGAATGGATACCGTTTAGGCGCATTTTACAGGTATTATATCAATACAGGATTCTCACCTTTAGATATCTATCTGCAATTAAGTCCGGGTGCTATGTTTTCAAATCTTAACATGAAAGAACAGGTAAATATTTATTCAGAGTCGGCACACGAAACAATGAAGTTGAAAGGTGTTGGAATATATTTAGAGCCTACAATTGGCGCTACATATCATCTCACAAACTGGTTACACTTTTCGATGGGAGGAGGTTACGAAGCCGACTTCTTGGGCACATTGAATTTGTCAGGGCAAAAAACACAAATTAAAGCCCATTGGAATGGATTTCGTCTTTACGGAGGATTTGTTTTTATTTTACCAACAAAAAAATCCACTTTATGAATAAATCGAATTTCATATTATTGTTAGTAGCAATATTTTCGTTCATTTCTTGTGAATACGACCCAAGCGGTAATAATTTTGTAGAATTAACGCCCCCCGACGATTATCTTCCAATTGAAATCTCATTGAATGATGTTAATCCTATCGATACAATATATGTGTATCGAGATACCCAATTTTCGATAAAAATAAATAGCCCAAAAGATTTTCGACAAGCCGTAATCTTGTTAGATGGTCAAGAGTATAACTATATGTGGAATAATCATTTAAATTTTATGATTCGTCTGGAACAAATAAGTGAGGGGGTACATAAATTGACTGTAAATGCTATTTTTGCCTCTGGTACCGGCAGTTTAGCCGAGATGATGGGATTGGAGGGATATATGGGAGAATTGTCTTGGAATATTCGTGTTATACACAATCCACAAGACCATTTTGAAGTCGGATACCGCATTAATGAAGATGGATTTTTGGAAATATATTGGAAAAATACCGTTCCTGAAAATATTATCGAAAAATATACCATACATTCAGGATTAACCCAAAATACGGATATTACTATTAATGATGCAACACAAAAATCTTTCATTGATTATGGATATGTATGTGGATATGCATTTTACGAAGTTAGAACTTATCTGAAAGATGGATATTCATTTTTGCAGCGACTTTCGTTGGATACACCCACTCCGGCAATTTATTTTGAAGATTTAGGACTTGATAACCTGCGTATTTATTGGGACAAACCATTTGCTAACGGACGCTTCACTCTCATAAGTGATAATGCCACGATTGCTTCAGAAATAAATGACACAACGATTACCATTCCTCAAATATTTGGAAAAAATCGTCAATTTTCTTTAGAAATTAGACCACAAAAAGCCGAATATGACAACTACCACAACAAATTCAGTGCTTGGGATTGGTTTTGCCAAGGAATTTCTTTGGGGCTGCCAAACTGGGAGCTATACGCATATAACCAAATAGATAACATTATATATACGAGAAAATATAATAGTTTGGTCGCTTTTGATGCCACCACTTTGCAAGAAATAAACACAGTATCGATAATGGGCAATACTTGGGGATTTGCATACGGAGGGAAAATTGCCTCTGCGCCACATAATTCGACCGTTGCGGCAATGACAGGTGAAGAAACGTGGATTTTTTCCGATAGCCGTTTTATTAATCCAATTAAAATTTCACCATTACCGGGCAATATTCATACTCGCTTATCTGCCTTGACAAGCGATGACAGATTTTTTGTAGTACAAGGTGGCGGCTCTAATATCTGCACAATATTTAATGCCTTGACAGGAGAAAAAATAGTTGAATTTCTATTCAGATATCCTACAATATATGATATCCCCGATTTGGTTACAGTATCCGAAGACGGACAATTTTTCTGTGCATCATCAGAAAAAGGAATAGAAGTATTTGAAATTAATGGAACTGCAACAAATTTACTTTACACTGATACAAGGCAGTATAAAGGAGCTTCGTTTGTGCCTTCTCAGCCCGACAAACTTCTGCTTAGAGTAGGTTCGGATATTGAAATACGCCAAATACCAGGTTTCAATCTAATCCAAACACTTGATGTATCTGCAAATGGTGCTATGCTTTGCAATATTGACCCTGCAAGTATGAGTTTGCTTTATTACCAGAACGATTCACTGAAAGTTTGTAAAGTGAATAATTTAACGGAAACGATATTTAAAATAAGAAGCGACGAAACAACCTGTAAAATGTTTAATAATAAATTATTGACATACGGTAACGGAGGAATTTCATTTAATATAAGTCCTTACCTAAATCACTGAATTCAAAATATTAAAAATGCCCAAATAGATAACGAACGGTTTGGCGTGAGTGGCGGTGTCGTCCGCTGGACGATTGGTTTGTTATGAAAGGTATGACAAAGGGAGCAGTTTACGAATTTAAGTGAAAAAAATTAATTGGCTCATTAAATTCACAATAGCAGATTTAGCGGCTCAATAGGGCAACACAAACGCCATTTACCAACTTAATCGTTCTGTTTGCAGGCGGGTAATGTGCGATTTTGCAGGTTTTCCGCCCGCGCAGGCGGTCGTCACGGGAAACACTTTCGTGTCTGTAGTGTCCAGCTGTGGACGTGCGTATTTGCAAGTTTTCTGTGACGTGATGGTTGACAGTTTTCTGCGAAATTGCAATTTTTCTGACGGACGACAGAGAACGGAAAACTCGGTTTGATAACAACCAACCGAATTAACCGTTCTTTTAGAATATTTTTTGCTTTAAGAATTATTGAACCGCCTATAAGTACTCATTATCATCTTGCGAATAACTTTATAGGTCGGTTCGATAGTGTTTCGTGGGCGAATATCGCTCTCATTTAACAAAATCAGCAACAGACAAAAAATGCCCAAGAGCGCCAACCAACCGTAGAGGTCCTTCATTGAAACCATTAAGGCTTGCTGCTGCACCATTCCGTAGAGTTCTGCGGTGGAATGTTGGTGGGCGAGAACGTTGGTGTTGTCTAATTCTGCACCGAGAAACATACTGTTCCATTGGATACCCAATTTCAAAAAATGACTCACAACCGCATCACCTATTACACCGCCCAAACTTGCACTGAAAAACGCCTGTACCGTTAACGATTGCGGGAAATTCGGAATAAAGGGAACTCGCGTTAAAATGGTCAAAAAACAAATGGCAATAACCACATAACCAAAACCACGCAGAAAAATCGGCAACATTAATGCTGTTTTTGGCAAATTATAATCAATTCCGAAATAAAATAAGAACAGATAGGCAATTATGCAAGCCAATCCGATAACGTGCATGGTACTGTATCGCCATTTACGAATGGCAAATGTGCGCCACGTAAAAAAACAGCCGGCAACAATTCCCGCAAGCATTACCCAATTGAGCGAAATGACGGTCAAAGTATCGTAGCCAAGTATTGCCTCCATATAAATATGTTCAAAAACGTGAGCAGGGGCGAGTAAAATATCAATCACAATATAGGCAATCAATGTCATATAAACCACTCTGAAAGTCCACGTGTTGAGATTGATGTACGGATGCCTGATAAATGAAGCCCGCCAAAGATTCAGTCCGAGCATAACAACGGCGGCAATTGTTGCTGTGCAAATATAGGGCGATTGCCACCAATCAAAATGTTCGCCATAAACGCAAATAAAAATAATTGCCAAAACAGTTAATCCCCAAAGCAGTCCTCCCAGCCAATCAATACCATAAAGCGGCAGTTTGCGAACTTCGCGGTGGGTGCGAAACAAAAATACGATAGCCAACATCATCATCCCGAGCAACCCGATAATTACCAAGTGCATATATTCCCACACAGAGAAAAACGCTGTGTAAATGGTCATCAATCCCGAAACTTGCATACAACCCTGTACCAACACGTTGACAAAACAAAAGAATATCGAAAGGTCACGTGTCGGCGTGAGCCACAATTGAATTTGCGTATTACAGGCAAAAGTTGCCCACATACGAAAAATGCCCAGCACAAAGCAGGTGACAACCAGCACAACAACGCTATGAGTGTGCATACAAATCAGGTTGCCAATAATAATGGCAGTGCAACAGGTAAGCAAAATCCATTTCGATGTAAAACGAAATTTCAGCCGAAACATAATGGTAAATGTCAGAGCCAGCCCCACCAAAGAAGCATATCCTGCCATCATAATATCTTCCTGCATCAATGCCAACGAGCCGACCATTTCGCTAACGGCAGCCAGATAAACCCCGCCCGAAAGTTGAAATATCATCACAAAAACGACAATGAGCCACGGTCGCAGTTTTGCGGGGACAAAATGACGGAAAGCAGGAATAGAAAAAGGTATATTTTCGTGCTGCATATCAATATTTTACCTCACATTCCACATTCATTCCTGCACCCAAACGCGCCATTTCTTCGGGGCGATTTTCGGCAGTAAATTCTATGCGTACCGGAATGTGCTGTTGTACTTTCACAAAATTTCCGGCGGAATTATCTTGCGGAATAAGCGAAAAACTTGCTCCTGTGGCACGCGAAACGGACTTCACAACGCCGTGAAACACAACTCCTTTCACGGCATCGGCACGTATTTCTACCGCATTACCCTCACGGATATTCGACATTTGCGTTTCTTTGTAATTGGCAACCAGCCACTTGTCGGCAGCCACCAAATCCACGAGCGTTTGTCCGGGCTGAATGAGTTGTCCCGCCTGAATATTTTTGCGACCCGTTGTGCCGGTGCAAGGCGCAAGAATAACCGTGTAGGACAAATTAAGTTTTGCCAATTCCAATGCTGCTTCCGCCAATTTGATACCCGAAACGGTTTGTTCCAAACGCTGCGTTTGTTCGGCTTTAACAAGCTTGGTAGATTGTTTTTGCCGTACCAACATTTCATATTTTGCCCGCATTGCCTCGTAAGAAGTTTTTACACCATCGTATTGTTGCTGAGTTACAGCATTTTCGGCTAATAATTTTTGATAACGCTGGTAATCTTTTTCGGCATTTTGCAACAAAATTTTCATTTCTTCAATGCCTGCATCGGAAACAGAAAGATTGTTTTGCGTGGTGGAAATCGTTGTGTTCATCGCCGATTTGCCCGACAGAGCGTTTTGATAATCGGCTTCTGCCTGTGCCAAACGAAACCGAAATTCGGTGTCTTCAATCAACGCCAAAGTGTCGCCCTTGCGAACATCTTGATATTCGTCAAAATAAATTTCGGACACAAAGCCCTGCACACGTGAATTTATCGGCACAATCAACTGCTTGATTTGCGCGTTGTCGGTAAATTCCACCTTGCCCAAATGCACAAAGTGCGAGCATACCCAAGTTAAACCGCCGACTATCAACAGCGCAACCCCAATGTTAAAAAATAGTTTCTTTGTTTTCTTTTTCATATTTTTTTCGTAATTTTTAATTCGTAATTCGTAATTATTTAAAGTGTTCCTGAAATATAGAGTAATTTGTAATAATTGAAAATAATATTTATCTGTGAATTAGACAATTGCACTTCCGCATCCAATTGGGCATTGCTGGCATCGAGCATATCGGTAATCAACGCCATATCGTTTTTGTAGCGATTGCTGACTACGGCGTAATTTTGCTCGGCGAGTTCAACGCTTTTTTGCTGCGTTTTCAGTTGTTCGTAAGTTTCCAAATACTTGATAAACGCTGCCTTTATCGCCAATTCTGTTTGCTCTTTGGCATCGGCATATTGCTCACGGGTGCACTGAATGGCAAATTTGTGCTGATTCGCCGCTTTGTTGGTCGTATAGACAGACGATAATTTATAATTCACACCTACGCCGACATACCAATAATTCAGATTTTTATTGATAGGCGGCACTTCTATCGTAATCGGACCATCGAAATGGTTGCCGGCAAACAAAGCCAGTTTTGGCAATCGCTCGGATTTAATGATTTTATCTTGATGCTGTGTGAGTTGTGCTGCCAACGATAATTGTTTCAATTCCGGTGAATTTTCCACCGATAAATCCGGTTGTAGAGGCGTTGCATGCAACGCCCCTACGTTGGGTATTTGCGGTTCTATCCGCACATCGTCAGGCAATCCCAAAATCGTGGTCAGATTATTATTCAAAATGGTTACGGTGTTTTGAATTTGGGTACGGGCAAGTTCGAGATTGGACAGCAACAATTCATACCTTGTAATGTCATTTTTCAAAACAATACCTTCATTTCCTTTTGCCTGAATATCTTTCAATACCTGTTTGGTTTGTTCGATATTCTTTTCATACACTTGCAGCAGGTTTTGTTGTTTAAATAAATCCAGATAATCCCCCACCAACCGAAAACGAATTTTGTTGCGGCTCGTTTCCAAACCCAATCGGGCATTTTCTTCCTGCAATTTGGCAATGGCAATACTGTTGGAAATTGCACCGCTGGCATAAATTACCTGCGACACTTCCAGCGCAAAATTGTTCCCGAAATGAGGTATCGGCGCAATCCTGCCGTTAGAAAAATCACGGTCAAGCAAATAGCCATCGCCCAAGTAGTTGAACGACAAAGAGGCGTCAATTTCCGGCAAGCGAGCATTTTTTGCGACATTGACCGCTTCGTGCGCTTCGTTGATACCGGTTGCATAGTGGCGCAACGACTTACTGTTTTGGTCGGCAAGCGCAAACATTTCGTCAATTGACAGTAGAGACGAGGCACGCCGCGTCTCTACTTGGGCAAATGTGCCCGTAGAACATAATGCCACACACAGCAACATTATGAACAGAGAAATTTTGTTCATTTGTTATGAATTAAATTAAAATAAATGTGGAAAAAAGAAAATTTATTGCACAGACATTCTGACATCCGTGTCATCTGCGTGCCAATAAAATTTAATCGGAAATTTCCCGTCCCCATAGATGAAACTGAGAAATTTTATTGATAAAGGAAGTGTTACTTTTTTGTAATTTCATTTTTTATTAAGGCTATATACCTTATTTCGGGTGCAAAAATACAAAAAAATAAGATAAGTTGTAACCCTCTTGATAAAAAAACTTGGGCTAAATATTAAAATTTAATATTTAGCCTATTTTTTTTGGACTGACAAACTATTTTTGAAAAAAATCGTATACGCATGCGATAAACCAAAATACCGCCTATAACAGGTATATCAAAGACATCTACGAAAAAATGACAAACCCGGGCGACTCTTTATGGTCGCAAAGCTTGGGATAAAAATAAATCTTTGTATCTTTGCGGAACTTTTAACTTAAAAAAACAATCTTATTTTGACGATAATTTCTCAATTGAGAAAAATAACGGTAAAAGATATTAATATTTCGATATCCAGAAAGCAAAAACAATGTGGATTATATCTGCTTTACTGATATGGCTAAAGCAGTGGAAAAAGATGTTGCATGATTTGGGTGTGCCGCGTAATATGCTGATTTTTGATGATTTTGGAGGATGAGGTGTTTAAAAGGACGCTCACTATGATACAGTTCATTAATAAATAAAATACAAGAATACTAACAACTTAAAAACAAATATTGCATAAATATACTACGAATATGAAGAATAAGAATTATTTAATATCTTTTTTACAAGTCGCCGCTTTTCATAAATGCTGTGTGTAAAATCGCCACATCGCCAAACGGGATATTGGAAGAAACGACATCAAACTGATTGTCCGGGCGGTTTTCTATTTCTTCAAAGCCGCGAATGTGGACTTTGGAGTCGGGTTGCAAATGGGAAAGGATTTTTCCGGTAAGCAAATCCTTTTCAAAACAGATGGTTTCATTAGTTGGAAATGACTGACGAAAAGCATCGGCAAATGCACCGTTGCCTGCGGATGGCTCAAGGAAACGGACAGGTGTAATGCCGTTGTCTTTCAGCGTATCTGAAATAACCTGCACGACATCAGGCGGTGTGTAAAAAGCTGTTAGGATAGAATTTTTCAGACTGCCGAAATAACGCTTGTATTCGTTTTCATCACGAGAGTTTTTCACGGATAAGCCCGTGCAATTCTGACACCAAAGGGAATAAATCCAATTCGGATTTTGTCCAATAGGTTTTGTTTGCTTCCGTTTGAGCCGGATTGAGAATACATTTCAGCCCTCCGAAACCGCAGTACCGGGATAAAATCATTCTTTCCGCACCGGTTGCTTTGCGCTTTTCCCTGTCAAGAATGAAAGCCGTCCGGATGGCTTCCATGTTGGTTTGTAGATGCGCTTTTTATTGTAGCTCATGTTCGTCCAAATAAATAGCAATTGTTCCGGTCAGTTCGGTATAAAGCAAATCCCATTCGGGTTCATCTTCAAAATATGCCGACAAAGGGTAATTAGAGAAAACCGCCTCACATTTGGGCAACAGGTCGATGGCAAAGGATTTGGCTTTGTCCGGCTCGATGATGTCGGCAAACTCGTTCCATAGAATGGTTATTAATGTGTCGTGCTTGGAAAAGTCCTTGGAACAATACAACACTTGCCTGTTCTTCGGCTTCGATAGGGTTACTACAGTTAAATACGGCTTGTTCGTAGGTTTCTGCCGCTACTTCACTTCGGGCGGCGATAAACTTATTGTCGTTCGCTAATTCGGGAAAACTTTCACGCAGAAAGCGGATAAGTGACAGACTATAATAGGATATGTCTGCGGGATTGTTTTTGCTGTTCATATTCGTTTCATTTTTGAATGAAAAGCAAAATTGAGAATAATAATTATCAGTTTATCATAAAGAGAGATGAGCGGCTGGGATTGTCCGAACTTTGGTATAGGTTGTCGTTGATAACTTCTTTTAACGATATGCTGATAGTCTGAATTATTTTCAGTAATTTTGTTCGTAATAAGACAAAATATAAACGCAAAATGGATAGCACAAACAGCATAGCAACCCAAGAATTTCAACAAGTTCACGGCATCATCTCTTTGCATCGCACACGCGCCTTGCAAACAGTAAACAACGAACATTTGCTTACCGCCTGGGACGTAGGGGCTTATGTGTCTGCTCGTCTAAAACAATCTGCATGGGGTAGCAAAACGGTCATGCAGCTTTCCGAATATTTGCGGACACAAGACACTACATTACGAGGGTATAGCAGGCGAAATATTTACAATATGGTTTCTTTTTATGAAACCTATTCTTCTGTGCAATTTATTGAATATCAGGATAAATTGAAATTAAGCGAATTTGTGCAGCCGGAAACTGCACAAATAGAAACAATTGAAATTGTGCAGCCAGTGGCTGCACGATTTCCTACATTCTTAAACTTAACCACGTTATCCAATCATTATGAGATACTTAATGCTTGTAATACTCTTGAAGAACATATTTTCTATGTACTTTACTCGCATAAAGAACGGTTAAACAAAAGAGAGCTACAACGTTGCCTCAAAAATCACACATTCGCTTCTTTAACTGGCGACAAGCATAATTTTTCCAAAGGTTTGAAAGAAATTTATCCGCAATCGGCGCCAATGCTCAAAGATGCCGTCTTTGTGGATTTCTTGGGATTACCTCAAAAACATTCCGAAAAGAAGTTGCAGCGTGGTATTTTGGAAAACATGAAAGAGTTTGTACTCGAAATGGGCAAAGATTTTCTTTTTGTGGGAAGCGAATATCCCTTGCAAGTGGGTAATTCCACTTTCAAGGTCGATTTATTGTTTTTCCATAGAGGTTTACAATGTTTGACGGCGATTGAGCTAAAAACCACCAAGTTCAAGCCGGAATATATGGGGCAACTTGAGTTTTATCTGGAAGCACTTGACCGTGATGTGCGCCGTAGCAATGAGAATCCAAGTATAGGAATTCTGCTCTGCCAAGAGGCTGACCGCAGTGTGGTAGAATATGCGATGAGCCGCAATCTTAGCCCAACCATGATTGCCGAATATCAACGGCAACTTATTCCGAAAGAAGTGTTGCAACATTCTTTGGAAGAGTTTACACAGTTTCTAAAACCGAAAAAACAATAAAATATTATGTATAACACAATAAAATCATTTAACGAAATTGACTCTTCTTCTTTTGAAGAACAATTATCAAAAAAAATAAAAGAAGACATTGAGCGGAAAGGTAAAGAATATATTTTAGGCGTTGATGAAAGTGAGTATAAAAACTATCTGATAAATGAATATACTGTTGAACCTTTAACTGTTTATACGGAAACTGAAACAATAGACAAACCCGATATCCGTAAAGAATTATTAGAAGACAGGCATTTTCGTGGCTATCAATATGAAACGGAATCATATGAGTTTACAGTAAGATATCAATACTCTGGTTCGGCTATTTTGTTTAGGGTACATCCAAATCCATGGACAATGACTTCGGCAGAAATTGTTGTTGATAACGATTCTGTTTCTTTTTCGTTTAAATTATACAACAAAAATCCGGAAGAATTTGTACGAGAAAAGAAATCCATGTTTCAGCGTGCTTTTACTAATCTTGAGGGCACAAACGCAGCAGCAAACCATTGGAACAAAAAACTTTCAGGCATAGTTGATACTTACTTCAAAAAACAGAAGAAAAAATATTTAGATGAAAATGATTTTTTTGCTGCTATCAATGTAAAAGTTAATGACGATACAAAATCAGTGTTTACCGTACCTACTGTCAAAAAGAAAATCATACCACAACCGAATATTGCTAAAAATAAAGAATTTCACCCAGAGCCAACTATGAGTAAAGAAATGTATGAGGATATTCTTAAAGTGGTTTATGATGCAGGTAGAAGCATGGAGAAAAAGCCATCTCTTTATCAGAAAAAAGATGAAGAAAGTTTGCGAGACCAATTTTTATTGTTTCTTGAAACACGTTACGAATCCATAACCGCAACGGGAGAAACATTTAACAGAAACGGAAAAACAGATATTATGCTGAAACACGCCACTGATGGCTCTAATGTCTTTGTTGCTGAGTGTAAGTTTTGGCATGGTGCGGTCGAATTTCAAAAGGCAATCTCCCAATTATTAGGATACCTTACTTGGCGTGATTCAAAAACTGCTTTAATTTTATTTGTGAGGAATACTGATTTCACAAATGTGCTTAGAACTATTAGGGAAGAAGTAAAAAATAATGATTACTATGTAAAAGAAAATGGTAATAGAGGAGAATCCTCGTTTAGTTATCTTTTTTGTTTGCCACAAGATAAAAACAAACAAATTCATTTGGAAATTATCGCATTTCATTTTGATAAATTAACAAACAGTGTAAAATAAACAACAATATGCCCACATTAAACTGGTTATCTCGTAACGAAGACTTGAAAAGTGCCTCACAAACGGACTATTGCCTTCTTGAGGAAGTCCCCGAATTGGGTGCGGGCGACAAGGCTACAGGCAATATGCTCATTCAAGGCGACAATCTGCAAGCACTCAAAGCCTTGCTGCCTTTTTATGCCGGACAGGTAAAGTGCATTTACATTGACCCACCCTACAATACCGGCTATGCCTTTGAACATTACGATGATAATCTTGAACACACCAAATGGCTCTCTATGATGTATCCGCGCTTGGAGTTGCTAAGAGAATTGTTGGCAGAAGACGGCAGTATTTGGATAAGCATTGACGATGACGAAGGACATTATTTGAAAGTAATTTGTGATGAGATTTTTGGCAGACGAAATTTTGTAAATACTGTTATTTGGCAAAAGAAATATGCACCATCTAACGATGCAAAATGGCTTTCTGATAACCACGATTTTATAATGGTGTATGCAAAAAATAAAATAATTTGGAGACCTAATTTATTACCTCGTTCAGATGAAATGAATGCGAGGTATAAAAATATAGATAATGACCCAAGAGGTGTATGGAAACCCGGAGACCTGTCTGTTAAAACTTATAGTGCTAATACAGATTATCCTATAACAACCCCATCAGGACGGGTAGTTAATCCTCCAACTGGTTATTGTTGGAGAGTTAATAAAGATAAATTAGCCGATATGATAAATGATAATCGAATATGGTTTGGGCCTAAAGGCGATGCTGTTCCTTCGATAAAACGATTTCTTACGGATGTAAAACAAGGTTTAACTTCTATGACTATCTGGACATATCAGGAAGTTGGGCATAATCAAGATGCAAAAAAAGAAGTCAAAGTATTATTCCCCGATGATGTCTTTACAACTCCCAAACCCGAACGACTTATGCAACGAATATTGATTCTTGCAACAAATCAAGGAGACCTTGTCCTCGATTCCTTTCTTGGTTCTGGCACCACCGCTGCTGTCGCTCACAAAATGGGACGGCGGTATATTGGCATAGAAATGGGCGAACAGGCAAAGACACATTGTGCTGTGCGTTTGCAAAAAGTGATAGAAGGCGAACAAGGGGGTATTTCAAAAACCTATAATTGGCAAGGCGGCGGCGGTTTCCGTTTCTTCACGTTGGGAGAACCTGTATTTGACAGCGACGGGCGAATAAATGAAACGATTAACTTTGCTCAATTGGCGGCACATATCTGGTTTTCGGAAACCAAAACGCCGTGGGATGGTTGGGCAAAGAATGGGATTGCAGGTAAAGCCCGCAATGACAAAGGTTTGACAACTGCCTTAGGCGTACATAAAGGTACAGCGTATGCACTACTATACAACGGCATTTTGCACGACAGGCGTGTTGATGGCGGCAATGTATTGACAAGTCGTACGCTCAATATCATAAAACAGGATTTTGGTGATACCACTTATGAAAAGTTGGTCGTTTATGGCGAGTGGTCGAAATTGGGGAAACGTCCGAACTTGGAATTTAGACAAACACCTTATGATGTTAAACATTAAATACAAAACCAAATGAATAAAGAATTACAATTTTTGCTTTACAACACGCCACAAGAAAATGTAAAAATAGATGTGGTGGTAAAAGACGAAATGATATCAGGGCAACCGCATCAAAAATTAATGATTTTTTTCATGTATTCAATATCCAAAGCCGCTTTATATTGTCTTTTTTTCAAACTATGCTTATCATTCATATTTGAAAGAAGTTGCAAAGCAAACTT
>SNRY01000341.1_pt1 | contig 17030 bp, 10 predicted proteins | sample 4693421 | NCBI WGS metagenome assembly SNRY01 (sample SAMN11003215, study PRJNA524138) | termite gut metagenome | isolation source: Bacteroidetes bacterial symbionts from single cell of protist host amplifed... | host: Streblomastix strix ... | reverse complement strand
GACGGTCGTCTTCCTTCACCAAGCATTAGCGGGCAATATCTGACTGTGCGTACTCAAGTTGACGAAACCAATGGAGAAGTCTATTTGGAACTTAATCGTCAAGCTCGCATTCTTCAAAAGAATATATATGGGTCCGGATCATCAGCAACTTTAGCATCCAACAAGCTATTTGCCCCGGTAAGATTATACTTTTCCAATTGTTCTTCTTTGAGTACTCCGGCTAATGTCCCTTCGGTTGAAAAAGCTATGTTAGTTCCCAAATAGTTATTGCTTATTTCACCGTTTGAGGTTGATCCGCGTTTTAATTTCGCAGCACCCGGAAGTGAGATAAATAATTTTTGTCGCAAATTGAGAGTGGCTTCCGGAGGATCATCAGCGGCACCTATATGTTTTGACATATCATCATAAGTTACCCAATAAATATCATAACTCATAGAATAGATATTAACTCCATACTCTAAATAAAAATTGGCATCAGTAGTATATGCAGCTGCAGTAGCAGTATTATAATTAAAATTATAATCTTTTTTACTTGTTGTTCCATCATCTTCTAGTATTTGAGCAGTTTGTTTATTGGTTCCGGATACCATCACATCCCTTCCGCCATGTGCCCAATCACGTAAACGAATCAAATACCTGGAGTTTAATGTCGTTCTTAGATTTTCACCCTCCACGTAAATTGTCTTCACCTTATTATTTTCCAATTTAACATCTACACCAGACATGATACGAACCACTCCATTGGATGCTTCATATCTACTAATTTCCTCAGCACTGCTAAAATCAATTTCCACACCACTGATTGCAACATTCTTTTCTGATTTTCTAAAAACCAAATCATTAATTAATTCATCAGCTACAACCGAATCCGTTTTTGCTTCAGTAGATTGTTGCATGTATTTTTTATACTTCGCTATAATTTTATTAAAATTATTGTTAGTTAACAAAACAAAAGTATAAAGGGAATCTTCATTGGTAATAGCCATTTTATCAAAAAAGTGATTCTGATACGTCCAAACAGTATCATATATCGGTTTCCCAACATCGTTGACCCCTATTTGAATACTCTTTTCCATGTCCATCACTATCTTTGTTTGTTCCATCAATAGATCCAATTGTGTATATTCTCCTTTTTCAATGGAACTTAAGTATTCATATATATTCATTGTAGGAGGAAGAGTCCTGTCCACAGCATGCACTATACCATTATTGCAAAGAATATCTTTATTGGAGATATTGATGGAAAGATTACTTACGTCTATTTTTTTACCATTAATCATTGTCAGCTTATCTAAATTTACCAATGCAGAGGCATTATAAGATAAGTAAGCAATATGATTTCTTACGATAGACTCCTTCTCTTCCAAACTCCCACTGTGATTAGACTCCAACGCACTATTAACAGGGGCTAGCACTGTGAATGTGTTATCGCTATTCAACAAGCTATCATATTTTGTCTCAACAACCATCTCGTAAAAGAGAGACAATTCCGGTTGTTGTTTCAACACTTCCAATACAGTACCGGAAAGACCGGGGACGGTCGTTTTCACATGCTCGTCCCATTGGTCATTACAACTCATCAAAGAAATTACCGGTATAATTAGAAAAGTGAATACTAATTTTGTATTTGATATTTTCATGTCTAAATATTATTTAGTGCCATTTGGTACACATTTATTGTACAGGTTCAGGTTCTTCTACCACACACTTACTTCCGTCATCCGGATAGATTTGACAGCCGGGAGTACCTTTGTAGATAAGATCACCATTAGCAGCAACCATTGGCCATACTTGATCTTCGTCAACAGGAATGAATTGAATCATATCCCAAGCATTACCGGGAGCTTTGCTGCCACCTAATGCCTCAAATCTTAATGTATGACGCCCTGTTGCAACCACTCTGATCGTTCCTACCAATCGAGAATTAAACACATTTATGATAGTTTTCGCGTTGTATTGTTTCCACCCTTCTTGTTCCATTTTATCATAATCTACATTCTTCTTTGTATCGTCCGTATAATATAAGGGCATATAAGCACTCATGTCAAACACAGTAGGTAAAACCTGATCTTCTTCACCATCTTGCTTGAATATTGAACGAAACGTTATGGCTTGCATCCTTCTCCAGCATATCCATATTTTATAATTACCTTCTACTAATAATGGGGTTTTAAGTTCTAACCATTGCATTACATTAGTATCCAATCTGAATTCCAAATGGTCACTGTAAACATATTGGGTTTTACCATCGCTAGTATAAGTATCGCAATAATAGGTTACAGTAGGAGTGTTCTTACCTCCCCATGTCATTTCCGAAAGTTCATCCTGTTTAAAGACGACAGCAGGAGAACCACTTTTACGGAATGTTTTTAATGCCTTTATTTCCGGTTGCTCTGCTATATCCCAATATATACGATAAGCTTTACGTGATCTTATTTCAATTTGTCCTTCTATTTCGTGAATCACTCCGTTTGCACAAGTTAAATCTGTCCATTCACTATTTCTATCAATTGGAATGCCTATTTCAATTATTTTCCCAACCTTAAAATCATTAATTAACAATACTTCTTTATTCATTGAGAATGCCAATACTTGTTTCGAATCGTAAGTAGGCGTGGTAGAAGTAGCCATTAGGTCTGTTACATACTTTCTATCCGGAACGCAATGATACTTTACATAATTAAGAAGTAATTCCGCATCGGTCGTAACTTCCGGAGTATTCTCTTTCAACCTTTGTAAAAGAGCGTTTTTGCTATTAATACCCAAATCCTCATACACTTTATTGCTTTGTAGAAAGAAAGTAAAAATAGCATCTGTTCTTGAAAGTACTTTGTCAAATTCCGTCTCTTTCACTAATCCCTTTATAAATGAATATTTTTCATCAGGTAAGTTTTCAATAGTTTCTGCAAGAGTTTTTTTTGCAGATTCCAATATTTTATCTATCACATGAACATATCCATTACCTAATAATATATTCTTTTGAAGAATGCGAGCTTGACGATTAAGTTCCAAATAGACTTCTCCATTGGTTTCGTCAACTTGAGTACGCACAGTCAGATATTGCCCGCTAATGCTTGGTGAAGGAAGACGACCGTCCACAAAAGCATTTGTTGAAAGAGTATCATTCACTATATGCAGACCGATAATTTCTTCTGCCTGCTCTTTAGTCAGGGTTTCTAACGATGCACGCGTTTCATTAAAATAAACTCGCAAAGCATCGTTGGTCGGAATAAAACAAGTATATGTACCGTAAGCATGTAACATTCCTCGATAATCAGCTTTATCTATGATTGCTAAGAAATCGGAAACATTATTTTTCTGATCTTCCAGAAACTCGTCAACTACTTGTACGTTTGAAGTTTTATAGATCACATCTTTCATTCCGTCATCACAGGAAGCAAATTCTATTAATGAAAACGCTCCCAATAGGAAAAATAAATTTTTCCAAAAACTAACTTTAATACTATTGTTTTTCATAATCGTCTTTTTTTATTTATTACCGTAAAATTCATTTTGAACTAATAATGGATTGGCTTCCAATTCTGTATAATAAATAGGCAGATAATGGCTTTTATGGTTTTTATACTTTGTTTGTAAACCAAATACTTTTTCAGGAGGTGCACTTGAAACGGCTAAACGAGTTAAATATCCGAGATTTTCACCGGAATAATTGTTACGCTTGGCTTGACGAAGGGCATCAAACCATCTTTTCCCTTCATAAGCCATTTCTCGTGCACGTTCTTGTAATATAAATTCTTCCAACGTTTTTCCGGAATATTCGACATCTCCAAATGTCAAATCCGTTGATTCTACCGCATTAGCCCGTGCCCTCACCTTTTCCAGGCTGGCTCGTGCTTTTGTATAATAATCTTGATCATCACCAGCGGCAATTCCTATTTGAACCAAAGCCTCAGCTTGCATTAAATACACCTCGGCTAAACGATATATGATATAGTTGGCAGTCATTTCGGTCTCCGCTCTTTCCGCACCACCTCTTTCCTGACCGATGTATTTCCAAATATATCCTTTATTAGATACGACGGATTCCCTGATATCATAATAACCACGGTCATCTATATCGGTAGGAATATAGATTTCTTCCGATAGAATATCGGTCTTTGCCGTCAAATAACCGCGAGACATACTCATCATTGCATAAAACGGATTCAGAATATCCGTATTGAATTGCAATTCAAAAACACTTTCCACACTATTCCCTCTGTTATAAAGTTCATTGTATAGCTTGTTAATATCAGCTTCATTCGGATAATAGATAGCATTTATATTATCCTCTGCTTCCTCGCCGCCTCCTGTTCCCGTTCCACCTCCGTCGAGAACAATTTTTTCTCTTCCTACGGGAATAAGGGCAAATTGTCCGGAGTTTATTATTTCATCACAGAGTCTGTTACATTCTTCATATTTCTCTGTCCAAAGATACACATCCGCCAATAATGCTTTTACCATCCATATCGTAGCTTTTCCTTTGTTCTTTTCTGTTGAACCGTAGCTGTAAGGAATATATTTCTCTGCATACTTCAGATGATTAACCAACGAGTCAAGAATGACCTGTCCTTCCGTTTTAGCAATACTCATTTGTTGAGAGTTATCCACATAAGCATCCAATGTTAGAGGAACATCCCCAAACGTACGCACCAAATAAAAATACATCAAACTGCGAATAGTAATAGCCTGCGCTTCATATTCTCTTAACATTTTTTCAGTAAAAGACTCATCATTGGCATAAGCCTCAGGGGCATATTTAAGCACTGTATTACAGATATTAATTGTATTGTAAAAGGATGACCAATTACAAAAACTGTTTTCTGCAGATATTTCTCCGTCTATTACGTACTGTACATCGCTATTTTTACGTGTTGACGATTGAATCATATCTGCGCGCCATTCACCGTAAAGAAACATACGTGTAACCAAATTGCTATTCAATAAGGAAGCATATATACCTGTTACTGCCGAATTTACATCTTCCTTCGTCTTCCAATAGTTCTGTCTGGGAACTCCATCTACCGGTTCCAAGTTAAGCCAATCAGAACATGAACCTAACACAAACAGTAGTGTTACGAAAAATATGTATCTGGTTAATTTATTCTTTTTCATAATTTTAATTTATATTAGAATGTTACAGTAACCCCAAACGTGAAATCTTTTGAACGCGGTGTCCGAGCATTGTCATATCCCGTACCAAAAGGGTCGCTACTACCTACGGAAACTTCCGGATCCAATCCGGTATAGTTCGTCCACACATACAAATTATTCATCGTCAACCATAGGGAACATTCCTGTAATAAAGTCTTATCCAATTGTTTACGATTAAAATTATATTTCAATGTCAATGATTTGAAACGCAAGAATGAACCGTCTTCAATGAAACGGTCGGAACCAAGATAGTTATATCCTTTTCCGTACAATGCTCGCGGCAATAAATCGCCGGGAGAATCTTCCTCAGTGTAAGGATGTCTCCAACGCTTAAGAACTGCCATGCTTTGGTTGTCGAAATTGTACATTTTTTCAAGATTCATTTTTGCAGAATTTGCAATATCATTACCGTATCTAAAGTTGAAAAACATACTCAAATTAAAATTCTTGTACTTCACCGTAGGTCCGAATCCTCCCGTAAACAAAGGTGTGGCATTTCCCAAATAAACAATATCCAGATAGTCGATATTACCGTCATTGTTTATATCCTTGTAACGAGCATCACCGGGTTGAAATTCATAATCAATAGAGGGATAGCCGAAACGCATTTGCACCGGTATTTTTTCATTTTTATTATTATATGTATAAATAATATTTCCGGACTTGTCTCTGGCAGCAGTTTGTTCTTTGTTCAGATATACTCCATCGTACATGTATCCGTAAAATGAACCCAAGGACTGGTCTATTTCAAATCGGCGGATGTATTGTCCGTTAGCTGTACTTACTCCTTTTTCCATTGGATACTGCTCTGATATTTCACGAATATAGTTTTGGTTGCGAGCAATGTTGAAATTAAGATTGACCGTCCAATTCTTAGAACGTATGGGGGTAGTATTGACAGAAAGTTCCCAACCCAGATTGTCCATTATCCCCACATTCATATCCACTTTGGTAAAACCGGTAGAGGAAGGTATAGTCAACCCATAGAAAAACAAATCATTGGTACGCTTCTTATACAATTCAAAGTCTATATTAACACGATTTTTAAAGGCTGCGAAATTAATACCGAAATTTGATTGAATTGTCTTTTCCCAACGCAGATCTATTAATTCGAGGTTACCCGGATATACACCGGATTCTCCCAGATAAGTATAATTGTAAATATTGTAAGTACTAATATGACCAAAGTCGCTTTTGGGTTGTGCTCCATTAACACCGTAACTTGCCCTGAAGCTGAACTCATCGAGAAAAGATGAAAGACTCCGCATAAATGGTTCGCCGGAGAATCTCCACCGGGCTGAAAGGCTTGGAAATGTTCCCCATCTATATGACGCTCCAAATCGAGAACTACCGTCGGCACGAAGGTTAGCGGCTATGATATAGCGGTCTAACAAACCATATTGAGCATTTCCGAAGAATGATACCAGACGGTTTTGAGAAGATCCGGAGAAAACCCCCAAGATAGTCTGCCCCGTTACGCGTGAGGGATTGGAAGGATCCTGCAGATAAGGACTTGCATTATTTCCTGTGGTAGCTTTGTAGCTTCCTGAAGATTTATCGTAAGTAGTAATACCCAGCAAACCTTGAAAACTATGATCTTTCCCCAGATTGGGAGTCAGGATTAATTTGTTGAACGTCTGCATGACGAAAGCTTCTTGATCCACATCATCGGAACGGTTCACACTAATTTCATTCCAAGGGCGACCTGTAGCAGTTTGAGGTAAGAATGCCTTTGTCTTGTCATTCAATATATCCAAGCTGACATCAAATTGATAACGTACCCATTCCAAAGGACGATATACCAAAGACAGGTTGGAGGTAATACGGTCCGATGTTAATATATACAGTCCTTCATTTGCCATAGCCACCGGATTGTAAATACCACCCGACGAAGAGGTAGAACTCCAAGATCCTTGAGGTGAATTCAAGGGTGAGAAATAATTTCCCGTTAATATACCTAACTGATTATATTCGTAAATACTCATGTTGGGCATGCGTGTATATGCCATATCGCCCACATCTTTGCTTTGCAGGTAAGAAATGTAGTTACGATTGTTTTCACCGTGAGTATATGACATGTTTGCCTGAAACTTGATCTTTTCAGAAACATTATAATCAATATTCAAACGGGATGAGATGCGTGTATAGTCAGTACCTATGGTAGTACCTTTCTGGTCGAAATAGCCCACCGATGCACGGTATTGAGCTTTTGAACCTCCTCCGCTGATGGATATGTTATGGTCTTGAATCATCCCATTCTGAGTTACTTCTCTAAACCAAGCGGTGTTTTGACCGTAGTTATAGAAATAATAGGGTTGATTTACATCGTATGCAAATTCCGGATAACTGGAAGGATTGTATAAAGTTCCACTGTTCAACATTGCTTCTTGTATCATTGTGGAATATTGGTCTCCCGAAAGGGTAGGAATACCTTCCGGTCTTTTTGACCACGTTCCTTTCATGGTATATGACACACGGGGCTTGCTTATTGTTCCGCGTTTCGTGGTGATTTGCAATACTCCGTTGGCAGCTCGTGATCCCCAAATAGCCGTTGCGGCAGCATCTTTCAATACAGTAATCTCCTTAATGTCATCAGGAGATATGTTTAACATTTGTGAATATTGTTCTTCGTCGGCTGTAGCAAAATCGAAATCGGATGAGATTTCCGTTTCATAAGGGAAACCGTCCACCACTATCAATGGTTGCGAAGAACCGTTAATAGAAGTTGTTCCACGAATACGAATAGACATACCCGCACCCGGCGCACCCGTTCCGGCTACAATATCCACACCCGCAATACGTCCTTGCAGGGCATCATCTACTCCGGCTCCAACCATATTATCGGCTATATCTGCAATAGAAATTCGCGTGGCTGAGGTGGTTAAGTCTCTTTCATTAATAGAAAGCATACCGTTATTTACAGTGCGCTGCGCCGTAACAACAGCTTCTTCCAATACTACAGAATCATCCTGCATTTCTATCTTAAAAGTTGTATTCCCTTTAACTAAAACAGTTTGTTTTTTGTATCCGGTATAGGATACTACCAGTTTATCACCCGCCTTGGGCTCTGCCAGAAGACTGAAATTACCATCCAAGTCCGTTGTTGCATAGCTGACTACACGCTCATCTTTGTTCATCAACAACACATTGGCAGCCGGTAATCCCATCTGATCCAAGGCGGCTACTACTACACCCCGTAGCATTGTTTTACCCCCTTGAGCGGAAATCAATCCGGGTATGCAACACAAGCATATTAAAATTATATATTTATTAAAGAATTTTTTCATGGATTCTTTGTTTTATGTTTAATTATTTCGGAAGATTTACCTTAAATACATAGTAATTATCTATCTGATGAATTACAGCTCTTGGTCCCATATAATTACTTTTATCAATACCGCGAACTACGTTCACACTACTATTGCCTCCCGTAATTCCTTCAACTTGCACTGTGAGACCTAGTTCTATATTTTTAGGAGTAAACACCAAATTACCATTACTCTTCTTAGACACTTCTATCGTAGTTTTTTCAGCTATCAAATCCAGCGCAGCTTCATTCACTTTATAGACAGTACCCAGATTTATTTTTTCATAATTACCCGGCATTATTCTTGCCACACCATCATCAGAAACAACCGTTCCGGAAAGAAAACATGAATTGATAAAGTTGGTCGCTTTAGTTAAAGAATCGGGTTGTAAACCTTCAACATAGCTCAATGCCGGTAAATACCCATCTTGTTGAGCCTTTTGCATTACATCATTTGTGGGAATAAGTATTGTATAAAATCCCGAAGTACTAATACCGGCTATTGATCCATCTGTCGCAGTGTAGATTGTCTTATCCAAATAATTTTTAAATACTTGGGCATCCGGATTTTGCTTCACATAACTATCTATGAAAGTATAAAGTTTTTGGTCTTCCCAGCCTTCATTGCTAGCTGATTTAGTAACACGTGGGCTGAATTGCAGTAACTTGTCAATGGCAAATACTTTACCATTATTTAATGTTGCAACTTCTATTGCTGTTACCACATCATCATCCAAGATATTACCGACGGCTTGTATTTGTCCGTCTTTAAAGCGGATCATATCGCCATAGTCGTTTACTGCATAGCCGTATCCATCGTATCCCAAAGCGGGTGAACCTTCGAAATCCTTAATAGCCGTATGAACTTCATCGTTTTCAATACGTTTGAAAATGCACATACGAATAAGTCTCTTCAGGCGATCCTCAGCATTAATTGTACCATGAGTAGCACCGTCTGCAAATGAAAAAGCCAACGATATATCATTATAAGAAAAGTCTTCTTTCAATAATTCGTTGGAAGGTATTAATATGATAACGTTTTCTTCTACATATCCGGTTATCGGACTTTTCATCAAATCGTCAAGTAAACTATTCTTGTAAAAATTGTTAAGAGCAGCGTTAAGCAAAGAATAATCGGGATTGAGTAATATTTCGGAATATACCGTTTCAAAATATTTACTTTTGATCACATGATCAATATTATACATTATTCCGTTACTTGCCATTGTCTTGGCAAGCATTCCGCTTTCGGCGAATGAAAGACCGGAATCGCCTTTTCCATTAAGAAATTCTCCATTGGTATTTTGCGCCCTTTCAAAGTTAGAGGGCCAAACCATTCCATCTGCCATGTGGGCACTGAGGAAATAAGTTAATACGTCCGTTGGTAATTCGTTAAAAGAAGTTGCATATTTCAATAATTTCCCACTCACAAAATTGTCAACAGCACTATTGTTGGGGATAAACATCGTGTAGCCGTCCTGTTCCGTATTACCACTGTTCTTTCCTTGATAAGCTTCCACATTGGGACTATAAGGTAACGTTATATATTGCTTCGTGTAAAGAGAGGTAATATTTTCATCCGGATATACTTTCTTATAAGTTTCGGTCAGTGTTTTATCTTCTTGATAACTGACAAAAAGAGCCGTTCCGTCAATTTTATATTCTAAATAATTTTTAAAAGAACTATTTTCCGGCTTCTTTAAAAGTTCATCCAAGTTTTCCAAAGGATAAAGCACTGAGTTTACTTCATGGATAATACCATTTTCCGCATATATATCCTTATTCAGAATGCTTCCGTCCAGAACATTTAAACCAGAATATTCCTTTTGGGGATAAAAGATATTATAATCCGAAGCATCAAGTCTATTAGTACTAAAATAAGTATCAGTAAATATAGGGATATACTTATAAGGAGTTCTGATACCACTACCCTCGGTAGCATAATCTATTACCCATTCTTCTTTACCATTAACCTCTTCTTTATAAATAGTTTTATAGTATGAAGTTCTTTTTTTTATCGAACTCCCCACATTCCATTGCCCACTAATTTGGGCATCACCCAAATGCTCTGTTTCATACTTATTATAAACCAAAGAGTAGCCCACTATTTTGTTCAATTCAGTTAAGGGAATATCATCCACAGAAGAATACCCTTTTTCCGAAAGAAACCGACCAAATGCTTCATCGTTCGGAGTAAATACCGTATAATTACCCGAACCTTTCAACACTTGGCTGTACAGTGTCTTATCAACACAAGACAAGAACATCTTGAAATTCCCTTTTGCTTGAAGAATATCATAAACAGGAGATTCCAACCAATCCGGTCTTTTATAGTGTTCATCTATCTCTTTGTCACACCCGGCTAAAGAAAGAAATAAAAACATAGCAAATATGCCGGTTATCGGTATTGCTTTTATCCATTTCTTTGGGAGATAAGCCCCACGAAGGAAAGGAAGAAAACCAGTATTACCCCATCCTCCTATTTTCCTCATTTGTAAGCAGTTTTTTTTGTGCCTCATAAATTTAAACATTAACGTTAGTAGTGATTACATCCAAATCGAAAGAACAATATTACTTGTACCATTCACATTGTTTTTCTTTAACTTTTCTCGTATAACATAGTATTATATTTTAAATCATGTTACAAATTTATATCTAAATTAATAAAAACACATGGAAAATCATACAAATACATGGAAAATCGTAGTCTATAGAATAAAAAAATATTGTATTTATGATTGTCTTTGCAATACTCAGCACTTTATCAACGCCGCTATCTATACCGTTGCTTTTCAATACTCTTTCCGGCTCTTTATATACTTTGTAGGTAACAAAGCAGATACAGACATGTGTCTCTATTCTTCCCGAGGTAAAGTGGAACATTATCTCCAACGTCCCTTTGGTTACGCGGAAGGCTTTCTCCACTGGCCATAGCCCATGGTAGTGTTCGTACACCCGTTCTACGACTAAGGTTGTGTTGGTAATGTAGCCTTTTCATCCATCACAAGGTGTTCAAAGGTATTGCACAGCGAGGAAAAACCTCAATAGGAGGGTTTTATGGGTTCAAACTTCATAGTATTTGCAATGAAAAGGAGAAATCCTAAATTTTGTTTTTACTTACAGGTAGTGTTGATGATCGGGAACCTCTGACTGCCACCAACTTGCTCAAAGGGATTATAAGGAAACTAGTTGGAGATAAGGGCTATATCAGAGAGAGGTTATTCAACAAGTTATTTTTTTAACGGAATAAATTTACTGACAAAGGTTCGTAGTACTATGAAAGAACGATATATGTATGACCTTGAATGATAGGATTATATTGAGAAAAAGGGCAATCATTGAATCAACTAATGATGAACTCAAAAATAGTTGCCAGGCAAGAACATTCCAGACATCGGAGTTTGAATAACTTCATTGCCAATCTGATATCTGGTATTGCTACCTATTGCTTTTTACCTAAAAAGTCAGGTATAAATGTGTAATTTGAAAAACAAGCACAGTATTGTTTGTTCTAATGCTTATCCCGAACTCACGTTAAATAGAGAGTTTCCGTAATTTCGTTAACTGTTAGCATGAGAGAATAATTTAGTTAATACTCTATAGTTCAATACTATAAAGATAACTAATTATTCTCTCGCTTGCTAGCTTTTATCGGATTTTTATACCGAACTTCACATTAAATAAAAAATCATTAACCTTCTCTAATTGGAAAGGATTTAACTATATCACCTTTACGACAATTTTTACTAAAAATTAAGCAAATAAAAAGTTTAGACGAATTCAATATTACTCTCCCTCATAGGCAAAGGGGAAGAGAGTAGATAGTGTATGTTCCTTATCGACAAGAGTAGTTAATTCTGTGAGGATATCAGGGTGTTGAGTAGCGAGATCATATTGTTCTGCAGGGTCTTTTGAAAGATCATATAATTCCACTGTCTGCTTTTGCTTATTATCTACATTCAAACGGACGAGTTTCCAATTGTCTTTACGCAAAGCTTGCATTCCTCCTCTTTCATGAAACTCCCAATAAAGATGGTGGTGTGTTTGTTTGTATCCTTTATCGGTTAGCACAGGGACAATGGAAATACCATCTAAATCCTTTGGCGTTTGACCACCGGCTAATTCAACAAATGTGGGCAGAATATCCCAAAATGCACCAATAAAATCACTTTTTGTATTTGCAGGGATATGTCCCTGCCAACGAGCAATGAAAGGTACGCGGATACCTCCTTCGTAAAGATCACGTTTTATTCCGCGAACCCCCCCCGCCGCTATTAAAAAAAACAGGATCGGCACCACCTTCTATATGAGGTCCATTATCACTTGCAAATATTACAATCGTATTTTCATCCAATCCTTTCTCCTTCAGCTTTTCCAAAATTTCTCCCAAGTAACGGTCTAATCGGGTAACAAGGGAGGCAAAGGAAGCATGTGGATATTCCTGAGACGTATATCCACCAGGTCGTGCATTGGGTCCGTAATCATTTCCCACATAAGTTGTTTCGGAAAATTTGCCTTTGTAATATTGAAAAATGCTGTCGTCAGGTACGATTAATTCCGCATGGGGCAGCGTATAAGGTAAATATAAGAAAAACGGTTGAGAGGGGTCACTTGTTTCTATGAAATTTAACGCTTGCTGTTGAATAATATCAGGGGCATAAATTACTTTCTCCGATAAATTTTGATTTTCTTCCAATATTACTTTCTTATCATTATCCCACAAATGATTGGGATAATACCTATGAGCCAATCCCTGGCAATTAAAACCAAAAAATCTATCAAACCCCCGTTTATTAGGGTCACCTTCACTTCCAACAGGTCCAAGCCCCCATTTTCCAAAAGCACCTGTCCGATACCCATTACTTTTTAATAGCTCACCTAACGTTGTGATGGAAGCGGAAATTGGTTCCTGTCCCTCTTCTCTAAACACCCGGTTAGTAGAAGAATTCCCACGTATATATGTATGCCCCGTATGGAGTCCAGTAAATATTACCGAACGTGAAGGGGCACTTACAGTACACCCTGCGTAAAATTGAGAGAAGGATTTTCCTTCGGATGCCAACCTATTTATATTAGGGGTTTTAATTAACTTTTGTCCATTTACCCCAATATCACCATAACCTAAATCATCAGCTAATAAAAATACAATGTTAGGCTGTTTGTAACTTTTGTTTTCTTTATGCTCTTTTTGAGCGAATGAAAAACGTGGAAACAACGTAAGTGCTAACGATATTCCCCCTAAAACAATTCTTCTGCTATTAATTTCCATATCCCGAATTTTGAATTAAATTTGTATTTTCTTGTATAGCTATAGATGGGATAGGCCATAAATAATCCCTATCTTTATTGAAATTTCTTCCATCTATTCGTGCTCCTTTGTCATTATATATATCTCCCTTTAATACATCCTCTGCAATACGCCAACGACGAATATCAAAATAATAAAACCCTTCTCCTGCCAACTCAATGCGCCGTTCATGACGTATTTCCTGTCTTAATTGTTCTTTTGTCAAACTTCTACCAATACGAGGTATACCCGCCCTATCTCTTATCAAATCCAAAGCCTCATATATAGTATTATCCGGTCCACTTACTTCATTTTTAGCTTCAGCATACATTAACAAAATATCACCATACCGCAACAACATATAATTTAATTCGGAATTTCCCGCTGCAATAGTTTCTGCAGGAATATCATCTTTATAAACGGTATATTTCTTTTGTCCATATCCTGTACGCATATATCGAACATCATCAACAAGAGTTCCCCTGAAATAACTATCTTTAGTTATGATTGTTTTTTTCAAACGGGGGTCTCTATTTTCATAAGGATTATTAGGATCATACTTGGAAGATTCTGTTATCGGTTTCCCGTCAATGTCATAATAATCATCTACCAAATCGCGAAGTGGAGCCACATTGTTATATTGGTCAAGTGTCATATCATAGGCATGTGTAAATTCCGGATATTTAAATTGAACATCAAAAATAACTTCATCGTTGTTTTCGTTTTCCAGATAGAATAATTCCCGATAATCAGGAAAAAGATGATATTTATTTAAATCAATCACAGCTCGTGCTGTAGTGGCTGCTCCTTCCCAATCTCCGTCATACAATAAGATTCTTGATTTAAATGCTAGAACAGCCCCTTTGGTAACACGTCCTATATCTGCTCCTGAATAAGATAGAGGCAAATTACCCACAGCCTCATCAAGGTCTTTCAATATTTGCGTTTTCAGTTCTTCTGCACTATTTCTCGGTAGGGTAGCTTGAGTAACATCATTTGTAGCTTCTAAAATCAATGGAGCGCCACCAAACAAGTTCCAAAGAGGAAAATAAAAAACAGCACGCAAAAATTTAGCCTCGGCAATATACCGTTGTTTCAATGATTCGTTTATAGAAACGTTATCTATATTAGCAAGGAAATTATTAGCCCGACCTATACCTTTATAGGCAGCACTCCAAACAGAATTAAAAAGACCTGTATTGGCATTATGTAAACTTTGATTAATTATATTTTCGCTCGCACCGTATGCATTAGGGGTAAGATTTTCATAGTTTAATGGTTGACTATTGCCATATAAACTGCCATCTAACAAAGAAGCATATACCCCGTTCAATGCAGCCACAGCTTTTTCTTCAGTATTCCAATAATTGTCTTGAGTATATTTATCTGTAGGTTGTGTATCCAAAAAAGAATCACAACTTGAAATGATCCATACAAAAAATAGAAATCCTGGTATTTTATTATATATATTATTCATAATTTGAAATAATTAAAATGTGATATTTACACCTCCTGAAATAGTTTTGGCAATCGGGTAATCTATCATATTGTTTCTGGTAAGATTCCGTTCAGGGTCACCTAATACAAATTCACTAAAAGTCAGCAAATTTTGTCCGTTTACAAATAATTTTATTTTCGAAAGATTCCAATTCTTTATCAAGCTTTTAGGTAATTCATAGCTGAGTTGAATATTTTTCAATCGTAAGTATGAGGCATCTTGAATCCAATAAGATGAGGTTTGGAAGTTTTGAGTATACAGCGGTGTAGTCAGTCTGGGAAGTGGCGCATTCGGTTTTTCAGGAGTCCATGAATCGGTGAGCCATTCCGGTGTAACACCGGCACCATTACGATATGGTTGTGCCAAATTTCCCGAAACATACGTATCCACATCTTGCACACCTTGAAAAAATAATTGTAAATCTAACCCTTTGTAACTACCTCCCAATACAAAACTATATGTATATTTAGGAATATTATTTCCGATGACTACACGGTCATTATTGTCAATAATATCGTTCGAATCATCTACATTTTTATACTTAATGTCCCCTGGTTGAGTTGCATTACTTATGTAAGCAGATTTTTTTACCTCATCCTCCGTTTTAAATATTCCTTCGGCTTGCAATCCATAAAAAGAACTTACAGGATATCCCTCTTGGACAATTGTTACACCTTCATAATAGATATCTCTATTAAGATTAGTAACTTTATTTTTAAGATAAGCGATATTTCCACCAATATTGTAATTAAAATTACTTATATGATTATAATAATTTACAGTAAATTCAACTCCTGTATTTGTTAAAGAGCCAATATTTTTGAACGGTCCGTTTAAATTGCCTACTTGAGCCGGAACAGATACTCTCCATAAAATATCTCTTGTTCTTTTATCGTACCAATCAAATTGTACACTTAACTTACTTTTTAGTATATCCAGATCAAAACCAATATCAGTCACACTTGTAGTTTCCCACGTGATAGTAGGATCACTCAACTGAGTAATGGCTGTTCCTCCAACTACTGTTCCATTAAAACTATAATTCTGACCTAAAGAGATAGAATTGATATAACTGTATAATGCTATATTTTGATTCCCTAATTCTCCCCAAGATGCCCTGAATTTTAAATTATCAACCCAATTAATTTCCTTAAAAAAACGTTCCTTATTGATAACCCATCCTGCCGAAAAAGAAGGAAAAAATCCCCATCTCCTATCGGAAGCAAACCGAGAAGAACCGTCATAGCGAAAATTTGATTCCAACAAATATTTCTCCTTATAGCTATAATGAATACGACCAAAATAAGATGCTAACCGGGAAGTTTGAGAAGTGCCGCTAACAGACGGACTTGTACTACCTGCATCCAATTCTGTCAAATCATTACCTAAATATCCTTGGTTATATCCAGTCAGACTACCGTTTGTAAAAGATTCCAAACTAAACCCACCCAATGCTGAAATGGAATGATTATTAAACACATGGTCATAAGTAAGTGTATGGAAATTGGTAAGATTAATTGCATTTGTAGCTATATCCCTAATTCCACGAGCAGGGATATTCCCCATCGGTGTAATAACTCCTGTTTTAGGATGAGTAAGATTTATTATCGGATAAGCTGACAATGATTAATGGTAAAAAAATAGACGTAAGTAATCTTTCCATCAATAGATCCAATTGTGTATATTCTCCTTTTTCAATGGAACTTAAGTATTCATATATATTCATTGTAGGAGGAAGAGTCCTGTCCACAGCATGCACTATACCATTATTGCAAAGAATATCT
>SNRY01000340.1_pt1 | contig 17053 bp, 30 predicted proteins | sample 4693421 | NCBI WGS metagenome assembly SNRY01 (sample SAMN11003215, study PRJNA524138) | termite gut metagenome | isolation source: Bacteroidetes bacterial symbionts from single cell of protist host amplifed... | host: Streblomastix strix ... | reverse complement strand
TTTCACAGACTGGGGGAGGTAGAAAGCAGGCTGATTGAAGTAATAAGCAAGCTTGATAAAGATACTCTGAAATCTATCACGCTTTTCAATTGGATTAAAACCGCTATTTGATAGCGGGTTGGTATGATAACTTATTGCGACCCTTCCTTTAAAGGAACGGGCAAGAACGATTACAAAGCCATCAAAACATGGGGCAAGAAGGGCACGGAACTGCATTGTCTCTTTGCTTTTGTCCGTCAATGCAGTATTAATGAAATGGTTCGCTGGTTCTATGACTTGCATGAACGCTTCCCCTCGAATGTAATCTGCGACTATTTCATGGAAGCGAACTTCATGCAGGACATGATACTCGATGAATTTACCACCGAAGGGAATTTAAGGGGATATCAACTTCCCATCCGGGCGGACAAACGAAGCAAACCGGACAAGTTTGCACGCATCGAAGCCATCTCTCCGCTTTGGGAACGCGGCTTTGTTTTCTACAATGAAAATATGCAGGCGGATAAGGACATGAAAACCTCCATTGAACAAACCCTCGCTTTCGAGAAAGGAACCCACGCCCATGACGATGCTCCCGATGCGGACGAAGGAGCCATTTATATTTTGCAACAGAGAACACGGATGGAAGCCTTTATCCCGCGATTCGGAAAACAGACACCACCAAAAAGCAGTTGGTAATAATGACAAGAGACATACTATATAATGAAGATTGTACTCTGGGAATAAGTCGTATTCCCTCTGAGAGCATTGACTGCATCTTAACCGACCCGCCTTATTTATATCTAAAAAATCAAAAGCTTGATAAACCTTTCGACGAACAAACGTTTTTTGGTGAGGTAGAGCGGGTATTGAAAAAAGAGGGTTTTATCGTTTTGTTTGGACGCGGAACATCATTCTACCGTTGGAATACCATCCTTGCCGATTTGGGATTTAATTTCAAAGAAGAGTTTATCTGGGACAAGGGATACTGCACAAGTCCGCTCATGCCTATATCCCGTGTACATGAAACAATCTCTATTCATACAAAGAAATCGGGTACTATCAATAAAGTAAAAGTCCCTTATCTGGAGATGAAACGGCACGATATAGACAGTATAATAACTGATATTAAACGCTTAAAAACGACCTTCAAAAACACAAAATCGCTGGATGCCGTTCTGGAGTTTTTAGAAAATAATAAAGTCGTTTATGATCGAAAACATACTGACGGATTTGCGTCTTCTTATCATAAAAATTCATTTATGAGCGTTAACGTAGAAGCCAGTGCAATAAAAGCGATTTGCAATGGAATGAACGAAAAATCAATCATACAAACCGATAGAACCGATTGTGAGACATTTACAAAATATGGAATAAGTTCAGATAAAAGGAAAACAGGCGACCGATGCACCAATGTGGTGCAATCCGTGCAGTTCGGCATGAATGAGAAAAGTATCATCAGACAAAGCCGTGATCATTACAATACCATTCATCCTACACAAAAGCCGGTTCGCTTGCTTGAAAGGCTTTTGGCATTGACAACCAAAGAAGGGGATACGGTTCTTGACCCGTTTGCCGGCAGTTGTTCAACGGCAAAAGCCTGTATTAATTCAGGAAGACATTATATCTGTTATGAAATTGATAAGGAATATTACGAAAATGGCAAGAAAAGAATTGATAAGATTCTCTCGGAACCGAAATTAATATGAATGATTATGTTTTTAACTATTGAAGATTACAAAGCGGTGGCAGATGCGCAAACGCTGGATGTCATTTACCAGAGCGATGAGGCAAACCTGCATCGCGCAGAGGAGTACGCCATCTCGGAAGTAAGTTCTATGCTCTCGGGGCAATACGACATGACAAAAGCATTTTCCGCTCTTGGAACGGAACGTGATCCGCGCTTGGTGATGATTACTTGCGATATTGCTCTTTACCATTTGATTTCCTGGTTGCCCAAGAAAACCGGATTTGAGATTCGCGACATACGTCATAAAGAGGCGAAAGAGTGGCTAAAGGACGTGCGTAACGGAGAGGCTAATACCGGCATACCGGTCTTAACGGACGAGGGGGGACGAGAAATAGGTGAGATTATCCGCTATGGAAGTGAGAAAAAAAATAAATACGATTACTAATATGTCACATAAAAAGGCTACTCCCGTTTATACGCCCGAAATGCTCCTTTCCATGACACAGGCGCAGAAAAAACATGTCAAGTCCATGACCATTGAGCTGGCTCAGACTACGCAATACCTGACAAAGAAAGATATTGCCTCCTGGCGTGCCGCCTGGCAAATGGCTCTTAATCCGGATAATCCGCAACGGGCAAGATTATATGACGTGTACACCGATGTGGACATTGATATGCACCTGAGTGGCTGCATCGGACAACGGCAGGGAATGGTGCTGCAGAAGGCGTTCAAATTGTCTGACAAGGCAACGGGAAAGGAAAACAGGGAGCTCTCCGAACTCTTCGAGGCGGACTGGTTCAAGGACTTTATGAAACTCGTTCTGGACAGTCGCTACTGGGGACATTCCCTTATCCAATTCGGAGACGTTGTGTCCATAGAGGGCAAAATGCGATTTGAAAATGTGGAATTAGTTCCGCGCCGGCATGTAATTCCGGAGTTCGGGGTGATTGTACGCAATGTGGGCGATGAACATCAAAGAGGAATCAGTTATCGCACCGGAAAGATTGCGGACTGGTGCATTGAAGCCGGCAAGAGGGATGATTTGGGACTGCTGCTCAAATGTTCCCCCAGCGCCTTGTCGAAGAAAAACATGGTTGCCTTTTGGGACGCGTTCGGCGAGCTTTTTGGGATGCCGGTAAGAATCGGTACGACAAGTTCCCGCAGCGACGCGGAAATTAACAAGATTGAGAAAATGATGTCCGACATGGGCGCAAAAGCATGGGGAGTATTTCCGCAGGGGACAACAATTGAGTTTAAAGAAACTACGCGCGGAGATGCTTTCAATGTGTACGACAAACGAATCGACAGGGCTAACTCGGAGATTTCCAAAGGCATCCTCAACCAAACCATGACCATTGACTCCGGTAGTTCACTCTCCCAATCGGAAGTGCATTTGGAAGTCTTTAAAAATGTCATCGAAGCCGATGCGGACTTCGTGCGGGACATTATCAACAACAAGCTGCTTCCCTTTATGGGCATGCACGGATTCCCCGTGGAAGGATACCGGTTTGAATGGGACGAGGCGGTAGAGTATAAACCCGAAGAGATGCGCAGCATAGAACAGATGCTCCTTTCCTCAGGCTATGAAATACCGCCCTCCTATTTTACCGATAAATACAACATTCCCATTACCGGCAAGAGGGAAGCCCTTCCGGTGAACTTCACACGTCCGGATTCTTTTTTCGACTGAGCCCCGCATCCTACCATGCGGGGCTGCATCAAGCCCTTTGCCGGTTGTATTCCAATTCCCTGCTTACGCTTTCCCGCTCCAAGATCGCATTTAACGAGTCTGTATTTGAAGATGCCATCCGGTTCATTCACGAAAAAAAGGGATTTTCTCCCCAAGACCTGTATCAGAAATCACCGCGCGAACTGGTAAACTACCTTAGTCAAATTTTTACAAATTCTATTACCGAAGGGTTTAAACAAGAGGAAACTCCCCAATATGAAGCATCGGAAACGGTGAGGAATGCCCTGAGAGAAAACGTGTTTGTGTTTTCGGGCATGAAGACCTATCAGGAGCTCAAGGAAGCTTCGCTCCTGCTGGTTACCGACAAGGGAGAAATCAAGCCGTTCGGGCAATTCAAAGAAGATGTAAAGAGTGTGTATCAAACTTACAACGAGCGGTATTTGGAAGCCGAATATGATTTTGCGGTGCATTCCTCCGCTATGGCGGCTCGATGGCAGGACTTTGAAGAAGACGCCGAGGAGTACGATTTGCAATACCGCACTGCCGGCGACGACAAGGTGCGTCCCGAACATGCCGCTCTGAACGGCATTACCCTGCCTAAGAACGATCCGTTCTGGAACGAGTATCTTCCGCCCAACGGTTGGGAGTGTCGATGCACGACGGTGCAGGTAAGGAAAGGAAAATACCCGCTTAGCAATCCGGAGGAGTCGCAAGAATTAGGCAAAGCGGCTACCACACAAAAGGGAAAGGACGGAGTAAACAAAGCAGCCATGTTCCGCTTTAATTCGGGCAAGACATTGAAAATATTCCCCCATAAGCATCCTTATTTTGCTCGGCAAAGCAGTCCCCAGGACGTCAAGCAGGCGCAAAAGGTGGTGGAAGGAATGAGTAAGAAAATAGAAACGTGGACACAGGTAGAAACAAAGAAGGGAAAAGTACGGATCAGCTCTTTGCACGGAAAGGAGGAAGAAAGAGAGAATATTAAAATTGCTACCTACCTGGCAAACAAACACCGGTACGAAATTGATCTGATTGCTAAAAACGACAAGGTTAAAGACAGCCGACTCGTTCAACAAAACACTGAACACGTATCAGGAATACAAAAAGAATGTTACTCCTACCCTCTCGGCCATTGACAATGCCATCCGCCAAGGGGCAAAACAGGCAAAGGACATTGTGCTGGATATTCGTAGCGACATAGCGGAGGGTGAGCTGAAAAATGCCGTGCAGGACAGGGTAAGGAGAACGAAAGAGCTAAATACGCTGACCATCATCCAAAAGGGGAAAGACAAAACCTACAGCAGGGAGGAGATTATCAAAAAGGATTGGAAGCTGTAAAATAAAACAGGCGATTACCGCTTTAAACAATAACCACCTGAGTCGGGGTCAAGGGACGTTACCCTAAACCGTTACAAAGATAAATAAACTTTATTAAAACGGCATTTAAATGCCAATTAAATTTTTACCGGATGGATTTTAAGGAGCTAAAGAAAAAAATCTTAAATGATATTAAGGTGGAAGTCAGCGAAGAGTTTGATAAGAACTTCGAGCGCAAAGCCTTTTTTACACAAAAATGGAAAGAGAGAAAAATCGGGCAAAGGGGTTCGCTCCTGGAAGTTAGAGGCGGAGGCGGACTCAGGGGAAGCATCCGGGCGGAAATTGTGGGAGATGCCGTTCGGTGGACATCTTCACTGCCCTATGCGGGTATCCACAACTGGGGCGGGGAAATCAGCGTAACGAATAAGATGAAGCGGTTCTTTTGGGCGAAATACTATGAACTCTGCGGTAAAATAAAATATAAACGGGACAAGAAGGTAACGAAAGCTACCATGCGTTACAGCCGGGAAGCGGAATTCTATAAAAACCTTGCCCTGATGAAAGTGGGCAGCAAGATACACATACCCCAAAGGCAGTTTATCGGAAATTCCCCGGAAGTGGAACAAGCTATTGAGCGTGCAATAGAACCTACGATGGGAGAGCTCGAAGATTATTTGAAAGAACAATTAAAACAAAGAAAGCCATGAGAAAATTTATTTACCTCTCTCTTATAGAGAAATTAAAGCAAATCAAAGACGAAGCCGGGGGCAGGTTATCAAACATTTTGACGTTTGGAACAACAATTTGGAGAATATCGAAGAAAGCGAAGCATTCCTGACTCCAGCGGTTTTCATAGAGTTCCGGGGAATCGCCTGGCATCATCAGGGGGAAGGCATACGGGACGCTGCTGTGGAGATTGTTTTGCATGTTATCACGCAGCACATTGCGCCGACTTCACATGAACTGCCCTACCAGGAGCAAGCTCTTCGGTTCTTTGACCTGTTAACCGATATAAATAGGTGTTTACACGGACATAGCAAAACCGGATATGAGTTCGGCTATGATGCGCTTACCTGCACGCAGAGCATCACCGACAATGATTTTGACGAACTTCAGCACAATATGGAGGTATTTGTTTGTCATGCGCAGGATGTTAGCGCTCTGCCGGTAAGGCAAACAACAAGAGCGAGCGTGAAAATCAAGACATAAAAAAAGCCCTTAAATCAAGGGCTTTAAAATTATTGAGACCATCAGAGCACGGACACGAATTGATTATATTTTGTTTTCTTTTATATTCATCGACAGGTATCGATAGAAAGTCCGCACGGACATGGGATATTGCTTTACAATAATGTGGCGGAACACCCACAACTTGCATCTGTCCTGGCGCCCTTCTTCATAATGCTCCTTGACAAGCTCTCGTACCTTTATGGCTCTTTCTATCGTATTATGCCTCATTGTTGTTGGATGATTATACGGGGTTCTTAATTTTACTCAAAAAACCGGTTTTAATCTATATCTATCATTTTTGCAGCTACCCTGATTGTATCTTCTTGCCAGTTTTGAACGGAAACTCCCCCGAATTTGATTTCCTGCTTCTCCGGAGAGCAGGAACACATAACCAGCACGCATACCAGCGCACACATTCCTATTATTTTTTTCATAAATATGATATTTCAAGGAGAAGTTAAATAAAATCCTGTAATTCACGCTGCAGTTCCTGCCGGGCATAAAAAATGCGACTCTTGACCGTTCCTAAGGGTGCACCTAACTTTTCGGCAATCTCACGATACTTGAATCCTGCCAGATACATGGAAAAAGGGGTTTTAAACTCCTTTGGCAAAGTGTTTAAGATACCATACATTTCCTTTAAGTCATAAGTCGATTCCGTACTCTCAAAACCCGAATCCTGCGGAAGATTCAAATGATAGAGATTATCCGTGTGATCAAGATACGTCCGGTTGCTCACCACCTTGCGGTAATTATTAATGAAAAGATTTCTCATGATGGTGTACATCCAAGCCCTAAAATTTGTACCCAAAGAGTACTTGTCCTCATTATCCAAAGCCTTTAATGAGGTTTCCTGCAACAAATCCTTTGCATCTTCCCCGTTGGAGGTCAATTTACAGGCGAAACGGAACAGTTCCTTTTGAACACCGGCCAAATCATTCTTAAAAGTATTTTTTGCCATGGTAGTTTTCTCTCTCTTATCTTATTTCTTGCCCCCCGAAATAGCAGCGATATCCTTAGTCAAATAATCGTGCAGGCGGCAAAGAATGTATATCTTTTCTTCTACCGTGTAGGAGCCAAAAGAATTAATAATATTTTCATGATGTCCCCTGGCATGTTCGTCCATCCGGCTGTATTTCCGTACCCTTTGGGCATATTCCTCCTGTGATGTCATAGGGGCTTTACTTTTTATTTATTACAAGACTGTCAAATTTGAAATCCACAGTGTCAGCCTCCCCCTTCAACTCAATCTCAAAGTCGGTCGTGGGAAAATGCTCGTCCATTTCCCCCTTGATCGTTTCCATGTCTGTCCCTTCAGGGACGAACCCTTTGTAAACCGCCGTTACGGTTACCTCACACATCTGCGTTGATTGTTTTTCCATTTTGTTTTCCTCCTCTTTATGGTTATCTATTTTATTTATATCGAAATGGCGGGTGGCAATGGTTTCATTGCGGGCAAAGTCAATTTCTTCCTTCCCCTTATCCGTACTGATTTCTATGCGAAACCCGTTTCCGAGTTTTCTTTTTATGTGCTTCTCCGCTGCTTCCCTAATCGTTTCTATTCTGACACCCGATGGAACCATGGCATCATGCAGGGTAATCACCTGCACCGGCTTGTAATTGTATTCTTCCATAATTTCCATAATCACACTTTTTCGTTTTTCTCCGGCAGCCACTCAATGGTAATGACTGCTTTTAACTTTCCACTGCCTTTGCAAACCGACAGGCCTCCTTAAACTTCTCCTTTACATCTTCACTTACCTTCCAAAAGAACCCATTTCCCTGACAGTAGCTGCACTTATGACCACCGCAGGTTTGGCTCTCTTTGCTGTTTATATTCAAAAACATCGGCGGGGTAAGCCAAATGACTTTATTAACCTTACTCATTGTTTCATAGTATGATACGGAAATACGTCCATGATATTCGTTTCACTTACAGCTGCTATTTGATAATCTGCCATGGTTCCCTTCATACCCTCTTTTAGCTTTTTGTCCGCATCAGTGGTATCGGAAGCCTGAACAAGCATGTTGACAGCTGTCTTCTTTTCCGCTCCGCTTTTCTCATCAAGGGTAATGAAAAGAAGTTTGCATTTAAGCCACCTGTCCGCCGCGTCTTCACCGGAGAAGAACAACTCACTGCAATTTGCTCTTTTAATGCCCGCTACCGTAAATTCTCCGGCAATACGGGGCTTCATCTCTTCGACGATCCTCGCTTCTGCTTCCGTAAAACTAAGCGCCTCTACTAAGTAAGTTTCCGTTACTTTTTTCGTTAACCCGTTCTCCGCTACTTTTTCGTAGCGAATTTTACATTCAAACCAAATCATACGTTATCCTCCCTTATTGTAGTTGTAACTGTAAAACCCATTATATCGCCTGTGCGCGCTTTTTCTAACTCCCGCTTGAGCTTACATATGAGTAAACACGCCGGACATACCTGCTCTATTTCCTCATCGGATATGTTGTTCTTTTTAAAGAGCTTTATATGATACTCAAGTTCCAAGGCAAGTTCCAAGGCAAGTTTATCAAAGATGAAATTATCAAACTTCATGTCCACCGACTTGCGATGTTTGACAACGCTCATGCGGTCTGTTCTTGTTGTTTCCTTTTCCATATTCTTAACTTTTATGCTTCCGTTATACCCAGGGGAATGCTTATCCATGCCCCGTTTTCGTTTTTTGTTTCCGCACGTATAAAATTCTTGCTTATAGAGGGCTGGTAAGCATCCTCGATGATTTTCACCCCTTGCATGAAACGTTCGTTACCGCTCTCCTCCGCCATTTTGCGAAGTGGTGTAATCCGGCTGGCCTTTAGCTCGCCGGAGGAATTGCGAGCGAGCAATTTAAGCAGCATCTTAACCATCAGGGCTGCTTGGGAATTACTCTCGCCCGCCAGGCTTTGGATGAATTCCTTAACAATAGCAATGCCTTCTTCTACCGTATCGCGGTATCCGTCCGTTACATATACGCCCAATATGATACGCTTGTCACCTTTGGAGTTGGTAAAGGTGTGGGTGCGCTGATCATCCTTGACCGCTTGCAAAACCTCAGTTTTCATGTCGATGATGCTTCTAAAGTTGTCGAACACTGTTTTTTTCGTTTCCTTGATGTCTTCACTCAAGGAAAGCAGTACCGGTATCGCACTGTCCACTTCACCGTCAACCATCTGTGAATAGACCTTCAAATTCTCTTTCATTTGCGCATCGGCAGCCTGTTTGCGTTTGTACTCCTTAAACTCTGCTACTTCCTGTTCGCTCAAAGGGATGTTTGTTTCTTTTTCCATGACTCTATTGATTTAATTTGTATATATCTTTTGCCAGGTAGCCCTTATCACGCATCGAGCGCAGTTTAGGGACTAACTTCTCGCATTCATCAGTGGTAAGTTCCCTGTACCTCTTACCGGCAATACGCCCATCAGAGAGGAAGCGATCAATCTCAACCCAAGATTCTTTACGGATGGTTTTAAATCCCATTTCCGTGAGCAAATTCAGCACCTGCGAGCCGGCTTTTCTTCTATCCGCATTTATATTGACAATGCCTTGCAGGTAATCACAGATACCCCGGTATTCTTCTTTTGTCAACTCGCTCAGATGCGTTGTCCGCCCGCCGGTGAAATTCTGCACCGCAGTTTCCTTGTCATAGCCCTTCAGGTTTTTTAAAAGCGCGTAAAAGAGTGCGTATTTACCCATATCATCTGTTTCTACTGGGTTATCCAATATGCTGCTGCCTTCTCCCTGTCAATGTCTATGTATTGACCGCCTCCAAAGCGGCTGATAGGGGATGCCCGAAAACCTTCCACCTTGAAACTTACACTTGCATCCCGCCACAGGGCAACGGCCGCTTTCCCATCCGGCTGTCCGTTCGCAACATGACTGACAAACACAAACAGTTTGCGGGGGAACATCGTCTTCAACTTCTTATAATCCTTAAAAGTCATGCCCATAAATTGAAAGCTGTCTACAAACGCGATATTGGGAGACTTCCTTTTCTGTAACCGCTCGATCATCTTTTCTAAAGATTCCCTCTCAAGAGTGATCCTGCCGGAAGCCTCAATCATTCCCACTCGCTCGTAAGCTATCTGAACCGACCGGCTGAGTCCTTCCTCTACCGAATTGTAGAACACCTTTTCAAACTTTGTTAAATATTTAGCAAGCATCATGGCAAAAGTGGTTTTTCCGTTTTTTTGTCGGGCCGTAAATGATCCAGCTTCCCGTAACTTCCGGGCATCCGAGGGAATCTTTCCAAATACCATCGAAGGCGAGCGTTTCAAATTTGGCACTAAGTACATTTCCAACCGAGTAGGCTCGCGCCATATTAGTTTACTTTTGAGAGTTCTTTGTAAATACGGCGCAAGCTCGGCAGTTTGCCCTCCCCAAGCGTCTGAGTCAGTATTTTTTGTATATTAACATTATCCGGGGCGTTTGCCTTAATAATTAGTATGGCCGTCACGCGGAGCATCTTTTCGCATTCTTCACCTGCATAGGGTACAGCCTTGCCGTAACGTTTGCCAAAACGGGAAAAGAGTTCCGCATAACCTACTTTTTTACAGCTAATAGAACGACGAATCTTTTCCTCCAACCCCTCGGCTCCCATCATGTAAAATCCGCAGCACATCTCCGTTGCGTTCCAAAGCGCCTTTATCTCCAAAAAAGCGGCGTAATCCAAGTCGCCCGCTTCATCTAAAATGATGAGTGGGGTATGTATCGTTTTGAGGTAGCACGACAATCCCTCGTACACATCCGCATACCTGCCACCACTGGTTACTCCGAATTCCTTAGCAATATATCGTATCAGGCGTTGTTTGCTTTTTACCTGAGAACAGTCCACGTACACCACGTTCTTGTGCGTTTTCGTGTAATATTTAGCCGTATAGATTTTGCCGATGTCGCTCAAATCGCACAGCAATGCGCTAACGCCTTCCTTTTGACACTTTTCCAACTGTGCGGTGATGAATTCAAAAACGGGGGTTTTAGCCGTTTTCCATTCCGGGGCGTCGGAAAGAGTAACACCCAGCCGGCGTGCCAGACTGATCCAGTTTGCATCACTGAGCACTTTCTCAGTATCACCGTTTTTGATACGGCTGTACTGGGCGTTGTTGATACCCAGGCTGGTTGCAAACTTCTTGTCGGAACCGCCAAATACTGACCTGGATTGTTGTAATTGGATTACTATTTTGCTTTTTAATTCTATCGTTGTCATTGTATTACTGTTTGTTAGGTTCCACGAAGTCATTCTTTTTTTCATTACGAACATTTTTGTACGCTTCATGCCAGGCATACCAGCGTACCCGTGTATGACCGGTATCCTTAGCCGTACCGTATTTTAGATGTCTGATAATATGCTCGGCGCGCTTTTCGGTTGGACTTGTACAAAAAGGAATAAAGACAAAGGGGGTATCCGAATCTTTGAATAAGGAACGACGTTGTTGCGGTTTACTTACTGTTCTTGTTTTTAATGTATTTGTTTTCATGATTTTCTTTTGTTATTTAAAATTGACTTCTTCAGGGTTTATCTTTTCCCCTATGATTAGTTGGCATAGCAGTGCATGCATCGCATCCATTGCGTCCTCACGAACACACCAGATATATCCGGATTGCACAAATACACCCTTGTCGCATAACTCTAATTTGGTAATACACCCTTTTGATAGAATTAAGTGCATGATATCCGAAAGTGAGACACGAGCCTCAGAGGAAATACTTACACCAAGTTCCTGTAAATCCTTTATCTGCTTGTCAGTTAATATTTCGTTTGTTATCATTGTTTTGTTGTTGTTTTGTTAGACAATAGCTTCACCGTGAGCATGAAAATCCACGTCTGCATACTCTTTAAGCAACTTCTCGCATTCATCTTCTTCCTCCAGCGCAACGGGTACAAGAATTTCAGGGGGAGCGGATAGAATTTCCGCTTCAGCGGCATCCTTTTTCCGGTGTCCGAGCTTGGGTATGTCGGCTTTGCTTTCCTTGATAAGCTTATCAAATTTGGCTATCCGTTTTTCCTGATGCAGCATTTTCTCCTTATCTTCCTGCGTACGCTCAATGGCACACTCGTTGTAATCAAATGCAGATCGGTTCAGGGCTTCACCGATATACGTCTCTCCCTGATAGAGATAAACTTTGTCCACGCTACCATCCTCCAGAGGCAACCAGTATGCGGTTACTTTCACATTATTGGGTTTTAACCGCTTGAGGCTCTCATGGTTTGCCAGCTCGAATTTTTCACTGTTCACCCGGCAATAATCATTATTGCGCAGGGAGGTTTGCGTCATATTACCGATAAATTGATAAATATACCAGGCCTGAGCAGGTTTTAAGGAAGGATTGTAGTTGTTAAGGAAGACCTCTTTGCGTGTCATGCCCGGATAGGTCTTTTGAAGCGGATGCAGTGTATTGTTGTGCGCTTCAATATCTGCCAAGTCGTCGGCAATAATGGTTTGAGGTTGATACACCGGTTCTACGAAGTCACCTTTAATCTTTTTACGAATACTTCTGTACGCTTCATGCTTGGCATACCAGCGTCCCCGTGTGTGTCCGGCATCTTTAGCCGCACCGTACTTGAGAGACCTGGTAGCGTGCTCGGCACGTTTTTCCGATGCGCTCTCACAAAAACGTACAAAAGGAAACACCTTGTTCAGCCAGGGGATGTCTTTCATCAAATGATGTTCCACTTCCAATTCACCCGGCACAGGAAGCCCCGAGAGAATCAGCTCGCAAAACATGTTGCGAAACGCCTCGTAAACGGTCTTATGTGAAGGTTTGCTGCCGGTGATGTAAGCCGGACGGAATTGATAACCGCTCACCACATCAACCGACATATACTTATGCACCCAACCCTCCGTACCTTGCCGGCTCAGGTCAACGTCGTCCATGCTCACTTTACTGAGTGAATAACAACCGGGTTTACGGTGATGCTGGGGGCGTTTGAAGTTTTTATAGTCAAAGCCACCGTTGCGAGAGGTATATACCGCCTATTGTTTACTACGTCCTTGAGGTAGTTCCACACTGTCGGAACGGTTATCTCCGGAGCGCGACCTTTATAGCGGAAATCCTCCGGACGAAATATCTCACCGGTGGTCGTATCGTATATTTCACGGTTTCCCGCGATAAATTCCAAATAAAGCTCGTGTACCCGATTAATGAATGGTTTGTCGTTTGTCCGCCAAAGGGCAAGGAATAATTTTTCCATCCTGTCGGAGACTTTGCGCGCCGAATCGTTCCCTATCTTCTTATGAAGAATCGAAGAGTAACCCTCTTTTAAATACTCTTTAAACGCCCTTTCAAAAGAACGTGCATTGTTAATGGAGGCACAGGGGTATTTTTCCGTTTGCTCTTTGTACCATGCCACTGCTGTTTCCCAGAATTTGCCCATGTTGGGGCGTTTCTTGCAGCCGGCAGAGGAACGAACACACTTGCTTTTCTCAAGAGCATCTTTTACGGCATTAAATAAAGAAGCGCGATTCACATACTTCTGAATCAAACTCGCATCAAGAGGGGTGCCGTCAGGCCTGCTTTGTCTTAAGAAGAACGCCTGAGCCTCTGTATCCATCTCTACTGTGAATACAGAAGAAACGAGCGGCTTTTCTGCTATCTTCCCAAAAATGGATTCTATCTTCTCACGGCGATCCGGACGCTTGATGCTGCTTATATCAATAAGCGTATCGTTCCGGTATCCTCGATGGCAGATACTAAGATAGCCTTTGCTGCTATCCTTTTTAAACTGATTTTTCGTCAATCCAGCGTTATACCAGTCAGTGAGCGTAATCGCTACCGTATTACCATATACCTGATACATAGCAGTTGCGGTTAAAAAGGTGAGAAAAATCCTTAAAAAATAGGTGGATGAGGTTACCCGTTTCGTGGGTAGGACGTGCTTGTGCGCTACTGTGCTTCACGCTACTTGCTTTTTTCATTGAACCTGTCATTTGCAAATGAAAATTAAAGTATTTGACATAAAAAAGGCTATCGCCTCCCGAACTGACAGGTTCAATTGTTGACCGTAAAGTGCAGCAATTTGCAGGGAATTGATAGCCTATATGTATAACGTAAGCTATGTTGGCAACAAAAAAAAGAGCTACAACTTTACGAAATAACAAAAATGAACCTGTCTTGTTCACTGCAAATATACTAAATTTTCTCATACCTCCAACCTTTTTGAGGTGTTTTTTTATTGTTTTTTTTTCGTTTCCATAGCCGGATTCGATTCGGCGGCTTTATGCCTTTGTGCGGGATTTGCTTACTTTTGTGTTATCTATTAATTAAAAAAGTAAACATCATGAGTCAAAACCTATCGGAAGCCATAAAAGGCCTCCACGAAAATTCCAGACTATCGGTGGAAAAAAGATTTGCTTATCAACAGTATCTTCTGATTCCCGCATCAACTCTTCTCGGTATTTTAATCTCCCTTCATGGAAGTAACTTAAATACGCTATACACCCGTCTGTTCTTTTCTCTGGCAATCGTTGCACTCGTATGCGGTATCCTAACAAATGCGCTATCACTATATGGGCATGTGGACGCCGTAAATCGTGCGCAGAAAGCCGGGATTCAAGAAGTGTCAAGCGCACTTCGTGAACACCGCGACGTGAACTATGTATCAGCGCCCGAGAGAAAGGTATTCGTAGCTTGCGAAAGAATCGCCTACACCTCTTACGCTTTGAGTCTTGTTTTTTTATCATTATATACCGTTTTTATGGTGTGGACTTAATTTGTTAATTAAAGTTCCCGTAACCGGATTCTTGCAGACTTTTCATAGCTTAATATATTTATTTTAACCCTTTTTTACAGTTAAACAGTTTGTGTATTTTACGATTAAACTTTCTAAAAATGGATGCGATACCGACACGCTCTATACCGTTTTGGGGAACTTTAATCTCAATTATTGGTGATTCAACTCTTATTATCACCGCTATGGCTATTATTTTCGTGGCTACCACCAGTTTCTCTCCGGGGTGCAGGGTTAAACGTATGTCATCTATTTGCTTGTGGTAATCTTTAAAATTCTCCGCTACAATGGTTTTTTGTCCCCTTACTTTGATTGTGTGTTCCATTTTATACCGTTTTTGATACATAAATTGTCTAAATATATTGTGCGCTATGCAATAGCCACTCTATTACTAATGTCGATGCAATGACAACCATACAGGCAATAGCAACCACGATAGCTCCCATAATGATTTCAAGCAAAAGGACGTAACCGAAACGTGTTATGATCCTCAGGAGAATAATCCAAAGCCGGTTTGGATATATTCCGTATTTCCTTTTATATGCTTCGATGAACTTGATTTCCTCTCTTTTCATTTTACGCCTGTTTTTCTTTAATCACCTCACTGTTCCCATTAGCAGTGAGACGCTTCTTATCCGATTCTTTTTTCACCTTACCCTGTGCCTGTGCATGATGCTTTTTGCCCGGTTTTTTCTTCACCTTGTGCTGTTCGACCTCAATGCCGAGTTTTTTGTATAGCTCAATTTTTTTGGTTTTGCTGCATCCAATCAATTCCCCCTTATATTTCATGATGACAATCCGACGAAGCTCATTTGCTTTGACACTGTTTGTGTGATATTTCAAAGCTGCACTCAGTGTCTTTGGCGTAACACGCTCTTTCGTTGCTATCACTTGCATCATTCCCCACTGAACGACTATTGTTATCCCTGTTTCCATAATTTTAATGTGTTTTTATGATGTTATTATGTTGATATACAGAAACATACCGGCATAAAAAAAGTGTATCGAAAAAGGGACGTTTTTTGATACATTTTTGAGAAGGGTAAAAAGGGATTTTGCGGTTAATACATTTAATATGTAATAACCTGAATATCAGAAAAAGAATGAGAGGAAAAGAAAAAAGAACGGGTGTGAAAATGAAAGGAAAAGAACGTATCGATTATCGTCCCTTTTTTAATACACCAAAAAAATATTTGCTACAAATAGCAATTTTTCTTCAAAAATATTTGCAAGTGAAAAATATAATATTTTTCTTTGCGCTAATTAAGTACCTAAAAAGTACCAAAAATGTACTTAAAAAGTACTTAAAACATACCGTAATAATGCGGTGTAATACCTTGTAAACAGTAAAAGTCGCAAAAAAGACAAAAAAACGTAACCAACCAATCCGAGCGAACACTTTTTCACACAACAAAAGGATTACTGTGTGAAGTAATTAAATAATTACAAAGCGATACTGATTATCACGCTTTTATGTTTTCATGTACTTTTACGTACCTTTCAAGTACGCAAAGATACAAAAATATAATATATTCCTATATTTTTCCCTAAAAAAATATAGTTTTTTTGTGTCCTGATGTGAAGGCCTGTTTCTTCCATGCATATCATCTCCGGTGATGGTTGTTTCTCAAGTTCCCACATTATATATATATGATCACAGACAGGGATACTCCTTAAAAAATACATCTTATATTATATATAGAATTTCATATATCGTTGAATATCAATAATATATACTGAATTAAAGGGATTCAAACCGGTGCTTTTTTGGGAATAAAGGGGGGTCTATTTTTTCACAGATTTTATAACGTCTTGTTTATAAGTGCCTTGTCGAAATGTTAAAATGCCCGTTTTGGAAACAAAGGGTAGTGAATGTGCTTTTTTTTGTACTGTTTTCGGCACCAGTTTGGCACCAGTTCGGCACCAATCTTGTGTTTTTTAGTTTTTTAACACTTTCCGGATTCGGTAGTATTCTCTAAAAAATTAGGTTCTGCTTAGTGCTATTTTTCTCGTATATTTGCAGAGATATTAAGGCATGAAAAAAGGGCTAAGAATAGCCCTTAAATGTGCATATATACGAATATTGCACGTATATGTGTCTTATAATTAAACCTCGTTAAAGACGAATTAAACCTATGGCGTGTTTTTGACCTCTTTTTGGTTGAGAAATTCAGGAAAAATTAAACTTAAATTAAACCTAAATTAAAGCAATTGTACTATTTGTTTTTAATTGCAAGTTTTACGACACTGATTATCAAATAATTATAAATCTAAAAATGTATGTTTTGTTTTGATGCCCATATATTTTGCATTGTCCAACACCAACAATATTTTTTTCTGCTTTCCATTCTCTTTATTTCCTACGGATGCTTCCTTTACTAATTTCTCCAAAAATAATCGGAACGTTTCTGCATTAAATTTCTCATTTT
>SNRY01000339.1_pt1 | contig 17073 bp, 22 predicted proteins | sample 4693421 | NCBI WGS metagenome assembly SNRY01 (sample SAMN11003215, study PRJNA524138) | termite gut metagenome | isolation source: Bacteroidetes bacterial symbionts from single cell of protist host amplifed... | host: Streblomastix strix ... | reverse complement strand
AAATGGATTAAAAATATATTATGATAGCGGTTTAGTATAAGTCATATCTTTGTATTGTTCTGTTATTTAATAGTACAAAGATAAGTAAAAGATTTCAAATAAACAACACTAAAATGAGTAATTCCGTTGATTTTTATATCCCTTATTTCACTTCTTCAAAAGAAAACATATATGAATATCAATCAATTACAATCTTATGGTACAAATTCGATACAGATAAAGAGATAATCATCGGTAACATTATCGTCGGATCGCAATCTGTTTTTCTTGTTTTTGCGCATAAAAACAAGAATTCTATGGATTACCCGCATGCCTCAATCGCTGCATCAGGATATTCACGACACTTCTGTAAAACCGATTTGCAGAAACGAACAAAATCTTCGTAATTGTCCCAACCATTAGATGGATTATAAACTTTATATTTATCAGGATTCGCCTCTAACTCCTTTATACTGTTTTCGAGAGGTGAAATCATTTGAGAAGCTACAGTTATGCCAATTTCCTCCGGATGCCACAGTACTTCGTATAATCCAACAGCTTTTGCCATCTCATTGAGATTATGAGTAATGTTGAAAGCAGATAGCTTTGCATCCTCGTAATCGTCCTCGAGTTGTTCCATTTCATCCTGAGTACTTCGAAGCTTCTTCTGGAGAATATCAATATCCTTTCGTATTTTCCGAAAGTCAACATCATTTTTGAAAAAATGTATATCTAAACTCATAATAGAACTTTATTTGTAGTAAGTTCATGAATTCCACCAAACAAAGAACCTTGCTCTTTCTATAGTTCTTATTTGGCAAGCTTGAATCATAGATTTATTCTTCGTCTAATGTATAAGTTTCATTATAGATATCTTGCAGGTTCTTACCATTATATAACCAGTATCGTGTAGGTTGTATGGCATAGTCAAGATGTAAAATATCCTTTATGACTGCTGTTAACGAAGTTATTTTTCCATTATACAAAACTTTCCTATCCGTATAGACCTCTACTTCAACAACAGGATTCTCTATATATTGTAACTTGGTGCCAACAGAAATTCCCATCTCCTTGAAATTAAGCGGCGGACGCATTTTACGTTTCAATTCCTCACCAGCCTTCTTATCAATAGGGCTCAGGTCATTGTCGATTTCCGCACTTACTTCTTTGGTTATATCCTTGGTTTTATCAAGTAATTCTAAGATGCACGAGCCTGTTCGGGATTAATCCGGAAGAACTCTCTTTGCGGATGTATGCGATAAGGCTGAAAAGCTATATGTAGAGCTTTTTCAATTTTACTACAGTCTCCTATCTCTACTTTACAAGCATATTCAAATGCAACAGGAACACTGGTATTGAACAGTTCGCGCATGCGTTCATCAACATTATCGCGTGTAGTCATCCCTATTTTTACTAATCCTGACATTGCAGGATTGGTCAGTAGATAAACGATTCCGTAATTGGAATTTTGTTTCTTCGACATAATTTTCTAAACTAAAGTTTGGGAATCATAGTGTCTATCTCTGGGGCATTTGTTTTAATATTCCAAATGGCAATCTGCATTTTTTTGATTCTTTTGCCATCGCCAAAATCCAGTAAATCTTCTCGCTTAAACACATTTAGAATTTTGTTCAGGCTACCTAAATCCGCAGATGTCATTAGGAAGGCTTCTTCTGGGTCTATTAGTTTACAATATGCCCAAAGTTGCCCTAAATCTCTTAAAGTAAAACTTGTTTGTTTTGCTTCTATAAAAAACAGTTTGAAGGTTTGCTCTTTTCGTACAATTCCTAAAACATCAATCTGAATGTCTATCCCAGTAGCTATATCGCAATTTATTCCTTGAGTTCTTAACACTCTATCCAATCTTCCACTATGAGCATCCAATGTAACAATATCCCAATCCTTGTACTTGTCTTCAAGATATTTTTGCAGCCAACAACGCATTGGTTCATATAATTCAAACTCTCTCATGACATTACTTTTTGTAGCCTAAATCTTCTGCTATTTCCTTCCAAGAATCATAATGTTTTTCTCTAATAGCAATAGGTATAAATGGGTCGTTTTCTTGTGGATGAATGGGCTTAGTCTTTTTGACATTTTGGTTGTCCCAATAATACTTATGTGTAAATGATAGAACATCTTTACCGTTTCCTTTAATACCTTCGATTAATTCTTGTACAAATAAATCTAAGGCCTCTTTTTTATGCAGGACAGCAAAACCTATAGGCTCAAATTCGTTTGCCCATATTTTTATTTGATGTTCTTTCTTCCAGAAATCAGGAAATCTTTGATTGTACTTCCTCAAATTGCCATCCCTCATATTGGGATGCGCCCAGTCAATGGACTGAACAGGTATATCAATATCTTTTAAAACATTACAAATATCAACAACTAATTCCCAATTATGGGGAACTTCCAGATATACCCGATGAAGATGCTTTTCAAAAAAGTAATTGCTCCTACGAATATATCCTGTGACATCTGCAAATCCCTTCAAAAAGTATATCTTTTGGTCTCTTGTAAAACCAAACACTTCTTGACTAACACGTATATTTTCGTGTGAGGATGCATTTCCCACAAATCGTAAAATCTCTCTTATTAAATAATCTGTATTTGCTTTCGTAAACGATAATATAGACCGATTATCTTGCTGAGTAAAATTTATTCCAGTTCCAATCAGTGGCTCCAAAATGGTTCGAATATCCGCAATACTTGCCTTGACATATATTCTTACATCACTATTTTGCTCTGTGGCTAACTTTTTATGAGGAATCTCTATGCTAACATTTGTCTCTGATTGTCCTCTTTTAATTTCACCATTTCCACAAATGATACCTAAGAGATATGCCATTTCAATATTCATAATCTTACAAATTATATCCGTGATTGAAATCATTAACAAATTGAGCCGGAATTAATGCTCTAATACGATTCTCGTCTTGCGGTGTTCCAAGCACAAAACCAACTTGCAAAAGAGGAGTTATATTACCATTAATACTAATTCTTCTTTTCCAATTTTCATATCCAGGCCTATTTTGAACTTTTCTTGGCTCAAGCATATTATATAATGATTGTGGCATATTTTCATTTGAAACAAAATATACTCGCAATTCCAATCCATACTTATTTGTATCCTCATCCCAAATATAATATGGCCTTACAGTCGTATTTGTTGGAAGTGGGTAATTGTTTGTCCATGAAGCATAATCAGTAATAAAACTTTGTTGCCTTCTTGGATGCATTTCGGCTTCTATATTAGTCTCCCGAATAGGATTAGCTAAATATCCTACATTTGTGTAAAACTCTTGGTCTGTCATAATTACTTGGGTTTTATGAAAATTAATAGATATTCATGCACTTTGTTGATTCTGAACTTATAGGGATATCCTAATGGGCGCATATTATTGTAATCTCCTTGTCTATCCCAAATAATTAAATCATCATAAATATATCCAACTTTTTGTATTGCAGATGCTAAATCGCTATGAAAAGGATAAAAAGCATTTTTCTTTCTAATATCCATCACATTCACAATACAATACCCTCCGGGCTTTAAAACTTTCTTTACTTCTCCAAATAGAGTGGCCAGTTTAACAATAAAGTGTTCGTAATTAGGAATATTTCCTAAATCATTTTCGTCATCTGAATAATTAACTGACTCCTTCTGGTCTGCACTTCTTTTCATGTTCAGTATATCCCAATATGGAGGAGAAGTAATACATAAATCAAACGAGTCTCTTGGTAGTTTTTTTAAAGCATCAAAACTATCTCCATTAATAATATCAATATTATTATCTCCTGCTACCCTTCCAGATGCTATAGTACAAAATTTTTGAGACAAATCAAGGCCTGTTCCAAAGCATTGTAAGTTATGGCAAGCAGTAGTAGTAGAGCCAATTCCATTGAATGGGTCTAAAACATTGCTATTTGCTCTGGAGAAAGTTTTGATGAGTTTTTCACAAAGTACTACTGGGTATGATGCCGGATGCTCATAAGCTTTTTCCTCTTTCGTTTTTCTTAGTTCATGCCAAATGCTAAAAGAGTTCTGTAACCACTCTTTTCCAGACAAGTCATTATCTCTTTTTTTAGAAGAATCCATTTTCAGACCATTTTTTTGATTGTATAAATTTCATTTCTTTATCAACGTATGCGCGTTCATCTTCATTTAATTTATACGCATCATAAATTATTATATTTAATTTTTTAATATGCTCAAACCAAGAAAAGCTCATGTATTCCTCTTTTTCTAACAAGGTAACTATGGTTATAAGCTCTTCCATTAGATTGGCATTAATTTCCGGTAATGGTATTTTCTTCAAATAATTGGCATCGGTATGCATTGTTAGCTTTGAATAATTATAACAATATTTATATAAGAAAAAATTGCATAACTGAGAATGAAGAATGCCTAATATGAATCGACACATCCTTTCATCCCCATCTGTAAGTATTGTTACTGTTTGTGAAGCCTCTAAACTTCCGCCAAAAGCAGCTATTATGCCTGATTCGGTACTGTAAATATTTTGAATGAAAATTTGATTGCCAACCAAGGGCGTTTCTGTTTTTTTATACCCAAACTTTCTAATATTTTTACCTATGATAACATTGGGTGCTGATGAACGTCCCCTTCCAATATATCCAGTGCATATATCCTTTAGCTTATGATGCGTGTCTAATTTTTGATAGATTAGAAAATCTATTTTGTTGTTATATAACAAAATTTCATCATCAAAAAAAGTTTGCTCAACGTCCAATTGGAGAACAAAATTGCCCTTAATGAGTTTTTTAATAGAAATCTTATTGTCTTTAGGTATTGAGTTTTTTATTGTAATAATAATTTGTTCTCCACGTACATTCTTAAAATAAGCACCAATGTCAATGATTGAAATAATGGTTTTATTTTGTAGAAGCTCTTTTCTCAATTGGCTGTATGTGGCGACGTGAAGAAAATTCTTTGGAATAATATAAGATATAAAACCATCTTCCTTTACTATTTCAAGTGCTCGAAACAAAGCTGCAACAAAAAGGTTATTGCCAGACATGATAACCTTCCTACTAAAGGATGGAGATGTCCACTTTGATGGTGCCCATTTTGCATATGGCGGATTTCCAATAACATAATCAGGTTTATTCAAAATAGACAACTTAGACAATAAAAGACTACTGTCAATTTCAATGGAATTTGCTCTAACGAATTTAGCATTAGGAATATTTTCGATGCAAAGAGTTATTGCATCATTATCAATATCAGTACCATATACAGACGTTATCCCATATTTTGTAGCAGCATAATTAAAGCTTCCGGTTCCACAACAGGGATCCAGAACGGTTGCATCTTTAGGGATAGATAATTCTCTTACAATCTTCTCAGCTAAAGATAAATCCGTATAAAATATGCCTTCTGCTTTTCTCTTAGACAAGGCCAAAGCACCTTCATATTCGAAAATTGCTTGAGAAAATTCAGTTGTTGTCATATGGCTACATTCTGAGATTAATATACTAATTACTTTTGCAAAAGTAGAAAATCTGCCGGTAATTGACAGATTTTTCTACTATTTATTTGAAATACTGACGTATCCATCCTCAGATGATACTGAGTGTCAGGTTTACTTGGTTATTTTCTGTTTTTCACTGATTCCACCTCTCTTTCCAACCTTTCCGCTTCCTTGGCATTCAGTCTTGCCCGCTCTATCTTTTCAGCTTGCTCTTTAACCAATCGCTCGTAGGTTTCTACACGTTTACGGATAATGGTAATACTATCTTTGTTACGGTTGTAGGTAAAAACAGTTTCCAGATTGAGTAAACTTTCGTGATTGGCCGCACCTTGCATTTTGACATAACGGTATTTCAAGTCATTGTCTTTCAGTTGGGCGTTGCAGCTGTATTGCCAAATATTTCCGGCTAATGAAAGAAGAATGATTACCCCCATTGCTATCATGGTAATAGCGGCTTTGCTGTTCCTGAAATCAATTGCAAAACTAAATTCCCGCCTAATTACATACTTTTGAGGGATATTAAGGGTATTAACAGTCTCTATAATCTGATTAATGAGCTTTGTAACCTCGCAGACCTCTGTTTCTATTTTCTTGCCGGTTTTGTCTATCATCACCCGCGTAAATCCACCTATATTATCCTGCAAAGCTTTTACTTGTTCCGGGCTAAACTGCTTTTGCCCGACAAGGTTGCGTAGTTCTTCCACCAATGCCGATAGTTCGCCGGTATTGATAGAAGAATCGGGTTGCACACTTTGAGCTGCGTTATTTCCAAACTCTACAATTTTTTGTTTTAGTTCCTCAAATAGTGCATACACTGCCGAAGAATCTATTTTATCTGTTGTCATAATCTTATGTTTTTAAATAATTTATATTCTACGTCCTCTTTTCTTTTTCTTCTTCTTCGCCGCTTGTTTGGCCGCTTCGACTTCGTTTTCATCATAACCGTATGAGGGTTGTATGTCGAACAGCCCGCCTAAACCTGACACTACGGATTCCACCATTGACGGCAAGCCGAACAAATTATCTTGCCGCATTGTTTGGGGCTGTAGATGAACTGCCGTTTGTTGTTGCCTATCATTTTGCCGCAATTGAAAATCGATTTTAGAATAGCTACACGAACGGTCAACCTTAGAACCATTGAACCCATAGCCGTTTTTCTCAAATCGAACACCTTGTATTTGGTCGGAACTGCCATTGTTACGAAACTCCACTGTAATACCTGCCTTTATCAGTTCGGTTTTCAACTGCTGCCAGTTCCGGCATTTCGGTATGACCGATTGCAGGGCATGGTAAATCTCGTATTTGGTTTTGTCTGGCTCTTTCAAACGGTGTTCCTTTACATTCTCTTTGCCCGAAGCGATGTAAAGCCCGTATTTCTTCGTCAGTTCCATACAGGCTTTTGTACTTCGCAACTTTTCATTTTGGTCGTTAATCCGCTTTCCGTCGTTGTCGATGCGGTTTATTGCCAAATGAACATGCGGGTGGTCGGTGTCGTGATGGCGGGCTATAATGTATTGGGTATTGCTGTAGCCCAACTTCTTCATGTATTCCTGCGCTACGCTCACCATAAATTCATCGGTCAATTTGGCCTTATCCTGTACAGAAAAATCCAATGAAATATGGGCTACTGGTTTCGATATCTTTGGATTCAGTTTGCTTTGAGCAACGAAACTTTGGATAATGAAATCCTTGTCTTTCGTCCGTACGCCTTCGGCATACAGTAATTGCGCATTGTCTTTATCCAGTACGTAATTTACCACGCCCCGGAATCCACGCCCTTGAACAATCTTAGCAATCATCCTCAATCTGTTTTAGTATGTTATCCAATCGTTCGTTCATGGCAAGGCAATCGCCGTGGGCTTCCGTATATCCGGCGGCATTGGCTTTGTGGGCAATCTGATTTACATTGTTTGCCATTCCGCAAAGCTGACGGATATATCCCATTAGTTCTGTTGATAGCCGTTGTTTTACTACGCTCGACCGGATGCATTGGCGAATGCACTCGCTGCGGGTAATCCCTGCCGACTTCGCTTTTGCTTTGAGTGAAAAATATTCTTCGGTAGCCATTTTCAAGGTTACCTTATAGCCTTTCTTTTCGGCAAGTTCTTTCGTCGGCCTGCCGTTAGTATTTTTATTTTTAATCGTTTTCATACGTGATATATTTTAAATTTGATTAGACCGGCGGGATATCTTTTGCCTCGCAGAGCAAGGTTTTGGTCAGACCAAAACACAAACTTGCTCCCCAATAAACCAAAGGATAGCCGGGTCGATGTTGTTTACAATTTCAATCCCGGCTTTTTCTTTTTCATGGGCAATTCTACACCCTGTTTTTTCCTGCACAGGTAATCGTTCAAGTCTTTATACCCTCTGTAAATGGAAGATTTATCAGATACGTTCAACCCGCATTTATTTCGGATTTCAATATAAGCGGATGCCCCGGCTTTGTCGTTGTCCAAATAGCACTGCTTTTCTTGATAGCTGCTAATGATGTCAATTGCTTTGGAAACATTGGCTACAGAATTAAGAATGATGTAATCCTGTTTGTCTGCATTTGGATTATTGTGCTTTTGCAGCAAAGTGAGATAGGAAAGGTAATCAATGAACCCTTCAAAAATGCAGCAAGTATCGCTTCCGTTTTTTACTTGTGTAAACGTTTTGGGCGATAGTGTACCTTGAAAATACTTGTTCCGTAACTCGTACCCACCTAATGAATTTTCAAAACCAATGGCGAAGTAGGATTTATTCTTGAACCGGAAATGTATCTCTTTGCAAGCCTGTTCGGCAAACGGAATACTAATTTGCCGTTCCTTCAAGTATTGAACAAGTGAGGGATTTTCCAACACTTGTATCCGTATATCTTCAAAACAGGGTAGATTCTCTTGCGGGCGAAAAGAAAAAGAATGAGCCGGGACGGTTGGTGTTGTTCCGGACAGGATTTGCAAGGCATGGGAAACACTGTCGATGCCGTGTTGTTCCATGATAAACTCAATGAGGTTTCCGCCTTTGCCTAACCCGAAGTCGTACCAGAGGTTGCGGGCAAGGTTAACTTTGAACGAAGGTTCGCTTTCATTTCGGAAAGGTGAAAAGTACCAAACATTGTTGCCTTGCTTTTTGCAGGGAGTTATCCCGACGGATTGCAGGTAATCGACAAGGAATATATTTTTTGAGTCTATTGTATTCATAATACTTTTGTTTAAATGATTATTGATTATTTTTCTTTTCGCCGGCACAATTGTTGGCAGCGAAAAGTTTAGTAGTCGGTTTAACTTAAACCGAACCGGTGCAAGGTCGGTACGTAAACCGGTTTAAACCGCTATACTTGGTTTAGTATGGTTTATCATATATATACCCAACCTAAACTAAACCGATTTTTCCACACCTAATAGTAGAAATCGGGATTATACCGGTAATACTTGTCATCCTTGAGTATCATGCGTTTGTACTCAAGAAACCGTTTCAGGTCTTTAGCCTTGTTGATACCGAACGAATATCCGACCGAAGCGTAACTTTCCCGAAGCTTTCCTATTAAGCTACCGTATGACACTTGCGCCGCTTCTGCAAAAAGGTTTTGCAATGCTTCACGGTGCTTGGCTTCGGAAACTTCGTTGTAATCGAATCCCTTTTGTGAAGCGGCTTGCTTGGGTTGTGAAGCGGCTTGCTTGGGTTGTGAAGCGGCTTGCTTGGGTTGTGAAGCGGCTTGCTTGGGCTGTGAAGCGGCTTGCTTGGGCTGGTAATTGTCCACCGGTTCGGGCAGTCCAAGACTATTGACACGAAAGGCGAACGGGTCGAAATCAATATCGCGGATAAACATGGAAGAAACGGAACTGATATCTTTGTCGAACTTGTCTTTGGTAATCTGTAAAACCGTTTCGGCTTTGTTGTTCAGTTCCGTACCCAAATGTCCGCGCGTATTATCATCGCCTTTGTTCAGGTGCAATACGGTGTGAATGTGTATCTGCCGTTCATCCGTCCACTGCATTAGTTTTGTAATCAGGTCGGTTGATTCGCTTGGGCTGTTGATATCATAAGCCAAATCGCGGATTCCGTCGATAATAACCAAGCCCAATCCCTCGGTACGGTAAATGACCTCTTCGATAATTGCCAACCGTATTTTAGGATTGAACCGGCGTAACGATAGAAATTCCAACGGTTCCGGCTGTACGTCCGTCGGTAGTTCTGCCAATTGTAGAATCCGTTTCAATACCCGTTTACAATGGTATTCGCTTTGTTCGGTATCGGCATACAGGATTTTCCGTTTGCCTTCGGGCAATGAGGCTGTATAACTTAGTACCGTGCCATTGGTCAAAGCGGCTGCTACAATAGCGCAGACATTAAACGTTTTCTTGCTTTTGGCTTTTCCGGTGGATGCGCTGAAATTCCCCAATGTACCGATGACAGAATCGTCCACCCGCAGAATTACAGGCGGTGCGGCAAACTCGTCTGTAATTCGCAGGCGCGATTTCTGCCATAGTTCGGCAACGTCGACAGCGGCATTCGGCGTATTGGTGGTTGTCTTTTCCATTACCTTTTACGCCTTTTGTCATAGGTTGCTTCTACTTCCGATTCAATTTCCTGCATGGTTTTCTTTTTACCTTTGGCAATCCATTCCAGTAGTTCATCTTCAAAGAAATAGAGTTTCTTTCCGTTTTTATAACAGGGAAGTAAACGCTTGCGGACAAGTGCGTAAATGGTAGGCTTGGCTTTGCCGATAAGTTGGCAAGCTTCTTCAATCCCTATCGGAATACGTTTGGGGATAACGGCAGGCGTTTGTCCCTTTTCAACTAATGTTTTGATTTCAGCCACTTCGCTGACCAGATGTGCGACTGCCTTTGGCAGGTTTTCAAAAGAAATTTCATTTGTTTCCATAACTATCGTTTTTAATTGTTACGGTGCAAATGAAGCATGTGTTTTCCCTGTGTTTTAAGACACAGAAAAAACACATGAAAAACACTGAGAATAATTATAAATTGTGGCTATTGCTCTCCTGAAAGGCTTTCCTGAATCTTGATAATCCCTTTCCGTTCGTCGTCTTTTAGATGTCGTTTGATAGTTTCGACTTCTACATCTTTGAGAATATCGGGAAACACTTTTTTAAGAAAATGGGCGATATCCATTTGCTGACTGATTCTAAAATGATTCCAGATGTTCCACCCAAAATGGGACACGTCAATGGTTAATAGCTCTTTACTTGTTTTGATAGGATGCGGGTTATCCAATCCTAATTTATGGACGTATGTTTTCAGGTTATCACAAAGTAGCCCTATATGCTCATCAGAAACGTATGGTGCAAATATCTTCCGGGTGTAATCCAAAGCAATATTCAACGTTTCTTCCTGTTCCTTGACCTTATTCTGTAGTTGTTCGTTCCGAATAGCATCTAAAGATGGTAAAGATTGTTGCTCTACAACACTTTCGATTATTGTACTGACGGCAATCCTGTTCTTTTTCTTATTCTTGAAATAAGGAATCTTTAGCAATAGCCCTTCAATCCAAGGCAACATAAGTTCTTGTAAAACAATATGAATGCTTAAATATACCGCCACCTCAATACCTAAAATGACAATAAAAACAATAAATGCTGTAAAGCTGTCAACACCCAATGCGACAGCTGATATACGTGCTAATGTTGCAATTGCTAAAGCAGTACACGTAACCAGTACATATAAAATAATCTGTTCCAGAAGATTGTTTTTCATGGCTTTGTAGTTTTTATTGTTTCTAACTGGATGGCCTGTGCTGCTTTGTTTTTCTTTTCGTCCACCACTTTTGCATAAATCTGAGTGGTTTTTACATTAGTATGCCCGAGCATCTTGCTTACGGTGTAAATATCTGTACCACTGCTTAATTGTAAGGTGGCATACGTGTGCCGAAAGCAATGATAGGTGATTCTCTTTTTAATACCGGCGGCTTCTATCCACCTTTTGAGCGGTTTAGAAATCCAAGCGGGGGCGGGTAAATCTTCAAACACTAATTGTTCCGGATTGCGACGTTCGCCACATAGTTGTAGGGCTTGTTCGGAAATAGGCATATACTCAATACCTTTGGTTTTCTGTTGTGTGAAATGCAGTCTGGCTTGGCTGCCGTCCATGCTAATTTCTTTCCACTGAAGTTTCTGAATATCGCAATGCCGTAACCCTGTGAGAGCAGAGAAAAGAGCCGAACGTTTGAGTACATCCCGTTCGCATGGCGTGGCAGCAAGAATATTGAGTTCTTCAACTGTCAAATATTCACGACGTGATTCCTGTTCCTGAATTCCTTTGATTTTAGCAGATAAGTCAACTGTTAAGTATCCATCAACAAAGGCTTGCTTGAGAGCGGCTTTGAAAATAGAAAAGTAAGTTGCAGCGGTATTTTGCGAAACTGTGCCACTTTTGTTGCCACCGCAGGGGGCAGACAACATAAACGTTCTAAAATCTTCTGCCAAACGATTATCTATTTTGGAAAATGGCAGATACTCACCTGCAAAAATTTTCGGAATTACTCATTTTAGTGTTGTATTATACAAAATATCTCATTATATTTGTAAATATATAACAAAACTTATATTGTTTTTCAGATTAATAAATTAATTTTACGGTATTGTTTAATTTTAATTTATTAGATTATGGAAACAGAACAAGAATTTAAAGTAGGGGATTTAGTTATTTTAAAATCAAGTACAAGTAAGTTTTCTATGACAGTTGAATCAATACTTGAAGATGGTCGTATTGAATGTGTTTGGCATGATGATAAATGCACACCATATAAACCTATTGTTTTAGTTCATTATAAAGATAATGAACCAAAACAAAGAGATAAATCATTAGGCATATCAGGTATGATTAGACGATGAATGGTATTTTATGGATATAAATAAGCAATCCTAAAAAATACACTTTTACAGTAGAATATACTATTCCATTAGAAATAGTATTTATAATCGTTATTTTCTTTATCATAACTATATAATTTTTATCTAAAAAATATATAATTATGGAAAATAATCAATAGTTATCTTACATTACAGCCAAATCAACTAATCTTTCAAAAGCAACTTCATTATCCCTGTAATTCAATCGGAAACAGAACTCATTCACATAACTTTGCAAATATCTTGTTGATATGTGATGGAATATCCCATATACCCCTCTTTTCAATATCGCCCAAAAACTCTCAATTCCATTGGTATGGATTCCGTTTCCCAAAGAGAACATAACCGAATGGTCTACCTTTAATCTGATGAAATTTTTTTCATTTTCTTTATCCAGTATATTGTAGCCTGAAAATTGGTCGGTCATTACAGTAGTATTATCTTTACAAATCTTATTCAATACTTTAAACAACTGTTTTCCTGTTAATTGTTTTCCACATTCATTCTTATTCGCCACAACCGCATGAACCTTACCTGTGGAACGTTCCTTTACACCGATAACAGGTGTTTTACTTGTTCCTCTACCTCTTTTATTGGTATGATTGTCGTTATGATTATTTTCTTTTCTGGGTTTTCCACCTACATACGTTTCGTCAATTTCAACAACGGCTTCAAATACTTCTTTCATTTCTTTCTTTGCCATTGCTTTTCTAATTTGTTGCATCATTCTCCATGCGCTATTGTAGGTTTTCATACCTAACTCCCTTTTAAGTTGCATGGCGGATATACCTTTTCTTGATATGACAACCAAATTAATGGCATAAAGCCACATTCTTATATCAAGGTGGGTGTTTTCAAAGATAGTGCCTGCCAATCCTGAAAAATGAGATTTGCAGTTATTACAATATAGATTTCTGTAATTGTAAGTTAAACGGTATATTTTGTGAATACAACCGCATTTCGGACAAACATATTGACCGTTGTATTTTTTCTCAATAATATAGTCTATTGCATCTTTTTCGGTCGGGAACCTTTTCGTAAATTCAAAGTAAGTCATATCTTTGTATTGTTCTGTTATTTAATAGTACAAAGATAAGTAAAAGATTTCAAATAAACAACACTAAAATGAGTAATTCCGTTGTTTTTTTATCTTACTATTGTAAAACAAGAGAGTGTGCTTTTGACACACTCCCTTATCTCTTGTCTCTTAAAGCAGTTAATAACCCGGATTATTACTTGTTATCGCTGCATTTTGATCCATTTCGTATTGCGGAATAGGGAAAAGGATGTGGTTGGTTGGATATTTTTTCAATCCTACAACCGTCTTAAACCTTCCATCCTCTCCATTATCAGCCGAAGTAGTCCTATAGTCTGAGAAAAAGTGTAGTTTCACTTTATGACCATCGCCATAGACCTCTTTTAGTGCATCCCATCGGAATAAGTCAAAAATACGCTGTCCTTCCATAGCCAATTCCACACGGCGTTCGTGCCTCACAATGTCCCTCAATGAACCATCGGCAGTTGTTTTTTGGAGGCATACCGACAGACGCACGCGCACGAACTTTATTTACCCACACAAGTGCTTCGTCCTTATTTTGTTCTGCCAACGCTTCCGCCAAGAACAAATAAAGATCTGCCATTCTCATCACCGGAGCATCCAAGCCGGCAAAGCGGATATTAGTCAATCCTTCCAGATTTTCCGTTAATTTCTTAACATTCATCCCCGTAGGCGACCATTGATACTCATATTTTACCATATCACCCCTGTTATAAGTCACATCGGTTGTCACCAATACGCCTGCATCATTATAGGTTATTTGCTGATATGGATAGGGGGCTGATCCATTATACACACCAAAATTATCGCCGGGTGCAAACACTGTATAACCTCTGCGCGGGTCACCGGGTTCAAACGCATCATACAAATCCCTCGATGGTAAAGCATATCCCCAACCTTCACCGCCTTGTATAGGCTTAAATTCATTGGGAAGAGGGCGAATGCCCGAGCGAATACCTCTTTCGACACTCATATCCTGTTCCCACATTCCACTATTGCGTTCGAATGCAAAATAGAATAATAATTCAGGATTAGCTTCATTATTCACATCAAAAATAGACTCATAATCGTCAATAAGTTTGTATCCGGCTTCGTCTGCCAAAGTAATTGCCTCGCGAGCTACTGCTTCACATTGCACATAGTCTTTTTTGTACAAATAAGCTTTTGCCAAATAAGCGGCAGCAGTTGCTTGCGTAGGTGTTCCTTTGAAACTACCACCATCTTTGGTCAGATGGTCTTTTGCAAAAGTAAAATCACTGATGATTTGATCAAAAATGGCTGCTACAGCCGCTCTTGGTTGAGAAAATTCTTCAAAAGAAGAAAGTTGTTTAGTAATGAGCGGCACTTCGCCATAAAACGTAGTCAGAAATAAATAGTCAAATCCGCGCAGAAAACGAGCTTCAGCAATGTATGGGTCTATCTGATTATCCTCAAATCCAAACTCTTTCAGTTTCGGAATTTGATCTATCGCATAATTGGCGGCATTGACACTCTGATAGGCATACCGCCACCAATCTGTCGGATAGTCATCACCTTGAGTAGGTAAAATTTCCCAATTCTGAATATAACTTGGACCAAACCGGATGCCACTATCATCCGTCAATCCATCACAGATAGTGATAAATCGTTTACCATACATCTGCGTTTGTGTTACCCAGGGACTGTATGAAGCAATAACGAGCTGTTTAGCCGAAGCCTCATCTTTAAGAAAGTTATCGGGGCCGGGGGTATCCTGCGGTATGCGATTCAAAAAGTCGTCGGAGCAAGCGGAGAAAAAGCATACTCCACCCAATAATAACAAGGTCATTATTGCTTTTATTTTTAATACTGTTTTCATATTCATCAATATTTTAAAGTGAAAATCTCAATCCAAATGTCCAAGTTCTTGGGATAGGAACATTCACCGTATTACTTATTTCGGCATACTCATTTCCAAATGTAAACAAGTTCTGTACGCTACAATAAACATTAAGGTCTTTAGTTCCTATTTTTCCATTGAAATTTTCGGGGAATTTATAATTCAAGTTGATATTCCGAATACTCAGATAGGAACCATCAATCAGCCAGAAATCGGAAAACGCACTATTGTTTCCACTACCTGCACGGTTTAATCTGGGGTATTTGCCATTGGGGTTCTTTGTGGGATGATACCGGTTTAAAATATAATCGGCTCCATATTGGCTTCACCATCGAACATATCGGTAGCCCAGGTACCACTCTTCATATATTTGTCGATACCCTGAACGCCTTGTAGTTGCAGTTGCAATGTAAAGTTTTTGTAGCCAACCTGACCGGATATTCCGTAGGTAAGATCCGGACGTACTTTTCCAAAAAACGCACGGTCGGCAGCATCTATTTTCCCATCAGGTTTTCCTGTTAATTTGCCGTCGGCATCGTAACCATTAACGTCTAAATACCATATATCACCAATGGCAGAGCCTGCGGAAAATTGCGTATGATTATCTAAATCGGATTGTGTACGGATAAGTCCATTCGTTTTATATCCAAAGAAGCTACCGACAGGATACCCTTCTTCAATAGCCGTGTTATTATTAGTATCAATCATCAAACCCCGACCTTCGAGGTCAATCACTTTATTAGTTACATGCGATAGATTGGCATTCACATCGTAAGACCAGTCTCCGATTGTTTTTTTGTAACCTAATTCTAAATCAATACCTGTATTGCGGATATGTCCTGCATTGACATACGGACTTCCCGATAAGCCCACCGATGTGGCGATAGGTTGTCCAAACAGCAAATCGTGCGTGTCTTCAATATAAAAATCGCTCATCAAATACACAGTGCTTTTTAATAAAGTGACATCAAGTCCGATGTTCTTTTTGGTTGTACTCTCCCATTTGAGATCGGTATTGACTGCATTGGCTGCGGTATAACCCACCACAACTTGCTGATTCAACACCGCATTTCGTTGACTCAAATAAGTAGCCGTTCCGTAAGGGGCTATAGACAGTACATTTCCGACAGTACCCCAACTCGCTCTCAATTTCAATTCATTCAGCCAATTGAATTGCTGCATAAAAGACTCTTCTCTTATTCTCCATGCGGCTGAAACGGATGGAAATACACCATATTTTTCTCCCACCAATCGAGAGGTGCCATCGCGTCTGAGAGTACCTGAGAATATGTATTTATCTTTATAGGAGTAACCCGCGCGACCAAATACGGAGAGGAAAGCCCACTCTTCAAACGTGTTGTCATTCAGCGCAGTACCCGGATCTCCCGCCGTCAGATAACGAATGTCATTACTTGGTGTATTTCCTCGCCTTCCCATTAAATTTTCATACGTTTGTTCTTCGAGTGAGTAACCCAACAGCGCATTCACTGAATGATCCTGTCCAAACGTTTTATTGTAATCCAACAAGAAATCAGTTATCCAATGAAGGGTTTCACTATTTGTTTTAGTAATTTGATTGACGTTGCTACCTTCCATATTGTATTTAGCATCCATTGCACCAATGAAATTGGAAGTATAGCTGTTGTTCCATCCGACGCTCCCTCTGGTGGTAAATTTCAATCCATCCCAAATATCTATTGACAGGTATAACCCGTAGTGCATTTAGGCAATACAAGTTTTTAAGTTGTTAATATTCCTGTTATTTAATTTGTTAATGAGTTGTATCATAGTGAGTGCCATTATTTTAGAGAGAATTCTGTTTTTAAATCCCTCA
>SNRY01000338.1_pt1 | contig 17105 bp, 4 predicted proteins | sample 4693421 | NCBI WGS metagenome assembly SNRY01 (sample SAMN11003215, study PRJNA524138) | termite gut metagenome | isolation source: Bacteroidetes bacterial symbionts from single cell of protist host amplifed... | host: Streblomastix strix ... | reverse complement strand
CAAACTTTCTGCACAAGGTCAGGCAAATTCTATTGACAACTATTTAAGCCCGGACAATAGCAATCACATTTACGGAAGCTTCCAAACCTTTATTTTCGGTTTCACCCATATTACGATATTGATTATCATATCCCGTACCCGGAGTAGTGAATTGGATCAACAGGTCTTTCGTATTATTCAAATACGCTTCCAACGTTCCGCTTAAACGTCCGCCCCAAGTGGTAACATCAAGTCCTATATTACGGGTTACGGTAGTTTCCCATTTCAAATCCGGATTTGCCATTGTCTTTGAACCTGCCCAAAAACTACTAAATCCATTTACCCATGTGGTGGTTTTCACATCAAATGTTTGTGACATTTGACCGGAGGGAATGTTATTGTTCCCGGCAGTGCCATAACTCAATCGCAATTTCATATCATCCAACCAGTTCTTTGTATTTTCCATAAACGATTCGGAAGAGATGCGCCAAGCCAAAGCTGCCGAGGGAAAATATCCCCATTTATTGTCTTCGGAAAATTTAGACGATCCGTCGGCACGGAAAGTGACACTCAACAGGTATTTACTCTGATAATCATAGTTTACACGCCCAAAGAATGAGAGCAGTTTATTGTCCGGGCTTAAATAGTTGTCAATAGAATTTGCCTGACCTTGTGCAGAAAGTTTGGTAGCCTCCGCAAAGCCAAAACTTTTGGGAAATCCGTGCACAGCGGTCGTATGAGACTCTTGCTTAGTCCTAACGAACTCTTGACCTGCCAATAAATTCAAATGGTGATGTTCCGGAAGCCATTTTTGGAAGTCATAATTCAATGTATTCGTGTTCCGAATAGATTCCCGGGAAACTTTATCAAAAACAATAGCCGGCGATCCTTGATTTGCAGCAGAAGGTATGTTTCTCACATAATACGTAGTAGCGCCGTAAAAACGATTATCCACATTGCGATAATCATCCAAACCTATTTCCGTTTTGATACGCATGTTTTTGATTATTTCCCACGAAACACTACCGTTCATGTTGATTGTTTTCCGTTCCTGAAAACGGTCGTTGTCCGAAAGAGAAACCAAAGGATTATACAAATTGAAACTGTCGTCGGTATCCCCATTATCTATCAAACTACCTACCGGAAACGGCGGATAAATCATCGCATGCCTCAAACGTGAGTCAGCGCTGGATTTTTCATTTTGCTCATTAGCTCCCCCGCCTTCGATTTCAGTATCCGAATAACGCAAAGAAAAATCAAGGGTTACTTTTTTGTTAGGTTTGTTGCTCAATTTCAAACTCAGATTATCCCGTTTGAAACCGGACATTTGCATAATCGCTTTATCATTGATATGGCTATAGTTGAAAGAATATTTGGTTTTTTCGCTGCCACCACTGATGCTAAGATTGTGATTGAAAGTAAAACCAACCCGTCCGAACGTTTGTTCTTGCCAATCATTACCTTCTATCTGATACATATCCATATCCTGATAATTTCCGAAATACCCTGTGTATTTGTCGGGCTTGCCGTCTGCCAGCATGGCACGTTCATATTGCCACTTGGCGTAGTCATAAGAAGACAATACATCCAATTTTTTAGCTATTTTCTTATAGCTGATGTAAGCGTTGTAATTTACACTGACTTTTCCTTCTTTGCCACTCTTTGTGGTTACGATAATTACGCCATTAGCGCCACGCGAACCGTAAATAGCCGTAGAGGAAGCATCTTTCAATACGTCTATGGATTCAATATCATTGGGGGAAATGTCAGAAATGGAATTCACGGGAAAACCATCTACAATAAATAAAGGTGTGTTATCGCCTGTGATAGAACCTCCGCCACGTACACGGATTTTTACTTCCGCGTCGGGAGAACCTTCCGTTGTAGTGACTTGCACTCCTGCCAATTTACCCGAGATAGCTTCAACAGCCGATGCCACAGGGATCGCTATAATAGCATCCGCATTGACGGAAGCCACAGAACCGGTAATATCTTTCCGTCTGGTTGTGCCGTAACCTATCGCCACAACCTCGTCCAATACTGTTACATCATCCTCTAACGTTACACTGAGAGTATTCTTCCCCGCCACATTAATTTCCTGAGTTTTCATACCTATATAAGATATAACCACCGTAGCATTAGGAGAAACTGTAAGCGTAAAATTACCGTCAAAGCCGGTAACAGTACCATTTCCTGCATTCGCTTTATCCAACACGGTTGCCCCGATAATGACCTCCCCTGTTTTATCCTTTACATTACCTCTCAAGGTAACCGTTTGTGCGGATACGCCAAGCGATATTGTTGCCAACAACATGAATAGCAATCCGAAACGTAAGTTTTTTTTCATTTGATTAGACATTCTTTGCATATTTATAACTATTTAAGATTAATAAATCGGTAAGTATTTTTACTTGTATAAATCATGTTACATACACAGGCATTGATTGAATGTGTATAATGTGTATTGGAATATTTCATGATGGATAAATTTAAGGTTAATACTAAAAGTTTTTTTTCTTTTAACAACAAAATATCACGAAACGAAAATAGTCTAAACAGATAAATAGAAAGGTGTATCTTTTACCATTAACAAGGGGCATTCTTCCCAAAAACATCTTTTGCCCCTTTTTCCCCAAAAAAATCCCATTTAAACTAACAAAAATGAATCTATGAAAAATGCATCATGGGATAAAGCTCAAGCCGAATACTTACCATATTGGTTGAATGAATTCTACCATAAGTGTAATTGAAGACACTTTGGGGAAAATCTGGGATTGTTAATTAAGTATAGATAGCTCAAGGATTACCCCCAAGCATGTCCCCAATCGTAGGGGCGACCCTTGCGGTCACCTTGTTGGCGGTCATCGCACCGATGGCAATATTCATGCCGGTATTCGGGGCGACCGCAAGGGTCGCCCCTACCCAATAATGAATTACCTGTATTAAATTAACATGACATCCAAATCTAATAATAATTTTTTTAACGGATATACGGGTGCATTTCATTTGGATCATCCATTTAATGAAATATATATACCAAAAAGCCGACTCTGCCCAGAGTCGGCTTTTTGGTAATTAGACTTATGTACCGTTAAAAAGATTATTCTGCAATATAAACATTTTCAAAGGATTGTAGCACTCCGTCAACTCTAACGTCACTGAATGTAGCTGTCCCCAGTTTCTTACTATCTGCACTGGCAACAACAAGTCCAACGTATAGCTTTGTTGGTAATATGTCTGTAAATGCATTTATTACGGGTGCACAGTAATTTTCATCTATATTTCCGTTAAGAGAGTATGAGGCTTCATATTTACTTTTATCATCCTTCAGCCTTCTTAGCTTAAAGTAAACACCACCATCACCAGCTGTTAGTGTTTGTTCAGTAAATGGCTTCCCACTACGACTAGCTTCACTTCCTAAACGATGCTGGTAAATATAGGTTAGTGTAGTTGATGTTAGACCAACACCTCCATATACAAGCGACGGCTTCGCCGTGTTAGGCGCTGTACTTAAATCCGGAACAGTAAACAACAATCCTATTATACCACCTGTGCTGGTACCTGAATTAAAATCATAACTATCCAATCTGGCTGTTATAACAAAATCGTCGGTGATTTCCCTGTAAAAAAAAGTAAAACTTTGTTTAGCACCTTCGAACTTACCTAGTCCCTTTATTTCAATTTTATCCCCTACGAGTTTATATAATGTAGAAACGGCTTCAGTGGGAAGTATGTTACCCAACTTTGCTATAGTCCATTGCGCGGTTGGCAGCCCTTCCGAAAGAATTGCTTGTGTTACGTTAATGGTTACTGTCGTCTCCGGCAAGTAATCTGAGGTAATTTTTATTACAACAGAACGCGGCGCTGATCCTTCATTTGAAGTAACATCAATTTTCAACTTGTTACCCTCTACTATTGAAGCGCTACACCAGTTAGAAGTAGGTTCATCACTATAGAGGATATTCAATTTTTCAAGAGGAATATTGGTAGTAGCCACAATTGCGCTTCCTTCGACAGCTTCCAATTCTCTATTAACGCCTCCTTCAATCACTAAAACAGGAGTTACGGCTGCCTGATTAACGGTAATTGTCGGAGTCACATCCGGCAAGTCAGTCGAAAAGAGCGTTAATACAGCCTGACGCGTAACAAAACTAGTATTTTCATCTACTTGAATTGTCAATTGATTGCCTTCTCTCGTGACTTTATACCAGTCATCCTCCTTTGGTGTGAAATCCCAATTTTCAGTTGGAATAGTGGTAACAATAGTCACAGGTTCGCTGCCACCTTTGTTATCAAAATTCAACACCTCAAAACTTGGCGGAACCTGTAAAACAAGTTGCGTACCCAATTGTATAACGGCAAATTTCGCTTCTATACCCGGTAATTTATCCGACAAAATCGTTAGTTTACTCTCACGCACCGGCATATTGTCTCCTGTGTTTGCCTCAACCGTAATTTTCAATTTTCCATTTGTGTCTATCTCAGCGCTACACCACTCACCTGTTGGTGTGACTGTGACATTCAGTTCTCCGAATGGAATGTTGGTAGTAATATCCACAGCAACGCTACCTGCTTCTACTTCAAAGTTGTGCATACTTTTAGCAATTGTTAATGTAGGAAGTTCCTGCGTAACGGAAATGGTGGCTTGTGGCGCTGCCGGTCTTTGACTATCGCTAATCGTTACCACCACATTACGCGCTTCCTGCCCTGTATTTGCCGCAACCGTGATCTTCAGTTGCTTATCTTCTATTTTGGGAACACACCAAGTAGCAGCAGTCGCATCGCTTAATTCAACGCTCAATTCTTCGAGTGGAAGGTTCGTGGTAATATCCAAGATAACTTCGCCACCGGTAACTGCGAATTTTTGCGTATTGCTTGCCACTTGCAGCACCGGATCTACACCGGCTTGTTTAACGGTAATTGCCGGGTGCGCGTCCGGTAGAAGTTCCGATGAAACCGTTATCACGGCTGTACGTAGTTCCAGGCTCGAATTAGCGTCCACAGTAATCTTCAGTTGGTTATCCTTGTCGTCGGCAGTTTGCACTACTTCGACATGACACCAACTCTCTGCCGGCTCAACAGCAAAACTCCATTGACCGGAAGGAATGTTTGTTCGAATCGTTACAACACGGCTATCGAGGGTAGCCGAAAAGTCTTCGTTTTCGGAAACAAGTAACGTATATCCCGTACCGAATTGCAGAACGTCAATTTTCGGTTGTTGGTCCGCCGGGATGCGATCCGATGTGATAGTTATCTCAACGGTACGCTCCTTGATTTCAATATTTTCGTCAACAGAAATCGTCAACTGATTGTTGCCTTTTTTGATATGACACCATTCGGAAGCTGTTGGGTCGCTGAACACAACATCCCATTCGCCTGCCGGCAGGTTGGTAGTGAGGTTAACAGGAGCATCGCCTCCGAAAGTTTCAAAGGTTATCGTTTCATCATCCCCCTTAATTTGTAAAACAGGAGCCACCCCCAACTGGGTAACGGTAATTTTCACTACGGCGTTTTGAGCGATTGCTGTGACTGTGGTGGAACGTTCGCTCAAACCGTCGTTCTTCCCTGCTGAAACCACAATACTTTCTCCTTCCTTAACGGCTTTACACCAAGTTTTACCCTCGTCGCTTACATAAACCGTCCATTCGGAAGTATTAGTTTCCACCGCAATCGTTTGGGAACTTTCCCCGGAAGAGAAGGCAATAGCCTGATTCTCTTCACTAATCCGAAAGAATAGCTCGGGATCGTCGGAAGCGGAATCACATCCCGTTCCTAAAAATAAGAATGGAAGTATTCCTGCCACAATCTTCCAAAAAAATACATGTTTTTTCATAATAACTGATAATTAATTAATAATCTATTGTTAAACATCCGTCTGTTCTTCGCCTGAATCAGCAAAAGCTCTATAAATCATTAGGAGAAAGACCGTAAAGCCGATTCAAAGCAAGTCGGCTTTACGGTAATTAAAGTAGGATGTACCGTTAAAAAGTTTTTCACTTTTCTTCAATTTTAACGTTACTGAAAACAGCTGTTGCTGTTGTTTTGGCATTTGCACTGTTCACAGCCAATCCAACGTATAATGTCTGTGGTAACTCTTTTGCAAAAGTGAGGCTTGGATTTGGCTTGGGACTACTGTAGTTCTTACCTCCGTCAAGAGAGTACGAAGCTTCAAATGTATTCCCTTTCCTTTCCAACTTTACGTAAACATCACCGGAACCTGTTACACTAGCCAAATCAGTACGAACAGCAGCCTCGCCACTAGCCAAACGATACGAAGAATGATATTTACCATCTCCTCCCTTACCACTAAATGCATATATCAGATCGTTACCTGTTGTCGCGGATAGATCTGATGCAAACAACAGCCCTGCCCGAGATTGGTTTGAGTCGCTACCTGTTGTATAGCTATTCAATTTAGCCGTTATTACAAAATCTCCGCTAACTTCTTGATAAACAAAAGTAAAGCCTTGGTCTTTCGATTCAAACTTACCTGTTCCCGTTATGGAAATTTCACTTCCGCTATATGTATATGATCCACTGGAATTAGTACCCACATATTTTACAAACCAACCCTCACCGATTATATCGGAATCAGGATCATCTATACCGGGAACATCTGCATCGGGATCCAGTTCCTCTCCACCTCCTTGTCCGGGCGCTACTGCAATGCCTCCGTTATCAACCCCAACAGGCGCAGTTTGATATCCCAATTTACCTACTCCCGCTCCCGAAGGCACTACGTCTTTAATGGTTTCCGAGGCATCTACCGTATAACTGTATGCCGGCTTAAAGTCATTGTAAGTTAACGGAGTCGACAACTTTTCTCCGTTGTATGCCTTATACTCAACATTGGTAAATGGATAGGGGTCTGACGCATTGGAAGGTTTGTTGACATAGGTATTGTCAACTTCATACAAATAACCCGCAACCTTACCCGTAAGGTTAGACACATAACTTGAACCGGATTTCTTTGCCGGATACGTGCAGATATCTGTTGGCAAACGCACTCCCTCAAAATAATTGTTTTCCACAAGTACCTTGGCTTCGTAAGCGCTGCCTACGCCATACGTGGAAACCCCGTTGAAATAGTTGTTATACACATGCACTTTGCCATAACGGACGCGGGGATGCCTGGAATTGGATTTGTCAAAGAAATTATGGTGCAAAGTAGCCGTTATCTGCACATCGCTACTTTGACTATCGGAATGTCCTATCAGACAGGTTTTCTGGGTGTTTATAAAATGATTCCAGGAAACCGTAACGTTGTACGTTCCGTGGGTAATGTCGCAGGAACCGTCTTCGTAATCACTTGTTTGGTTCATGGACTTAAAGGTGCAATGATCAACCCATACGTTATTTGACTTTTGCATGGATACGCCATCGGCGCCATTGTCGGCTTTAGGCATTTCTATATACACATTGCGGATTATAATATTGGTTGCCTCTACGAGAAAAAATCCGATATTCTTCATCGTAAAACCGTCGGTACCCATAATGGTAATATTGCTCGTGCGTTTAACATCAAACCAGGGACTACCGCTACCTCTTCCGTCATCCTTGTTGAATGTGCCGCTAAGCCATACGATGGCAGGAGTCGTTGATTTGTTTTTTTCACGAGCTGCCAACCATGTCTTAAAGGCACCTCCGTTGTTGAAGTGATGCGTGTTTTGGGGCGTTGCAGCTGCTCCCCCCGTAGTACCCGCACTTTCGGTTGCATAACCGTACAATTTGTCAAGCTCCACGGTTCCCACTGTCGGCGGCACATAAGGATCCGCAGGAGTCGGGTCAGGATCCGTTGGGTCGGAAACCAAGCATACATCTGAGGTAGTAGCAAAAAGAAGAACCCTTGTCTTATTATCCGCGCTGAAAGTGAATGAATAACTATCACCGCTTACAGACACTTTATAATCTACTCCATCAGCTTTAAAGGTATTGTCAGCATAAGTAAATTCCACTTTGGGGGCGCAGGCAATCCGGATACCGTCCGGGGCAATCTCCCAAATATCCCCCACTTCCGACCCGTCAGGGACAAGTATACCATTAACCTTAACGGATTGTACCTTGTACGTACCGATCAAGTCTGCCAATTTAATTTCATTCTGTACGTCGTCTCCCCCGGGGGGTATTTTAATCTCTTCTTCCGGAGGCATCAAGTCCTCTTTTTTGTCTGTGCAAGCAGTTATAGCAAATATATTCACTAATAACGTTATAAAAAACACACTGTTGAAATATTTCATGATGGATAAATTTAAGGTTAATACTAAAAGTTTTTTTTCTTTTAACAACAAAATATCACGAAACGAAAATAGTCTAAACAGATAAATAGAAAGGTGTATCTTTTACCATTAACAACGGGCATTCTTCCCAAAAACATCTTTTACCCCCTTTTCTCCCCAAAAATCCTGTTTAAACTAACACAAAAACAGGCATTGCTAATTAATTATAGATAGCTCAAGATTTCTATATTTTATCAGTAATAAAAAAGATAGCTCAAGCATTTGTTTGCTTTGCCTTCGACTCGGTAGCTGAGCGTAGTCGAAGCTTTGCTCAGTCACCAACTTCGCACAGGAAAATATAATTTATGAAGCCGGATTTTATTTTTTTCGTAGATTTGCCCAAAATGATACCTATACTATAAAAATATCACATTTCATTTTGAAGCATGGAAAAGGACCCTTCGCCGTTGATCCTACACTTTATAAGAACCATGAATTCATTTGCTGCATTCGTAAAAAAAGAACTCTATCATATCCTGCGTGACAAGCGTACCATGCTTATCCTTTTGGTAATGCCCGTTGTTAATGGTAAAAGATACACCTTTCTATTTATCTGTTTAGACTATTTTCGTTTCGTGATATTTTGTTGTTAAAAGAAAAAAAACTTTTAGTATTAACCTTAAATTTATCCATCATGAAATATTTCAACAGTGTGTTTTTTATAACGTTATTAGTGAATATATTTGCTATAACTGCTTGCACAGACAAAAAAGAGGACTTGATGCCTCCGGAAGAAGAGATTAAAATACCCCCCGGGGGAGACGACGTACAGAATGAAATTAAATTGGCAGACTTGATCGGTACGTACAAGGTACAATCCGTTAAGGTTAATGGTATACTTGTCCCTGACGGGTCGGAAGTGGGGGATATTTGGGAGATTGCCCCGGACGGTATCCGGATTGCCTGCGCCCCCAAAGTGGAATTTACTTATGCTGACAATACCTTTAAAGCTGATGGAGTAGATTATAAAGTGTCTGTAAGCGGTGATAGTTATTCATTCACTTTCAGCGCGGATAATAAGACAAGGGTTCTTCTTTTTGCTACTACCTCAGATGTATGCTTGGTTTCCGACCCAACGGATCCTGACCCGACTCCTGCGGATCCTTATGTGCCGCCGACAGTGGGAACCGTGGAGCTTGACAAATTGTACGGTTATGCAACCGAAAGTGCGGGTACTACGGGGGGAGCAGCTGCAACGCCCCAAAACACGCATCACTTCAACAACGGAGGTGCCTTTAAGACATGGTTGGCAGCTCGTGAAAAAAACAAATCAACGACTCCTGCCATCGTATGGCTTAGCGGCACATTCAACAAGGATGACGGAAGAGGTAGCGGTAGTCCCTGGTTTGATGTTAAACGCACGAGCAATATTACCATTATGGGTACCGACGGTTTTACGATGAAGAATATCGGATTTTTTCTCGTAGAGGCAACCAATATTATAATCCGCAATGTGTATATAGAAATGCCTAAAGCCGACAATGGCGCCGATGGCGTATCCATGCAAAAGTCAAATAACGTATGGGTTGATCATTGCACCTTTAAGTCCATGAACCAAACAAGTGATTACGAAGACGGTTCCTGCGACATTACCCACGGAACGTACAACGTTACGGTTTCCTGGAATCATTTTATAAACACCCAGAAAACCTGTCTGATAGGACATTCCGATAGTCAAAGTAGCGATGTGCAGATAACGGCTACTTTGCACCATAATTTCTTTGACAAATCCAATTCCAGGCATCCCCGCGTCCGTTATGGCAAAGTGCATGTGTATAACAACTATTTCAACGGGGTTTCCACGTATGGCGTAGGCAGCGCTTACGAAGCCAAGGTACTTGTGGAAAACAATTATTTTGAGGGAGTGCGTTTGCCAACAGATATCTGCACGTATCCGGCAAAGAAATCCGGTTCAAGTTATGTGTCTAACCTTACGGGTAAGGTTGCGGGTTATTTGTATGAAGTTGACAATACCTATGTCAACAAACCTTCCAATGCGTCAGACCCCTATCCATTTACCAATGTTGAGTATAAGGCATACAACGGAGAAAAGTTGTCGACTCCGTTAACTTACAATGACTTTAAGCCGGCATACAGTTATACGGTAGATGCCTCGGAAACCATTAAAGACGTAGTGCCTTCGGGAGCGGGAGTAGGTAAATTGGGATATCAAACTGCGCCTGTTGGGGTTGATAACGGAGGCATTGCAGTAGCGCCCGGACAAGGAGGTGGAGAGGAACTGGATCCCGATGCAGATGTTCCCGGTATAGATGATCCTGATTCCGATATAATCGGTGAGGGTTGGTTTGTAAAATATGTGGGTACTAATTCCAGTGGATCATATACATATAGCGGAAGTGAAATTTCCATAACGGGAACAGGTAAGTTTGAATCGAAAGACCAAGGCTTTACTTTTGTTTATCAAGAAGTTAGCGGAGATTTTGTAATAACGGCTAAATTGAATAGCTATACAACAGGTAGCGACTCAAACCAATCTCGGGCAGGGCTGTTGTTTGCATCAGATCTATCCGCGACAACAGGTAACGATCTGATATATGCATTTAGTGGTAAGGGAGGAGATGGTAAATATCATTCTTCGTATCGTTTGGCTAGTGGCGAGGCTGCTGTTCGTACTGATTTGGCTAGTGTAACAGGTTCCGGTGATGTTTACGTAAAGTTGGAAAGGAAAGGGAATACATTTGAAGCTTCGTACTCTCTTGACGGAGGTAAGAACTACAGTAGTCCCAAGCCAAATCCAAGCCTCACTTTTGCAAAAGAGTTACCACAGACATTATACGTTGGATTGGCTGTGAACAGTGCAAATGCCAAAACAACAGCAACAGCTGTTTTCAGTAACGTTAAAATTGAAGAAAAGTGAAAAACTTTTTAACGGTACATCCTACTTTAATTACCGTAAAGCCGACTTGCTTTGAATCGGCTTTACGGTCTTTCTCCTAATGATTTATAGAGCTTTTGCTGATTCAGGCGAAGAACAGACGGATGTTTAACAATAGATTATTAATTAATTATCAGTTATTATGAAAAAACATGTATTTTTTTGGAAGATTGTGGCAGGAATACTTCCATTCTTATTTTTAGGAACGGGATGTGATTCCGCTTCCGACGATCCCGAGCTATTCTTTCGGATTAGTGAAGAGAATCAGGCTATTGCCTTCTCTTCCGGGGAAAGTTCCCAAACGATTGCGGTGGAAACTAATACTTCCGAATGGACGGTTTATGTAAGCGACGAGGGTAAAACTTGGTGTAAAGCCGTTAAGGAAGGAGAAAGTATTGTGGTTTCAGCAGGGAAGAACGACGGTTTGAGCGAACGTTCCACCACAGTCACAGCAATCGCTCAAAACGCCGTAGTGAAAATTACCGTTACCCAGTTGGGGGTGGCTCCTGTTTTACAAATTAAGGGGGATGATGAAACGATAACCTTTGAAACTTTCGGAGGCGATGCTCCTGTTAACCTCACTACCAACCTGCCGGCAGGCGAATGGGATGTTGTGTTCAGCGACCCAACAGCTTCCGAATGGTGTCATATCAAAAAAGGCAACAATCAGTTGACGATTTCTGTTGACGAAAATATTGAAATCAAGGAGCGTACCGTTGAGATAACTATCACATCGGATCGCATCCCGGCGGACCAACAACCGAAAATTGACGTTCTGCAATTCGGTACGGGATATACGTTACTTGTTTCCGAAAACGAAGACTTTTCGGCTACCCTCGATAGCCGTGTTGTAACGATTCGAACAAACATTCCTTCCGGTCAATGGAGTTTTGCTGTTGAGCCGGCAGAGAGTTGGTGTCATGTCGAAGTAGTGCAAACTGCCGACGACAAGGATAACCAACTGAAGATTACTGTGGACGCTAATTCGAGCCTGGAACTACGTACAGCCGTGATAACGGTTTCATCGGAACTTCTACCGGACGCGCACCCGGCAATTACCGTTAAACAAGCCGGTGTAGATCCGGTGCTGCAAGTGGCAAGCAATACGCAAAAATTCGCAGTTACCGGTGGCGAAGTTATCTTGGATATTACCACGAACCTTCCACTCGAAGAATTGAGCGTTGAATTAAGCGATGCGACTGCTGCTACTTGGTGTGTTCCCAAAATAGAAGATAAGCAACTGAAGATCACGGTTGCGGCAAATACAGGGCAGGAAGCGCGTAATGTGGTGGTAACGATTAGCGATAGTCAAAGACCGGCAGCGCCACAAGCCACCATTTCCGTTACGCAGGAACTTCCTACATTAACAATTGCTAAAAGTATGCACAACTTTGAAGTAGAAGCAGGTAGCGTTGCTGTGGATATTACTACCAACATTCCATTCGGAGAACTGAATGTCACAGTCACACCAACAGGTGAGTGGTGTAGCGCTGAGATAGACACAAATGGAAAATTGAAAATTACGGTTGAGGCAAACACAGGAGACAATATGCCGGTGCGTGAGAGTAAACTAACGATTTTGTCGGATAAATTACCGGGTATAGAAGCGAAATTTGCCGTTATACAATTGGGTACGCAACTTGTTTTACAGGTTCCGCCAAGTTTTGAGGTGTTGAATTTTGATAACAAAGGTGGCAGCGAACCTGTGACTATTGTTACCACTATTCCAACTGAAAATTGGGATTTCACACCAAAGGAGGATGACTGGTATAAAGTCACGAGAGAAGGCAATCAATTGACAATTCAAGTAGATGAAAATACTAGTTTTGTTACGCGTCAGGCTGTATTAACGCTCTTTTCGACTGACTTGCCGGATGTGACTCCGACAATTACCGTTAATCAGGCAGCCGTAACTCCTGTTTTAGTGATTGAAGGAGGCGTTAATAGAGAATTGGAAGCTGTCGAAGGAAGCGCAATTGTGGCTACTACCAATATTCCTCTTGAAAAATTGAATATCCTCTATAGTGATGAACCTACTTCTAACTGGTGTAGCGCTTCAATAGTAGAGGGTAACAAGTTGAAAATTGATGTTACTTCAAATGAAGGATCAGCGCCGCGTTCTGTTGTAATAAAAATTACCTCAGATTACTTGCCGGAGACGACAGTAACCATTAACGTAACACAAGCAATTCTTTCGGAAGGGCTGCCAACCGCGCAATGGACTATAGCAAAGTTGGGTAACATACTTCCCACTGAAGCCGTTTCTACATTATATAAACTCGTAGGGGATAAAATTGAAATAAAGGGACTAGGTAAGTTCGAAGGTGCTAAACAAAGTTTTACTTTTTTTTACAGGGAAATCACCGACGATTTTGTTATAACAGCCAGATTGGATAGTTATGATTTTAATTCAGGTACCAGCACAGGTGGTATAATAGGATTGTTGTTTACTGTTCCGGATTTAAGTACAGCGCCTAACACGGCGAAGCCGTCGCTTGTATATGGAGGTGTTGGTCTAACATCAACTACACTAACCTATATTTACCAGCATCGTTTAGGAAGTGAAGCTAGTCGTAGTGGGAAGCCATTTACTGAACAAACACTAACAGCTGGTGATGGTGGTGTTTACTTTAAGCTAAGAAGGCTGAAGGATGATAAAAGTAAATATGAAGCCTCATACTCTCTTAACGGAAATATAGATGAAAATTACTGTGCACCCGTAATAAATGCATTTACAGACATATTACCAACAAAGCTATACGTTGGACTTGTTGTTGCCAGTGCAGATAGTAAGAAACTGGGGACAGCTACATTCAGTGACGTTAGAGTTGACGGAGTGCTACAATCCTTTGAAAATGTTTATATTGCAGAATAATCTTTTTAACGGTACATAAGTCTAATTACCAAAAAGCCGACTCTGGGCAGAGTCGGCTTTTTGGTATATATATTTCATTAAATGGATGATCCAAATGAAATGCACCCGTATATCCGTTAAAAAAATTATTATTAGATTTGGATGTCATGTTAATTTAATACAGGTAATTCATTATTGGGTAGGGGCGACCCTTGCGGTCGCCCCGAATACCGGCATGAATATTGCCATCGGTGCGATGACCGCCAACAAGGTGACCGCAAGGGTCGCCCCTACGATTGGGGACATGCTTGGGGGTAATCCTTGAGCTATCTATACTTAATTAACAATCCCAGATTTTCCCCAAAGTGTCTTCAATTACACTTATGGTAGAATTCATTCAACCAATATGGTAAGTATTCGGCTTGAGCTTTATCCCATGATGCATTTTTCATAGATTCATTTTTGTTAGTTTAAATGGGATTTTTTTGGGGAAAAAGGGGCAAAAGATGTTTTTGGGAAGAATGCCCCTTGTTAATGGTAAAAGATACACCTTTCTATTTATCTGTTTAGACTATTTTCGTTTCGTGATATTTTGTTGTTAAAAGAAAAAAAACTTTTAGTATTAACCTTAAATTTATCCATCATGAAATATTCCAATACACATTATACACATTCAATCAATGCCTGTGTATGTAACATGATTTATACAAGTAAAAATACTTACCGATTTATTAATCTTAAATAGTTATAAATATGCAAAGAATGTCTAATCAAATGAAAAAAAACTTACGTTTCGGATTGCTATTCATGTTGTTGGCAACAATATCGCTTGGCGTATCCGCACAAACGGTTACCTTGAGAGGTAATGTAAAGGATAAAACAGGGGAGGTCATTATCGGGGCAACCGTGTTGGATAAAGCGAATGCAGGAAATGGTACTGTTACCGGCTTTGACGGTAATTTTACGCTTACAGTTTCTCCTAATGCTACGGTGGTTATATCTTATATAGGTATGAAAACTCAGGAAATTAATGTGGCGGGGAAGAATACTCTCAGTGTAACGTTAGAGGATGATGTAACAGTATTGGACGAGGTTGTGGCGATAGGTTACGGCACAACCAGACGGAAAGATATTACCGGTTCTGTGGCTTCCGTCAATGCGGATGCTATTATAGCGATCCCTGTGGCATCGGCTGTTGAAGCTATCTCGGGTAAATTGGCAGGAGTGCAAGTCACTACAACGGAAGGTTCTCCCGACGCGGAAGTAAAAATCCGTGTACGTGGCGGAGGTTCTATCACAGGCGATAACACACCTTTATTTATTGTAGATGGTTTTCCCGTGAATTCCATTTCTGACATTTCCCCCAATGATATTGAATCCATAGACGTATTGAAAGATGCTTCCTCTACGGCTATTTACGGTTCGCGTGGCGCTAATGGCGTAATTATCGTAACCACAAAGAGTGGCAAAGAAGGAAAAGTCAGTGTAAATTACAACGCTTACATCAGCTATAAGAAAATAGCTAAAAAATTGGATGTATTGTCTTCTTATGACTACGCCAAGTGGCAATATGAACGTGCCATGCTGGCAGACGGCAAGCCCGACAAATACACAGGGTATTTCGGAAATTATCAGGATATGGATATGTATCAGATAGAAGGTAATGATTGGCAAGAACAAACGTTCGGACGGGTTGGTTTTACTTTCAATCACAATCTTAGCATCAGTGGTGGCAGCGAAAAAACCAAATATTCTTTCAACTATAGCCATATCAATGATAAAGCGATTATGCAAATGTCCGGTTTCAAACGGGATAATCTGAGTTTGAAATTGAGCAACAAACCTAACAAAAAAGTAACCCTTGATTTTTCTTTGCGTTATTCGGATACTGAAATCGAAGGCGGGGGAGCTAATGAGCAAAATGAAAAATCCAGCGCTGACTCACGTTTGAGGCATGCGATGATTTATCCGCCGTTTCCGGTAGGTAGTTTGATAGATAATGGGGATACCGACGACAGTTTCAATTTGTATAATCCTTTGGTTTCTCTTTCGGACAACGACCGTTTTCAGGAACGGAAAACAATCAACATGAACGGTAGTGTTTCGTGGGAAATAATCAAAAACATGCGTATCAAAACGGAAATAGGTTTGGATGATTATCGCAATGTGGATAATCGTTTTTACGGCGCTACTACGTATTATGTGAGAAACATACCTTCTGCTGCAAATCAAGGATCGCCGGCTATTGTTTTTGATAAAGTTTCCCGGGAATCTATTCGGAACACGAATACATTGAATTATGACTTCCAAAAATGGCTTCCGGAACATCACCATTTGAATTTATTGGCAGGTCAAGAGTTCGTTAGGACTAAGCAAGAGTCTCATACGACCGCTGTGCACGGATTTCCCAAAAGTTTTGGCTTTGCGGAGGCTACCAAACTTTCTGCACAAGGTCAGGCAAATTCTATTGACAACTATTTAAGCCCGGACAATAAACTGCTCTCATTCTTTGGGCGTGTAAACTATGATTATCAGAGTAAATACCTGTTGAGTGTCACTTTCCGTGCCGACGGATCGTCTAAATTTTCCGAAGACAATAAATGGGGATATTTTCCCTCGGCAGCTTTGGCTTGGCGCATCTCTTCCGAATCGTTTATGGAAAATACAAAGAACTGGTTGGATGATATGAAATTGCGATTGAGTTATGGCACTGCCGGGAACAATAACATTCCCTCCGGTCAAATGTCACAAACATTTGATGTGAAAACCACCACATGGGTAAATGGATTTAGTAGTTTTTGGGCAGGTTCAAAGACAATGGCAAATCCGGATTTGAAATGGGAAACTACCGTAACCCGTAATATAGGACTTGATGTTACCACTTGGGGCGGACGTTTAAGCGGAACGTTGGAAGCGTATTTGAATAATACGAAAGACCTGTTGATCCAATTCACTACTCCGGGTACGGGATATGATAATCAATATCGTAATATGGGTGAAACCGAAAATAAAGGTTTGGAAGCTTCCGTAAATGTGATTGCTATTGTCCGGGCTTAAATAGTTGTCAATAGAATTTGCCTGACCTTGTGCAGAAAGTTTG
>SNRY01000337.1_pt1 | contig 17106 bp, 25 predicted proteins | sample 4693421 | NCBI WGS metagenome assembly SNRY01 (sample SAMN11003215, study PRJNA524138) | termite gut metagenome | isolation source: Bacteroidetes bacterial symbionts from single cell of protist host amplifed... | host: Streblomastix strix ... | reverse complement strand
AACAAACTCTTGTTCCGGTTCTACGTCTATGGGATTAATTGTAAAGAGCCAACCGGAAACAAATTCAAGTGGAAGACAAAGCGTTTCATACTCTGTTCCATCAGATTCGGTTGTAGTGCTCAGCACCGCAACTGAATTCCAATCTTCATTCTCTTTAATTATTTGCATATGGGATGAATAATCAAGTCCCAATGTTTCACAAATCGGTCTGATTGGTATTAATTCATCCGGATTATTTGATGCAATCATTTTTCACCTCCTTCCTTTACGGCAAATGGTTTCAATGACTTTTGCTCTACGGAGCGGATCTCGCTAATTGTTTCGCGACGGGGAATGTGCAGCCGTCTTTTTTAAAGCACTATAATGCGAAACAATTAGCGATTATGAACAATGAAACTTCATCCGGATTATTTGATGCAATCATTTTTCACCTCCTTCCTTTACGGCAAATGGTTTCAATGACTTTTGCGTACTGCGCAGGATTTGGATGAATAGCAATTTTTGGTCATTGCTTAAATCTATACAAACGCTGTCAATGAAGAAATCCAGCATTTCTTCCAGATATTCAATAAGCATTGGCGTGTAGCCAGGGTTTTGCAAGTCTTTTACCGCCTCTAAGACTTCAGGGGTGATAAATGCCACAGGAGTAGTGGCGGATGAAGTTTCATTGTTCATAATCGCTAATTGTTTCGCATTATAGTGCTTTAAAAAAGACGGCTGCACATTCCCCGTCGCGAAACAATTAGCGAGATCCGCTCCGTAGAGCAAAAGTCACAAAGGAATGGCAGTCGCCTATGTCGTAAATCCTGGCATAAAAAAAGCCCGCAAAACTGTGAGCATTATCCGTTGCTCTGCGGTTTGCGGATAACTCCGCTAATTATTTCGCATTGCAAATATGGGGAGAAGAATTGGGATGTACAAGAAAAAACCATTTTTATTTAATTACTTGTAGAAAAATAGTTATCTTTGCTAATACTTAAAAGTAAGGAAACAATGAGCATGAAAGTAAAAGAGGTAATAAAAATCCTCGAGGAGAATGGGTGGGTGTATCAACGGACACGTGGAGACCACCGAATTTATTACAAAAAAGGGGCGCGACGTTCTATCCCCGTACCGGGAAAATTGAATGGCGACATGAAAGAAGGAATATTCAGGGATATATTAAAAGAAGCAGGAATTAAATATGAAAGGTCTCACAATGAAAACAATTAAAGTAATTATTGAGCAAGCGGAACATAACTATTGCGCTTATTTGGAAGGTATTAGCGGATTCACAACTATTGGTTCAACCATAGAGGAATTAAAAGCCAATATGTGTGAGGTTATTAAAATCATGAAGGATGAATGTGAAGAACACAATTATGAGTTTCCGGAAGAATTAAAAGGAGAATACGAACTCCTTTATCAAATGGACGTGAAATCGGTATTGGAGTTTTATACCGGTATCTTTACCAAAGCCGGTTTGGAACGTATTACAGGTATCAATCAAAAACAGTTATGGCATTATGCTTCCGGGGGTAGAAGACCCCGTCCGGAACAAGCATTAAAAATAGAAACAGCCCTGCATAAATTGGGGAAAGAACTCCTATCTATTAATCTATAAATCCGAACAAATGTCTTCAATGAAGAAATCCAGCATTTCTTCAAGATGCCGGATAAGCATAGGCACATAGTCCGGTTGTTGCAGGTCTTTTACCGCCTCTAAGACTTCAGGGGTGATGAACGCCGTAGCGTCAGGGTGAGTTTCGTTGTTCATATTACTTTGGTTTTTGCGATTTTCAGGCAGAAAAAGACGGCTGCCATTTCCCGTGTTCGCAAAAACCAAAGTAGTATCCACTCCGAAGAGCAAAAATCTACAGGGGAAAGACAACCGTCTATGTCGTAAATCAGGGCATCAAAAAAGCCCGCAAGATTGTGAGCATTAACCGCACTCTGCGGAATAGGAAATTCCTACTTTGGTTTTGCATTGCAAATATGGGGAGAAGAATTGGGATGTGCAAGAAAATATATTAAAAGCATGAAATAAATAAGGAAAGTTATAACACTTTCTCTTTTTCTACTATATTTGTACATTATAATGTTATAACAATATACGATATGGAAACAACTATTGTACAAATAGGCAACAGTAAAGGGATTATATTGCCTTCCAGTATCTTAAAAAAACTGAAACTATCTCTTAAATCACCGGTAAACATAATGATAGAAGGTGAAAAAATAGTGATAGAACAACACCCACGTGCCGGATGGGCGGAAGCATCAATGCGGATGCATGAGAATGGCGGTGATAAATTATTAATGCCTGATGTTTTTGATGACGAAACTTTTGATGATATACCATGGGAAGAATGATTAATCAATACGATGTGTTTTGGACTGATTTAGATCCAACACGCGGAAGTGAAATGGCAAAGACGCGGCCTTGTGTTGTTGTTAGTCCAAAGGAAATACATGATTATATGTGTACGGCTATTGTGATTCCTATAACATCTACCTTACAGAGGCATCCTTGTAGGGTTAAATGCCATATAAAAAATAGAGATGGCGAGATAGCAACCGACCAAATAAAGACTGTAGACAAAAGCCGATTAGGAGATTTTATAGGTGCGCTATCGGAAAGCGAGATTAAAGCATTGCGAGATTCTTTGAAAAGACTGTTATGTCAATAGAAGAATTGGGATGTGCAAGAAAAAAGCCGTCAAAATTTGACGGCTTTCATATAGTTATAATTCCACTTCTAATAGTTCCCTGCCTAATTTATGAAAGGATTCCTCTATTTTTTTTCTTTGTGCCTCTCTGGGTTGTTTCAGCCCGGAAGCATAATGGAACAGTTGTTTTTGATTAATACCGGTGAGGCGTTCTAAGGCTACGTTGGAGAAATATTGATTATAATAGTTTAATAAACTTCGAACGTCATACTTAAACACAACATTATACTCATCGCGTAATATATCCGGTAAATCTTTCTTGTTATGGGCATTCACAAATAGCTCCAATCCTTTTAAGGCGTTTTTCTTTGCTTCTTCCGCCGTTTCACCGGCTCCATATATGCCATCGCAATTCTCGGCGTAAGCATCAAAATAATCTACGCTTCTTTCAATAATAATCCTGATTGTTTCCATATTTGTTAAGGTTATGATTATTTCAGATCCATTTCCCTGATTATCTTTTTTCTTAAACCTTCTCCTATTTCTTTTGCTCCGTGATAAGGAATCGGTGGGGATATTTTCCCATCTTTCTCATAGAAATAATGGCTTCCTTCCGCATAGAGGAACTTCCATCCGTTTCTCTTAATCAGCCGGTGAAGTTCTGTGTATTTCATTGCTTATAGAGTCCAATTTGATAGCACAAAGATAACTTTTTCGTTACTTTTACGCAAACGAAACGATTATTAATTTTTTAGGCAATTATATACTTGTATAACCTATGTCTCACGGTTTTGATAATTGCAGCAAAAGGACATTTTTTGGATACTCCCTTAAAATAGTTGTCGTACCTTACATAGTATATAAGGTTTATCTTATATACTATATAGCCTAAACCTTATATAGTAGATAAGGTAAACCCTATCTACTATATAAGGTTTGGGGGTGTTTTTTTCGGAATTGTCCCAGTAGCATACAAGAATATGCAAGGCATATATTTTTTGCAAGCTGTTATATTCTTCACGGATTATTGATGTATACCCCCCTATTTTCGTAACCCATCTACTTCTTTTTCGGGCGTTTTTCTTCCAAATCGAGGCGTTTTTTGGTCTCGTAAACAGAAAGAAAAAAACTAATTCCCTCGTTTTCAAAGAAAAAACCCTATTCTCTTCAAAATACGCGAAGCGTATATATAGATTCTGACCGTCCCGCTCTGCCGGTCATTTGCAATTGCAAATGATTTTTAAGCTGGGAAATGTGATTGTTCCCCTGTTAGGGGTGTGCCTGCGGACACGACGCCAGCCGTCCCCCGCCCACCAGCGGCTGGTAATCCCACCATACAGTAATAAAGTCGTAAAGTAATCAAAGAATAATATCGTAACATCATAAAGTAATAAAGTAATAATGTAGTAAAGTCATAAAAGAATAAAAAAATATTGTAGTCAAATAATATCTACTACTTTTGCGCTATCACATAAAAAAAACAATATGAAAACAAAAGTAATCAGCGTTCTTAATCACAAGGGAGGGGTAGGGAAGACAGCAACGACTGTTAATTTAGGTGCTGCTCTTAAATTATCGCACGGGCTGCGTGTACTGCTTATTGACTTAGACGGTCAAGCCAATCTTACCGATTGCCTTGGTCTATCAGAGGGATGCGAAAAGACTGTTTACGATGCTCTCAGAGGCAAATGCAAACTACCCATTTATGAGAATAAGCAAGGGTTGGAAGTCGTTCCCTCCTGCTTGGACTTATCTGCTGCGGAAACAGAGTTGCTGGGTGAACCGGGCAGGGAAATGTTTTTAAAACACCTACTCGAACCTGTTCTTGATAATTACGATTTTATCCTTGTTGATTGCCCGCCTTCTTTGGGATTGCTTACTCTAAACGCAATGACAGCATCAAACAGTTTAATCATTCCTGTACAAAGCCAGTATTTGGCTGTACGTGGAATGGCTAAACTAACCAATGTTATAAAGACCGTTAGGGAGCGTCTTAATCCCTGTTTAGAAATTGAAGGCGTTTTGATTACACAATACGACTCTCGTAAGAACCTGAATAAATCTGTTGCGGAGTTAGTGAACGAAATGTTTAATGGAAAAGTATTTAAAACATATATCAGAGAAAATGTAACCATTGCAGAGGCAACCTCTGCGGGTTGTGATGTAATCAGTTATGCTTCTACTTCTGCGGGGGCAAAAGATTATACGGCATTATGCAACGAGATTTTAGGGAATAATGCACTTTTATAACCCTAGCAATAAAGTAACAAAGTAGTAAAATCACAAAGTAGTAAAGTAATAAAATGGCAAAAAAAGCAGATTTAAAAAATAACATGAGAACCGGCATAGACGCCTTACTTAGTTCGACAGAGACGAAAAAAGAAGTTCCAGTTCCGGATGGCAAAGAAAAAAACGTGCGTTGTAACTTTATCATGTCAAAGAAATATCACACGAGGTTGAAGATGCTCGCTGCACAGAAAGAAACAAGTCTAAAGGCACTCGTAGAGGAAGCTCTTGACCTGTATTTACAAACGGTAGATAATGAATACAGAAAGTGAGCATACCTTTTAGACACGCCCACTTTCTCCGCAAACACAAAAAACGCCTTTATTCCCTGCAAAAGTAAGCATTATTTTGGATCCATCCCCGTTGTCAGCGACCTACGTCCGTTCTGCCACATTTTAATCCATTCTTTTCGGAGAATCAAATATTTGAGAGCATCCGTCAAGTTTGTGGACTCGCGTGGTAAACGGTGCGTAGGTAATTTATCCCCTGTTTTTTCCTTGACAATCAAACCGGAAGTATCCCTGCCTGTTGCAACCTTTGTCTTAGTAACTTCCATTTCCGACTTTAAGTTAGCGCAATTATGCTGGTCTATTTCTAAAGAGAATAGCAAGCGCGCCAAGTTCCCGAAGAGCAAGTCGGTAAAGAAACGGTATTCCAAGTTGCTGGAGATATTTCCTTGCCCCAGGGACATGAGTTGTACCTGCCAGCCGGTTCTGTTGCCCTCCCTGTCGTACTCGATATGTTTCTTAATCTGCGTTGCCATATCCGCGCCCACTCCTTTGTAATTATTCATCGAGCGGTCGTAATAGAGTTTGAGAATCTTTTTCTTATGCGGTGCAAAATAATGGATAAATTCATCCGCCAGCACTCTTGCCCCATTGGGGGGTAGCGTATAAATTTCTTTGAGTACCTTGTATGCTTTCCCTTTCTCCTGTCCGAACACCATTGAAAGCATGTTCCCCGCATCCATTCCCGCCTCAAGGGGTCTGTCCGTATTCAAGTATTTAAGCGCCGTACAGTCCTGTTTCCAACCAAATTCGTGTTTTTCGATAGCTTCATTCAAGAAGCCATCCGCATAGAAATGCCGGATACCCAGGTTACAATAAAACATCTGTCCGGCTTCCAGCTTGGGGATGATGCTAAGGATATTGACTAACATCCCTTCCAGTCCTTCGGCGAACTCATCCGAAAACCAATCCAGCCCTAGAATATCCGCATTGACGTAAGAAGATGAAATAAAGAAGAAAGAGGTCCGGGATCGTGTTTTTATCCATCGCTCTTCCCATCGTTTTGTGTTCTTGCCGGCGAGTTCCATCGCTTTGCGTGCCTTTTCGTATTTAGCAGACAAGGTTTTATCCGTTCGGTATGCCGTCTTAGTGTCATTGAACTCTTGCAGGGCAGCTACATAGTTTTTTTTCGTTTCATTGTACACGAAACCCGCGCGAAGCATCAGCAATATTTTCTCCTTATCGTTTTGCTTTGCCAGCTTTAGAATCCAATCATATTCCCCGATGTGGTTGGGGTTGGGCATGTCCGTTGTGAGTGTTCTACTGCGATACCAGACGTTTGTACCATATTTGACACGAAATCCGCGTACCGCTTTGAGTAAGTTCGTGAATTTCTCCTCCGGAAAGTATTTTACTTCATCCCCGAATACTCCCACATACGAACGTCCCGCGCCGATGGAAGGTCTATCTAAAGAAATAAATGTAAAATTGAATCCGGTGTAAAACGTCATGGTATTCTTCCAATCCGTACAGACGTTGTACATCCGGTTCCTCCATGCTACGGGCGGTTCGCGGTTAATCACATAATGCTTTCCGTTCTCCCAGCCAAGTAGCGCCAGCCCGTCCACCAAAGACGGGATTACATTTTTGTGTAAGTCTGAATAGGTATCCGCTACCCATGCGAAAGGCGCACCGGGGCAATCCATAGCAGCTTCCTGTACTCGCTCGGCAAGTACCTGTACGGTTTTAGCAGATGCCCGTCCGGCAATCCAATAGAGCGCCCAGGGCATCATAATCGCAATTAGCTGTGCTACCCAATTGGAATAACGCTGCTCTACCTCATCACTGAATATCTTTAGTTTTGTTTTCCGTGTCATTCAGCATATCTACGAAATCAATATCAACCACCTGTGCATCCTGTTTAATCCGTTCCCGCTCCTTCAGAGGTATATTTTCAATGGCATCAATCTGCGCTGCCAACTCCTGCCGGTTAATGGAAGGCAATCCCACCGCCGCTGTATCAAGGCTATATATCTTGATGGGTTTCTCTTTGACCTCTTCCAGCTTCGGCGGATCCACCCTGTCAAGCTGTTTAATTTTCCATGCTTGCATTGTCAGGTTTCCGTACACCTCTGCATCTTTGGAAGAGTGTATATTCTGTGCGACAACCAAAGCCATTTTGGTCAAGTTATCGTATAGCATATTGCGGTGTGCGTTATTCTCTATGTTGTCGTTTGCAAAAAAGAGATTGACCGCTTCGTCGTACATCTCTCTTGCCCGTCTGCGGTCTGTGCAAAACGGTTTATGGGTAAGGAAAGCAATCGCTTTATCCTTACCGTATTTCCGCCCTATACCGATGAGAGCATACAGGGCGTTATAGTATTCCAATTCCGGGGGCGAAAGTTCCTCTTTGCAACCATCCGCAAGATAGTCTTGCAAGATGTCGAAATACGAGGTTTCAAACATTACTATTTCTTAGATTTGCCTGCAAAAAATCTCCTGAGACGGGAAAAAGGCTTTTGTTTTTTCAAATTCGATTCCTTGTATTCCCCGTATCTTATTCTGTTTGTTATCCACTCTTTTTGTGCTCTCAGGTGTTTACGGTATGCCGTGAAAGACATATTTCGCGGTCTCTTTGTTAGAATTTCCATGTTATTTTATTACTTTACGATTTTACTACTTTGCCACTTTATTAAACGATTGGCAAAAGTAAGACGGCGTAAAGTCAGAGAAAAGGACATGAAAAAGCCCCGAACGCTTGAAAGCGAACGGGGCGAAAACAGAAAAAGAATTTTAAAGGATTAAATTGTTATAATGCGCTTCCTTCCTTTACGCCAAATGGTTGCAGTGATTTTTGCGTGGTTCGTAGCGCTTGAATGTGTTTTAATCTTTTGTTATTATCAACAAAAGTCTCTGCTTCGTCAATAAAGAAATCAAGTATTTCTTCCAGTTCATCAACAAGCATATCGACATAGCCTGCTGCTTGCAAATTCTGTAGAGCCTCGATAATTTGAGGGGAAATTGACGCCTTAACGTCGGATTGAGTTTCGTTGTTCATAATCACTTTATTTGGCATTATAGCGTGGAAAAGAAAGACGGCCACACATTCCCCGTCGCCAAACAAAGTGAGTAATCTACTCCGAAGAGCAAAAAAATTCACAAGGAATAGTAGCCGTCTAAATCGTAAATCCGGGCATCAAAAAAGCCCACAAAACTGTGAGCATTATCCGTTGCTCTGCGGTTCGTAGATTTCTCTACTTTATTTGGCATTGCAAATATGGGGAGAATAGTTATTATCTACAAATATATCAGCAAATATATTTGTAGATATGTAACTAATTAAATACATTTGCATAATGGAAGAATCAGAAAACAAAAAAGTAATACGAAAAATTCGCTATTCGGATGATTTTGAACAATTCTTTAAAAGTCTTGATATGAAAGTGCGGGTTAAATTCACATGGACATTCAATATAATTCGTACCGTCTATACTATTAATACTGAGTATGTAAAGAAACTAGTAAATTCAGATTCAAACCTATATGAAATGAGGGTTTCAGTAGGGTATAATAAGTATAGAACGATACTGTTCAGTATTAATCATCCAAATATAATAGAAGCAACCGAAATAATTTTGCTAAACGGTTTTCTTAAAAAATCGAACAAAGATTATGGTAAACAGATTAAAAAAGCAGAAAAAATCATTAAAAACTTAAACTTATGAACAACTTTGATCCTAACAAATTAGCAAAATTGCACAGTGTGGAAGACCTTCTTGACGAAATGTACGGCAAAGAAGGAACCGAAACCCGAACGGTTTTTGAAGAAAAATCTATGACTTGGTACTATGGCGAAATCCTTAAAGACCGCAGAAAAAAATTGAAATTGACCCAGCAGCAACTCGCCGAAAAAGTAGGCAAAGAGCGTAGTTATATTGCCCGTATTGAAAAGGGAGAAACTGATATGCAAGTATCCAGCCTAATTCGTATTGCACAAGCTTTAGGATTACAATTTACTTTAAATACAGGAAAAACAGGGCTGTCAATATAAATAAATCGCTCCTTTAATCTCCAAAGAAGATTTGATTCACCGAATTTTGGTAGCCCATCTCCCTGCGCAGTTTATCGAAGCGTTGCGCTTGCATAACATTCTCTCCCGTTGTTGCGGAAGCAGCCATATTTAACCCCTCTTTAGCCTGTTGCAATAGCTGTCCCCGCTTATAGCGATACTCCAAGGGCGAACCGACAAGTTGAAAATAGAACTCAAATTCCACTACCGGAATGTTGTAATACATGGCAATTTGCTGGGGCGTATAACCGATGCCGGCAAGTTTCTCGTATTCATCCAGGTTGATGCGCTTCATCCAATCCGGATTACCGGAAACATCCCATTTGATTAGTTCATCTACCTTTTCTGAATTCATAGTTCTTTTAATCAAAGTAATAACTCACCCCAGCAGCCGGTTAACCTCTGCCAATTCTGTTTCATAAGAGAGCAGGCGCTCACCCCGCAAAGCGTCCAGATGCGGTTTGTCATTTTTCTTTATCTCATTCTTTACTCGCCAGATATTGTTTTCAATCTTACTTTTTCGGTGCATCAACTCCTTTACCGACAGGGAAAGCAATTCTTTGCGACGTGTGAACTCTTTGAATATAGGGTGTTTGCCCAGCAGCGTATGATGTACCTTGTAATAGTTCAGTTCCTCCCAAATTTCCCGGTTCTCCAGATAATTGTCAATCAGTTGCCGGCTAACATCGGCGCACTCTTTGAGCGAAGTACAATCCCGAAGCTGTTTATGCAGCCGGACGTATCCGTGATACTTGGCAAACTTACGTGATGCAAGTGTTTCCAATTCCGCCGGACAATTCGGCTCGTTCAGGAATGGAAACTCACCCCGGAAAGATTCGCTTTTGCGGGTAATGATAATTGCCGGACTGCGTGTGTAAACCTCGTCATTCGTTTCTATCCCGCAGAGTCGGCATAAATAAGTTATCATCACCTGTCGGTTAGCGAGCGGATTGGAACGAATAAGGCGCAAGACAAACGAAGGCGCATTTGCTTCTTGTATCAAACGCAACCCTTCGCTCGTGCTTGCGCCTTCGAGCAACCAGCTTTGTACCTTATTTTTTATGTTTTCATCCATTTTTCCTGCTATACAAACAGGCTAAATAATTTTGCAACCATGGGGAGAATCCTTTTTGGGCGGTTGTTAAGAACTTCTTTTGATGTATGAGCTTTTCAAAAACGTTCTCATCCGGACGGGCAGAAATAACCGGTAACAAATAAATATCCTCATTCCAATCCAAAATTACCGGAACAAAGTCCAGGAAGAAATGTCTGAAATACACGGATGTAAAGAAGTACCCGCCTTCGCTCAATTGCGGATATGCTTCAAGCAGCTCTATCCATTTTTCTTTTTCAAATACCACCGGCAGATGCGTTTCATAGCACGGGTACAGATTGATTCTCAAAAGATCCGATGTCCTCTTGTAGTTTTCCGCTTTTACACCTGTGTAGCTCTTTTCGGTTACCCATTTAGAGATTTTGAGCGTTTCAATATCTGCAAGCGTAACGGGTGAAACTAAAAAGATATCGTCTGCTGCCAGAATGAAACGATCGGCTACTTCCGGTGCAGCAATAGCTATTTTGAGTTTTTCCATCAAATCCACTTGTGGATTATCGGAAGTGCAAACATGAGCAATGACCGTCGGTACTTCTTCGCCTTCTTCATCTTTTAAATATTCTTCCTCATCCCCTATCACTACGATATTAAACAACGGATGGCGAAAAAATTTTAACCACGAAGCGATGGCATATTCTAATTTTTTGTCGAGTGCAAATCTTTTCACGTAGGGAATAACAACTGTTACCATTTCATTAACCCTCCCTGTTTGCGGGTTAATGGGGAGTTCTTTATTATCGTTAATATCTCCCTTTTTTTTATCTTCTTCAGTACTCATAATCTGATTTTGTATGAAATAATCAAAGACCGGCTGTTACGCCGGTCTAATGGCTTTCTAAACGCTTATACTCCGCCTGTGGTTAGCCCCAGGATTCCGTTAATTTCGGCATTGTCTGTTGCCGGTACTAACGTTTTTGCTATTATCCCTAGAACCGAACCACGCAAAGTTGTAGCAAGGTTTAGTACAATTTTTTTGGCTTCCTTATCGTCCTGTGAATCCGCTTTAATCATTTTAAGCGGTTGGCAAGGTGTTCCCGCGATCTTACAATCCGTATCGGCACATTCCAAGGCAATAGCGCCTAAGTTTTCGTTAATGTTATTGTTAACGAACTCCTCGATGCCAATGTCTGTGCCCGGATGGTCGAACTCCACATGATGTATATATCCGCGTGCATCGTCATCTCCTTCGGCAGTATCATATATTTTTATAGTTGAATTAGTACCATACACGGCAATAGGTTTCTTGCCCGATGCAAAAGCGAATGCCGTTACGCGCACTCCACCGTCATCCCGTGCATACTCTATGATATCGTCCCATTTGAAAAATACGATATATGCTTTTTTCCCTGTCGCCCGTCCCGCATTGGCGCTACTTTTAGGAACAGAAACTAATTCGTAATCAGCCATAATGTAATCTCCTTTTAATTAATAAAAATTTAAATTCCTCCGCCATCTTGAGCTTCCGGCGGGATATATGCAAAAATTGCTTCTGCGAGCCAGAAGCCAACCGCTTCCCACCACTCTGCAAAAATCTTTACAGCGTAGTTTTCTCCCTGCATCCATACACGGGTATTTTGTGGATCTTTGCTTATCAAATGCTTGAAATTTTCCTGCGGAGTAATAAAGAAAACGCCCGTACCACGCATTCCTTCGAGTGGTGCGAATGTAAAGCGTGAAAAGTCTACTTTGATTTTTTCCCCGTCTTCGTTCTTCAACCAGGGATATTTCACTCGATATGCTTTGGAATATTTGGTAACAATATCCGGATCCGCATGAATGAACATCGTTTTCTTTTTGTATAAAGGAGCGACTTCATCTATTGCTGCATCAATCTGTTCAATAAGAGTTGCATCGTTCAATTCTTCACCATCCAGTAGCCAGGTGATGTTGTTTTCGGCTGTTTTTAACTTTTTAAGCTGTGTCACATACCCATCCATTACGGCATTTGCATCTGTTGCAGCATCCCCATCTTTGCTTGCTTCTGTTTCAACGAATTCACCTACTGCAAGGGCTATTTCACGTTCTTCATCCAATTTAGGAAATACGAGTTGGTGAAGGATATACTTGACAACCGGCATATCTTCCGGCTTCAGATTTTCGTCGTACAAGTAACCCAGTATGTCTTCCATAATATCGGACGGCACGATTGACACATTGATTTTGCATTTGAAGTTTTTGATGGTCAATGGTGTGAACTTGGATTTTCCTTTCGGTGTCCAGAAGGGTACGAATTGTTGCAATACCGAATCAATGGAAGCCTGTTGTGCGCGGATTTCTACTTTATCCGTCTTAACGGTTGACATATATTTCACCGATTCGGTTTGACTAATCAGCCCTTGGATAATTTCAATTCTTTCGTTGCTGACGTACCTGCCAAACTCCTCTTTGAGTTCCTGTGTGTCAATAGTTGTGTCGCCGGTGTATACTGCACCGGGACGACCGGAAGTAATGAACTCAAGATACTTGTTGTGTGCAAGTTTCATGTCCGGCTTAAAACCTTTACCCATGTCGTCTTTTCCTTTCACTAATTTACCCGCATCCGGTGTTTCTTCCCCTTCCAGTTTAGCAATCAGTGCGTTTAGTTCTTCTTCTTTTTTCGCCAATGCGACAAGTCTATCCTGTGTCGTCTTGAGTTCGCCGGCAAGTTTCTCCTTATTCTTCTCCAATTCGGTAATAGCAGTTTGCGCGTCCGAACCATCGGCAGCTTTCCCTTCTTTTTCGTATTCCGTGAGTTCTTTTTCAAACTCAGTTACGAATTTCTCACCCCATTTGGTTTTGATTTTTGCTTTCTGTTCGTCCGTTAACACGGACTTTCCTTTAGCATCCTTAGCAAAGGTTTTAATATCAAAAAAGCTAAGTACATAAGCTAATATGACCTCAAATTTCATATAATTAAGATTTAGAATGAATATATTCGTCAATTGCTGCATCACGGCGTATTTCCCGAACACGGCGGATGGCTATTTGCATCGTTCCAATGTTATCTATCAGACCGTTCTTTTGGGCATCAGAAGCATAGAACACGCGCCCGGCAAGGATCCCTTCGATGCTCGCGTCAAGTTTGTTACTTCTTTGATGCTTAACGGCTTCTTGGAATTTTGCTGCGAGGGGGTCAAGTTGTTCTGTTTTGATTGATTCATAATCTCCTTTCCTTGCTGCCTCAAAGGGCGCGTTTTTATGTGTTGATAAATTACTGTATATCGTATGCTGGACAATCCCTTCCTTTTCATAATATTTCGCATAGTCGGCAAAGCTCATCATCACACCGATGCTGCCAAACTCGGAAGAGAGATTATTACTTGCTATAATTTCATTACAATGACAAGCAACATAATAAGCTGCAGAAGCGCATAAATCACAACAGGCAAGAACGGGTTTGCCTTTAGCCTGCGCTTTAGCGATTGATTCCAATAGCGGTGCAATGGCATCCACGCTCCCACCTCCTGAATCAATATCCAACACAATACCGTCAATTTTTGGAGATGCCGTTGCTTCATCTATTGTTGCTGCGATTTCTGTTGTACCATAGCTGCACCATGTGCCGTATTTTAACATAGTTCCCTGTAAGGGAATAACAGCAATACTGCCCTTGGGTGCATCTTTAAAATTGCTTCCGTTCTTCATTTCCGTATCGGAAGCAAGTAAAATTGCAAGTGGTTCACGTTTGGGAAGTGATGCTTCGCTTTCCCGGGCAAGCAATTTATCAATGAGCGCTTGATGTGCTTCTATTTCGCGAAAGTCGATAAACCACTTTCCGCGAATGATTGTAGAATACAGGAGTGAAAAAGTTGAAAGCATACTTGCGTTTTGTATTTGTCTATTTTGACAAGTACAAAAGTATGCACACAAAAAGCTATGAAAAGGACGTTAGAATGTGAGTAGAAATTTTGAATATTCGGGCGATGTACGTTTGAATGACAGTGTAAAAACGGCTGTTTTTTCACTGCGGCGAAGAGAAATATATACAGGAAAATCATTTGTTCCTACAATGCGAGGATCCTTATTTGTATAATCTATACGAAGCAAACCGTACGTAGAGAATAGATTCAATAACTTATTATACGAGCTTTCGCTCGTATCTGTAAGGGTTGCGCTAAATTCCTGTTCTACCGGTTTTCCGCTTTCTGTTCCCGTTTCTGAAAACTCGGCAGTAGAAAAATCAATTTTTTTCCATGTAGTTGTATTGGGTACGCGGATGAAAGATACACCGGGAAATATTTCAACGCTGGTATCAGGTAAAGGCAACCAAAACAGGTTGCAAATTTGTGCGTGCTTGTCTGCTGTATGTGTCATTGTTAAAATAAGAATGAAATTTTCACTTAAAAATTTAAGTAAAAAAACGGGTAAAAGTTCATTTTTACTTAAATATTAAGTAAAAAAATTTATAGACAATCGGCAAGTTGAATTTCTCTATTTACTTCTTCTTTGATTTTTTTTCTGTTGCGGTAATCATATTTCTTTATTGCGTCGTAATTGAGAGCATTCTGTTTAATGTTGTACGAAGTAAGAAAGGCTTGTATTATCTGTTCCTGCTTGAATCCTTTATCGTATCCGGTTTGAAAATATTCGCGGATACGTAAGCGGAATAATGATTCAATATAATCCTGTATCATTCTTTGTTTCCATACCGGCACGTAAAGGAAATTTCTTTTATAAAGGAAATGGTTCCATTCCTGTACAGGCAGGTAGATTTTAATTGGATTATCCTTTATTTCCTGTTGCTTGGGAATGTTTGAGAACTCTACCATAGATTGGATAATTATTCCAATATCGTTACTGACGTTGATTATCACACCGTCTTCTTTCTTTTTATTACATCCAAATTCATGGTACAAAAAATCATGCAAGTATGGAGCTAATTCAATAATAACATTAGGTTTTTCGGTTGTGGTTTGGTTCATGGTTATTTTGTTTGCGTTATACATAATTGATTATTATACAAATATACATTAGAAAGCAGTAGAACTGATTGAAACGAAAAACATTTATCCCCAACACGAACCTTTCAAAAACAATAGATAAATTTTGTGCAATCGTGCATTTTTCACGCCAACCGGATATATATAGCTGAATATCAATACGATAATAGCGCACGATTTTTGCACAAAATCCGTACAATTTTCATTTCTCTGTACTTTTTCCATTTTTGTGCAGAAAAGTACGAAAAGTACGAAATCGTGCAAAAATCGTGCAGAAATAACTATTTAATTATCAATAAATTAGATACTCTTTTTTATGCTCTGCACGAAAGCACTATTTTTTTTACATTTTTTAGGTAGGTCGTTTTTACAAAAGTGTTAAATAAATAAAATATATATATATATATGTGTCTTAAATTTGTTTCCACCGCACCCTTGCACAATTGTTCAAATTTCTTTTTTAATCAATGAAAAGGGGGCGGGGGAAAACGGAAAAAACCCCGCAGCACCAAAGGCGCTGCGGGGTTAGAGATTGAAAAATAGGTATTAAAGCCCTAAGTCGGAAGGATAGAATGGTTGGCTCATTATTTCATATTCGCGCGGTAAGCGGCGAACAGCAAGAACGATCGCTATACCTCGTGCAGCCAATTCGTACAAACGCTGGTTCGTGATGGGAGAGACACGGAAGTTATAGTTCGTGCAGAACACGAAATAGGCAGTCGAAATGTCAATAAAGCGGATGTCTTTATTGATGATTTTTGCAGCATCGGAAGGTATCCGGGCAAAGCCTAATTTGACTATCAAATATCGCATCATTGTTTCGCGCTGCTTTACATCTTCCGAAACAATTACCATTATTTTGTTTTCTTTTTTAGTCATTTTATTTGTATATTAAAAATAATATCACTACATTTGTATAGCTTAATACCTTATCTTAAGGGTATAGCATCCTTATTATAAGGATGTGCTAAGCAGCGCGTAACACGTGAATAGTCAATAGAAAATTCAATATGCGCATCAGTTTCTTTCAAATATTTCGCTTCCTCGCGAATATAGAAACCTACACACTTGACAAAATACATATAAGAATCCTCTGCGCATATATCCGGGATATAGAGAGATTCATCCATTTTTAGCGTGTTGAGTAGCTTTGCTACTTCTTCGTAAAAGGTATAAAATCCTTCTTTATCCTGCCGGAACAAAACGAGAACTTCTTCTGTGTCTTTTAGCCTGTATTCAGATAGATTCATTCTGGGGAGGTATATATCTTAGCTTTTTAGTTTCTTGTTTCACCTCCGGTTCTACTGCATTCACACCAATCATAAAGTATTCTACCCCACCTGCTTTGTCGTCGATAACCGGTTTTCCGTCTTTGTCGAATTGATGAGGTTTACCCGTTACCGGATCATATTTATGCGGATTAAATACATATCCTTTATATTGGCAGTATTGCATGAATTTCTTTTTAAACATCGTTGGTGAAATATATTTACGTTGTAGCGGGTCGTATTCAATAAAAGCATCATACAGCTCTTTCCGGGATATTCTCGTATTGAATTTACTCAGGCTTGAGAAATATATATCTGCCCATTCAATGAGTATTTCTGTAATTTCTTGCTTGAGTTTGCGCTGCTGCAACCTTTCCCCCGGGGCCTGTGTTACCCCGAACTTTAAATAAAGTTGAATACAATTCGCCAGCAGGTTCCAAGTAAGATTCCACTGCTCGAAGTCCCATTCATCAAAAAACAAGGCTCCAAAATCATCAACCGGCTTGTGTTCATCATTATAAAAATCAGAGAACGCAAGTAGCCATTGCCTGTCGGTGAAACTCGATCCGGTTCCA
>SNRY01000336.1_pt1 | contig 17156 bp, 16 predicted proteins | sample 4693421 | NCBI WGS metagenome assembly SNRY01 (sample SAMN11003215, study PRJNA524138) | termite gut metagenome | isolation source: Bacteroidetes bacterial symbionts from single cell of protist host amplifed... | host: Streblomastix strix ... | reverse complement strand
AAATACATATATTGCAACGGTTTTTGTAACCATAGAGTCAGTCCTCCTGCTTTTGTGTGTGAATAATACAAAGGTAGAGGATTGACTCCTAATTTTATTGCAAATTATAACTAGCAACTTGAATTAAGAAGTTGTTTGCTTTTTTAATAACTTTCTATGCCTCTTGCCTCTTAATGATAAAATAGATAATGGATATTCCTCCGCTACCCGAAGTTCATCCTTTGGAACCTTTTTTACCTTCTCATGCTCGGTTACTGATGCTGGGAAGTTTTCCGCCTCAAAAAAAACGGTGGTCAATGGATTTTTATTATCCTAATTTGAATAACGATATGTGGCGTATTATGGGGTTACTCTTTTTCAATAATAAAGATCATTTTTTGAATGAGACCCGAAAAGCGTTTTGCCGCGAACGTATTGTTAATTTTTTAATAGAAAAAGGCATCGCTTTATTTGACACGGCATCGGTGGTACGTCGTTTGCAAGACAATGCCTCCGATAAGTTTCTGGAAGTGGTGAAACCAACAGACATCAACAAATTGTTGAGTAAATTACCGCAATGTCAAGCCATTGCGCTCACCGGTCAAAAAGCTGCCGGCATACTGCGAACTCAATTCGACATACCGGAACCTACAATCGGCGGCTTTTCCGAATGGCTTTTCAACGGACATTCCATACGAATATATCGTATGCCTTCCACCTCTCGCGCTTATCCGTTGGCATTGGGGAAAAAAGCGGAAGCCTATCGCATGATGTTTTCGGAAATACATGAAAAAGACCTTTAGGTGTGCTTTTTGCAAATACGGCAACGGGTTGGCAAGCAGCCTAAATACGGTAGTATCACAAACTTAGTTTACAGATACAAAAGAAGCATAAAAAAACAGATACCCGAACTCAACGATAAAAAACATTTATCTTTGCCTAAGAAAAGATTACAGGAAATTTATAACTTGATTGGAACAATAATTGGAGCAATATGAAATACTTTACTAAGGAAGTCAAAATAGGTATTACGGGAATTGTGGCTTTGTGTATATTCGTTTATGGGATTAATTATTTAAAAGGTATTCATTTATTTAAACCAGCCGTTTATTTTTATGTTAAGTACAATAATGTAAATAATTTAGTCAAATCAAGTCCGGTGTTTGCCGATGGATATCAAGTGGGATTGGTTCGAGATATTTATTACGACTATACTCATCCGGGAAATTTGACTGTAGAAGTGGGACTTAATGCCGATATGCGTATCCCGAAAGGAAGCTCAGCCGAACTTGTTGCCGAAATGTTGGGAGGCGCGAAAATGAATATTTTAATGGCAAATAATTCACAGGAATATTACAGGATAGGGGATACTATTCCGGGAGTAGTAAATGACGGATTGATAAAAAATATGGCAACGTTCATACCTCGGATAGAAAGAATCATGCCTCAATTGGATTCCATACTGACCTCCCTGAATGTGTTATTAAATGATCCCAATATTCCGGCAACCCTTCACTCTGTAAGAAATACGGCTGAACATATCGAATGGACAAGCCTGTATGTAAAAAATATGATGAGTAAAGAAATTCCTCAATTAACGAAGAAATTAAACATTATCGAAGATAATGTTGTTGTTATAAGTGATAATCTGAAAGATATTGATTTTGCATTGACTTTTAAGAATATGGAGGCTACCATAGCAAGTGTGAAAATGTTTACTGATAATTTGGGTAACAAAGAGAGCTCCTTAAATTTATTCCTTAACGACCCAAGACTCTACAACAACTTAAATACTACTTTGATTAATGCATCTGACTTACTGGAAGATTTAAAGCAGAATCCCAAACGCTATGTGCATTTTTCTTTGCTTGAAACCAAATAAAAACAAAGAGACTACTATTTGGATTCTGTCTAAATAGCAGATGGTCTGAAAATATTTTTCGGGTATTTCAGATTTCTATGTGGAATAGATAAATTTGAATAATAGCAAAGGAGAAAATTAAGTTTGTGAAAAAACAAAAAAGAATCATTTGTTTGTCATTCAATAAATTAGAAAGGAAAAACAATTCTTTCGGAATGAAATATGGTTCGTTGATAAATGATTGAAATATAAACGGTTATTTCTATTTTTTTTAAGCGGAAAAAAGAGGATTTGGTTTTCTGCGATAAGATTGTCAATTTTGTAGGTAAGTAATAGAGGATTTTAATTCATTGAAAAAATAAGACGGTTATGGCTTGTACAACTCATGTTGAATTATGGAAGCAGTGTCTGGCAATTATAAAAGACAATATTCCGGAAACGGCATATAATACATGGTTTACCCCAATACTTCCATTAAAGTATGAGGATAAAACATTAACGTTGCAGGTTCCCAGCCAATTTTTTTATGAATTTATAGAAGAGAAGTATGTTGATTTGCTGTGTGAAAGTATCTATAAGGTAATAGGAGAAGGAACCAAGCTGATGTATAACGTTATGGTTGATAAGAGTTCAAAAGCCACAATTGATATAGAAGGCAGTACCCGTTCAACAGTGATAGGGAGAGGAAACTCTACGATTCGTGGAGGAGGCAATAAAGCTCCTAATATATTACAAACGCCGGCTGTACAAGATTTGGATTCTCATTTACATCAAGAATATACATTTGATAATTTTATAGAAGGAAAGAGTAATAAGTTAGCGCGGGCAGTAGCGTTGTCTGTGGCTGAAAAACCTTCGGGAACAGGTTTTAATCCTTTGTTCTTGCATGGCGGATCGGGAGTGGGAAAAACACACCTTATCAGCGCTATCGGTACAAAAATTAAAGAGTATTTTCCGGATAAAAGAGTGTTATATATATCAGCCTATTTATTTCAGGTGCAATACACGGATTCGGTGCGGAATAATACAACCAATGATTTTATAAAATTCTACCAAACAATAGATGTATTGATTATTGACGATATACAGGAAATGGCAGGGGCTGTAAAGACTCAAAGCACTTTCTTTCATATATTCAATCATTTGCATCAAAACGGAAAACAATTGGTATTGGCTTCCGACCGGGCGCCGGTGTTTTTGCAGGGATTGGAGGAACGATTGATAACGCGTTTCAAATGGGGGATGGTAGCTGAATTGGAAAAACCCGATTATGAACTTCGACGGGATATTTTGAAAAAGAAGATTCGCCGTGACGGTCTTTTATTTCCGGAAGAAGTCATTAATTATATCGCTTTGAACGTAACCGAAAGTATCCGGGATTTGGAAGGGGTGATTGTGTCCCTTATGGCTCACTCTACCGTATGTAACAAAGACATTGATTTAAGTTTGACAGAGCAGATTATGCGGAAGATGGTTCGAAAAGAAACAGCCTCTGTTACTATAGACGGTATCGTTAATGCGGTATGCAAACATTTTAGACTGGAATCGGAAGCCATTCATACGAAATCGAGAAAAAGAGAAGTTGTGCAAGTGAGACAAGTTGCCATGTACCTTGCCAAAAAACATACCGATGCCTCCTCTTCAAAAATAGGACGACTTATCGGAGATAAAGATCATGCAACGGTATTGCATGCATGTAAAATAGTGAAGGAGCAATGTGAAGTAGATAAAGGTTTCCGGACGGAGGTAGAGAGTATCGAATTATCACTCAAAACAGCCAAAAATTAAAGGGCTCTTTTACCGGAAAATTCAAAGCACCCCTTTTGTAGAAGGCAATTCATACTGGTATATATCTCTTTTTACCGCCATTTTCAATGCGCGGGCAAAAGCTTTGAAAATACCTTCTATTTTGTGATGCTCATTACCTCCCTCCGCTTTAATATTCAGATTCATTTTGGCAGCATCACATAAGGATTTGAAAAAATGAAAAAACATTTCCGTTGGCATATCTCCAATTTTTTCCCGCCGGAACTCAACATCCCATACTAACCACGGACGACCGCCAAAATCAAGACATACTTGACACAAACAATCGTCCATAGGCAAAGTATAGCCATAACGCTCAATGCCTCGTTTATCGCCCAAAGCGCGGTAAATACATTCACCTAAGACGATGGCGGTATCCTCAATCGTATGATGCTCGTCCACCTGTAGATCCCCTTTCACTTTGACGGTGAGATCCATTCCGGAATGTTTGCCGATTTGCTCCAATATATGGTTAAAGAATCCAATACCCGTATCAATGTCGCAAATACCTTTTCCGTCTATATGTAAAGAAACGTCTATGTTTGTTTCTTGGGTAAGGCGGCATATTTCCGCCTTGCGTTCCCCGGCAAAAAGAAATTCGGAAATGCAATCCCAATCTGTAGTAGCCAATGCACAACATTCATCCAATCCCTTCTCTTTTAATACATCCGTAGAAGGTTGCAAAAAGATGGCGCGACAACCCAGATTCTTTGCTAATTCCACATCCGTCATGCGGTCGCCAATGACAAAACTGCCGGTAAGATCATAGTCATTACTTATGTATTTCGTCAACATACCCGTGCGGGGTTTGCGTGTGGGAGCATTGTCTTCGGGAAAGCTGCGATCTATCAGAATGTTGTCAAAAGTAATACCCTCGCCGGCAAACGTTTTCAGGATAAAGTTGTGTACCGGTAAAAAAGTATCTTCGGGGAAAGAAAGACTTCCCAATCCATCCTGATTGGTCACCATGACAAACTCGAAATCAAGTTTGGAACGGATAAAACTTAAATTACGGAATACTTTGGGATAAAATTCCAATTTCTCCCAGGAATCAAGTTGATAATCTATGGGCGGTTCAATGACGAGTGTACCGTCGCGGTCAATGAATAAAACTTTTTTCTTCATGGGCAAACACTTCGGAAAAATAATTCAAGGATTATTGGATATACAAAAGTCATATTTTTTCAATGCTTCAACTAATTTTCCATTCTCCTCTTTCGTCCCCACTGTGATTCGCAAACAATCGCCGCAAAGTGATAGGGTATGACGATTGCGAACAATAATCCCTTCCTCTGTCAGATAATTGTATATTTTCCCTGCATTGGAAACGCGAGCAAGAAAGAAATTAGCATCCGATGGATAAACCTTCTGCACGCAAGATAAGGCTGCAAAGTCCTTCATCAAAGTTCCTCTCTCCTCTTTCAACCGGTTAATCCATCGTTCTATGACGTCATATTGATGAAGCATTTTCATTCCTTGTTGTTGCGTCAGTAGGTTTACATTATACGGGTATTTAATTTTGGTAAAGATAGTAATTATTTCAGGAGAAGCATACGCCATCCCCAAACGGATGCCAGCCGACCCCCAGGCTTTAGAAAATGTTTGCAAGACGATGAGATTGGGATATTTTTCCAACCCGTCTGAAAATGACGCCGCCTCCGAGAAATCATTATAAGCCTCGTCCAATACGACTAAACCGTCAAATCCGTTAATGACCTGTATTATTTCGGAACGGAGCAAATCATTGCCCGTCGGATTATTGGGAGAACAAAGAAAGATAAGTTTGGTATGTTCGTCCGTAGCAGCCAGAAGTTTACCGGCAGAGAACTGAAACGACTCATCTAACAACACCTTGCGATATTCCACTTGGTTTATCTCTGCACATACCTGATACATGCCATACGTAGGGTCAATAGCAACTACATTGTCTATACGCGGTTCGCAAAATGCACGAAATGCCAAATCAATAGCCTCATCACTCCCGTTCCCCAGAAAGATTTGCTCTGCATGAACTTTCTTTATTCTGGCTAATTCCGCCTTTAATTCCTGTTGCAGTGGGTCGGGATAGCGGTTGTAAGGCGCATTGTAAGGATTTTCATTCGCATCAAGAAATACGGATGCTGTTACTCCCTTGTATTCATCGCGAGCAGACGAATAAGGTTTTAAGTTCCAAATAGTAGGGCGGGTAAGCTCTTCAAGAAGTTTCATTTCATTCTTACTGTTACTGCGTTTTTGTGTGCATCAAGCTGTTCGTTAGCTGCCATTACTTCAATGGCAGAGCCAATGCTTGCAAGTCCTTCCGGGGTGATTTCCTGAAAAGTAATCTTCCGGATAAAGCTGTCAAGGCTTACGCCACTGTACGCTTTGGCATAGCCATTGGTAGGAAGTGTATGATTCGTGCCTGAAGCATAATCCCCCGCGCTTTCGGGAGAAAAATGTCCCAGAAAAACGGAACCGGCATTTACCACCCTTTCGGCAAGCTCCATGTAATTCTTTGTTTCAATGATGAGATGTTCGGGGGCATATCTGTTAGTCAATTCTATGGCTTCATCGATATCTCTTACTAAAATGAGCTTGCTGTTTGCTAACGACTTCTGAACAATATCCCGACGGGGAAGCTCATTCCATTGTCGCTCTACTTCTTTCGCAACCTGTTTCAGTAAACTTTCCGAAGTAGTGATAAGTATGGCTTGGCTGTCCGTGCCATGTTCCGCTTGTGAGAGGAGGTCGGCGGCAACGAATACGGAATTAGCCGTATCGTCCGCCAATACCTCTACTTCCGACGGACCGGCGGGCATGTCTATGGCTACATCCCGCAAGCCGACTAATTGTTTGGCGGCGGTAACGTATTGATTGCCGGGACCGAATATCTTATATACATTCGGCACGCTTTCCGTTCCGTAAGCCATAGCGGCAATGGCTTGCACTCCGCCGACTTTGAATATGCTGTTTACCCCAGCCAATCGGGCAGCATAAAGAATAGCCGGATGTATTTTTCCCTCTTTATCGGGAGGGGTGCATAGCGCCACCTCTTGGCATCCTGCAATTTTTGCCGGAACAGCCAGCATTAATAGCGTAGAAAATAAAGGCGCCGTACCTCCGGGTATATAAAGCCCCACTTTCTCAATAGCCACCGCTTTTTGCCAACAGGTAACGCCTTTCGTCGTTTCTACTTTCTTGCTTTCAAAACGTTGGGCGGTATGGAAAGTTTCTATATTCTTTTTTGCCAGCCAAAGAGCGTTTTTTAACTCTTTGCTTACGATATTTTCAGCCTCGTCCCATTCCTCAGGGCTAACAAGTAGGGAGTGAAGTTGCACCCTGTCAAATTGGGCTTCATACTTCAATACGGCTTGGTCGCCTTCCGTCTTTACGTGATTGATAATCGCTTGTACGATTTCAAAGAGGCTTTCCGTTTGAAGCGCCGGGCGTTTTAAGATTTCTGTCCACTGTTCCCGATAAGGATATTCTATTATTTGCATCGCTTCCGCCTTAATAACCTATAATCATAGAATCATCTTCTCAATAGGCAGCACCAAAATCCCTTCGGCGCCCAATAGTTTAAGTTTTCCGATAATCTCCCAAAAACTTTTTTCGTCAAGAACCGTATGAACAGAACACCAATCCTCTTGAGCCAACGGCATCACCGTAGGGCTTTTCATACCCGGCAACACCGCTATAATTTCTTTCAGATTATTTCTGGGGACATTCATCAATACATATTTTTTGTCCTCTGCCATTTTCACAGCATCCATGCGAAAAAGCAATTCCTTCAAAATATCCTTTTTATCGGCAGTCATGTTTTTGTTGCCAATGAGTATAGCCTCTGACTTCATCACTACTTCAACCTCTTTCAACCGGTTGCTCATAAGTGTTGACCCCGAACTCACAATATCGAATATAGCGTCGGCAAGTCCTATTCCGGGAGCAACCTCCACCGAACCTGTAATAACATGTATTTCCGCCTTTACCCCTCTCGTTCTCAGATATTCGGTGAGTATAGCCGGATAGGAAGTCGCTATCTTTTTCCCATTGAACCAAGAGATTCCCCGGTAATCGACGTCTTGAGGAATAGCCAATGACAAACGGCATTTACTGAAACCCAGACGTTGGATTAACTCCACATTCTCTTTCTTTTCCGTAAACTCATTTTCTCCCACAATACCTAAATCGGCTGCGCCTACCGCCACCGATTGCGGTATATCGTCATCGCGAAGAAATAACATTTCAACAGGAAAGTTCGACGACTGCACCAATAAGGTACGTTCCGACAGAGTTAACTTAATATCCGCTTCCAGAAAAAGGGACATCGTTTCTTCATAAAGACGTCCTTTGGCTTGTACTGCAATCCGTATCATAAAAACAAATTAAATAATTTGACTATTGAAAAAATTATCCGCCTCAAAGATACCCCGTTTTTTTTATTCAATAATTATCCCATTGCCTTGTATCCCCCAGATTCAAGTATTAAATTAGTAATACAATAAAAAAACTGTCAATTTATGACAGCTTCCATTTTGGCAACCAAAGGGTAATTTTCGGGATGTATCAAACTGTCTAAATGCAAATCTACATCTAAAGCTTCCCATCTCAAACTTTCCTCATCCGGCATTTCTACATTCAAAATGTCGGCAACCTTTGCTTCGCGAAACCATGGATAATTATGGTAAGGGAGATAATATTTATGTCCGTTTACATACAATGAAACACCCCGTGAAGTTATCATTGTTACTTTAACTTTCAAAGTACGAATTCCATTTTTCTCTGATAGTATTTTCATTGTTTATAATCTCCATTTTTATTTCCTTTAACTCGCTATCATTAAAACCGTTATTGTATGCAAGTTCAATAGAGGGTTCAACCCAAAATTTTGCTCTTTTATTTAATTGTCTTATATGTATATGTATTCGTTTTTCTTCTCTGGAAAAGAAAAAGAAACGAATGTTTCTTATTAAAAATACAGTAGGACTCATTTTTTAACATTATTGAGTATCACTCATGATGTAAAAAACTAATAAAATGCTACAAAGATAACTTGTTTTTCTTACTTCAGTGCATTTACTGTTGGAACTTACTATCATAAGGATAGAGGCTGACTAAAACTTTTTAGAAAGCCTCTATCCTTACCAACTCAATTATCACACTAATGCGCTACCAATTAAGAACGTGGCAGCCAGCGCTACGATAGCGTAAAGTTCCGGGAATACGGCAAGAATCAACGTATTACCAAATACATCATGCCCTTGTCCGATGGCAGCAATACCGTTAGCGCAAACTTGACCTTGGCGAATGGCGGAGAACAGCCCTACAATGCCCAGCGCGATACCTGCGCCCAAAACGCCGGCAGCTTGAATAGCTGTAATAGCGGGAGTCAATATGCCGAAAATAGTTTGAAACATAAAGTATCCGGCAAAACCATACAAACCTTGCGTACCGGGAAGAGCCGTCAGCACCAAGAAGTTACCGAATGCGCCGTCGTTTTTCTTCAATGCGCCGATAGCAGCGTTACCGGCGATGGTTACTCCAAAAGAACTGCCGATACCGGACAAACCAATCATAAATGCGATGCCTACATAGGCAATAAACAAATTCACTTCCATAATCTTATTCTGTTTTTATTGTTTGTTATTAATTTAAGATATTCATTGTTTGGCAAATGGTTTATATTCCTTGCCACCGCCTTTGTAGCCGGAATTTTTAAAGAACTCTACGAAAGTCAGACGCATGGGGTGAACCATAGCGCCCAGCACGTTCATAAACATATTTATCGAATGACCTATGAGGAAGATAAGCACCATGACAATAGGTCCTGCAATGATATTATCCGGACTCATTCCCTTTGCCAAGCTGTTGAACACGCTCGCCAAGATGCCGCCCGAAAGTCCGAGCGCAAACAGACGGACATACGAAAGCACATCACCCAACAAACCGGTTACCATATTGTACGTATCCCAAAGCCCCAATCCGATGTTAACGAATATGTTTTTATCAGGACTGTTATAAAGGAATATCATCAATCCGGCAATACTTAGCGCAACTAAGTGAATCGTACTGCCCAATCCGATGGCGGGAACCAATACGGAGACTATTGTGGAAATCAATAGCCCTATCCACCCGATAGTACCCACGGCATACTTGAATCCGAACTGTATGGTTTGGTTGACGGCTTTTAAAATCATACCGAATATAATCTGGATAACTCCCAAAATGAGCGACAGTTGGAACATATCATTATTATCCAAAGCAATAGCTTCTTTCATGCTTTGAAAGAACGGTATATCAATATCGTACAGACTGAAACCAAAGCATGTTCCCGTCAGCAATCCGCAGAAGAAGGTCGAAGCCATTAACACTTGCACCAATGACAGTATCGGTTTCATGGTAGCTCCAATATTCTTTGCCGTTATCCGGTAAACGGTAACCCCCAAAAGCATGAACAATCCGTAACCCGAATCTCCCAAGCACAATCCGAAGAACAGCATGAAGAATGGGGCAAAAAACGGGGTCAAATCCAATTCATTGTATTTGGGCAACATGTAGAGCTTGCATATCGGCTCAAACCATGAAAAAAATCCTTTGTTGTTGAACTGGATAGGTACCTTGTCTTCCGGAGCAGGATTGGTTACCTCATAATATACGTTTTGGGTAGTAAGATAAGCGGTTACCTCCGGCTCCTTGGAAACGGGAGTCCAGCCTTGTAACAGCATCAGTTTATCATCGGCGGCTTGCTCGGTATTGAGCCGTACTTTGGAAAATTCAATGTCATTGTGCAACTCTTTCAAAGCCTCTTGCAGCGAAGAAATATCTTTGGCAGCCAATTCGGATAATTTTTGGTCGGCTGCTTGCATTGCCTTTTCCGTATCTCCGTACCAACCGGTAACTTGCGAAAGCGAACAGGCAGGGAGTTTGATGCGTTCCACCTCCAGCTCTACCGCTTCGCTAAGTTTGGTTATGGTTATGAAATACACTTTGGATGAAAGACGGTTGATAACCGTGGCATGGTATTCCTTTTCCCATTCTTCTTTGTAACCGCTTTCGGAGCAAGTATAGAAACCAACGCTTAATCCTTCCTTGTATAGCTTCTGAATGTTTTCCGGTTCAAAATTACCCCAAGGCTCCAATGCTTTCCGGTCTTTGGCATAAGTTTGCAACTGCTGGGTAAGTTTGTTTTTTTCACTCAGTAGCGCATCCACTTCATCAAGTGTATGCAGACCCCGTACAGCCGTTCCGTTTTCCTCTCCGGCTTGTGCTTTTGCTTTCAAGCCTTGAAGCAGTTTCAGGGTGGCGGTCAGTCGTGATGACAGGCGAATACTATCCTGCAATTCCGCATTGTCCGGAGTTCCCTGTTGTTTTTCGGCAACGTGAACGACTCCGAGGTTGCGAATATCATTCAGGAATGTTTCATACTCCTTATGGTACACAAGGAATGTGAGTTTCTTCATCTTTGAAATCATGCTTCTGCCTCCTTCCTTTGTTCTTGATGTGACTTCAAAATCTTTTGCGATGATTTGGAGAGGTTGTCTTCATCTTCCATAAATCGTTTAATCTTTCGCAAAGCGTCTTGATAGCCCGGTATCTGTACCTTCTCAAAAAGGTTAACTTTCTGAGTGGTTTTCTTACGCGCATATTCCAGCAAGTTCAATTTGGATAGGGTAAATTCCCGTTCAATAGCTGTTTGCGCAAGTTCTTTGAGCAGGTGGATACCATCGGCATACCACTTGGGAGCATTGAACAAACTGTACGGACGAATGCTAAATTCCACGCTTTCCAAGGTCGGAATCCGTACACCGGCTATCTTTTTTATACCCAAATGAACATCGCTCACTTTTATCAATGAGGGGTCAAACTCATTCCAAAGTGCGAACATGGCTTCATAGGCTTGAATTTGTTGTTCCAGCCTCTCCTCCAACTTCGCCGCTTCGTTCTTGCATCGCTTCACTTCCATACGCAGGGCGCTCTCCTTATTCTTAATAATGGGAAGGGTACGCACCCGTATTTTCAGTTGCTTCTCAAGCTGCTGAAGGGAGGTTTTGTTGTATTGAAACTTTATAGCCATTATTCTAAATCCCTAATTGATTTATTTTTTCCAATATTCGTCCACCATTTCTTTCTTGATGTTGACTTCTTCCGGACGGAAATATTTGCTGAGCAGGCTCCATGCTACATCAAGCATTTCGGTGGTATCAAGGTTGACGTCAATAGCGAGCAGCTGACCGGAGTAATCCTTTGCAAAGGCAAGGGTGCGCTCGTCGTAGTTGGTGAGGTCAAAACCGTTTTCCAATTTCGTCTTGGCATTGGCAGCGTCGGCATACAGACGTATAGCGGCGTTCATCACTTGCGGATGATCTTTGCGGGTTTTCTTTCCGATAACCAATTGTTTCAGACGGGACAATGAACGGAACGGGTCAACAATCACCTTACCAATGTCGCTATCACGGCGTAAGAACAACTGTCCTTCGGTGATATAACCCGTATTATCGGGAACGGCATGTGTGATGTCGCCACCGGAAAGCGTAGTTACGGCAATGATGGTAATAGAGCCGCCTTCGGGGAACTGCACCGCTTTTTCATATACTTTTGCCAAATCCGAATAGATAGAACCCGGCATAGAGTCTTTGGAGGGGATTTGATCCATACGATTGGATACGATAGCCAAAGCGTCAGCATACGAGGTCATATCCGTGAGCAATACCAATACTTTCTCGTTATTCTTCACAGCGAAGTATTCGGCTGCGGTTAACGCCATGTCGGGAACCAGCAGGCGTTCTACCGGCGGATTTTCGGTTGTATTTACAAAACTGATGATACGGTCGAGCGCACCGGCATTGGAGAATACATTTTTAAAGTAGAGGTAATCGTCGTTCGTCATACCCATACCTCCCAAGATGATTTTATCCGTTTCGGCACGCAACGCCACGTTTGCCATTACTTGGTTATAGGGTTGGTCGGGGTCGGCAAAAAACGGTATCTTTTGTCCAGATACCAGCGTATTGTTCAGGTCGATACCGGCAATACCCGTAGCGATAAGTTCGGATGGTTGTTTCCGTCGCACGGGATTAACGGACGGTCCGCCGATTTCTATTTCTTCGCCTTCTACTTCCGGTCCGCCGTCAATAGGATTGCCGAGGGCATTGAAGAATCTTCCGGCTAATTGTTCGCTGACTTTTAATGCCGGCGCTTTACTCAGGAACACTACTTCGGCGTTGGTGGGAATACCTTCGGTTCCTTCAAACACTTGCAAGGTAACGTCATCACCGACAATTTTTACCACCTGAGCCAGTTTGCCGTCCACCGTTGCCAATTCATCATACCCCACTCCCGAAGCCTTGAGCGAACAGGTGGCTTTGGTAATACGGGTAATACGGGTATATATCTTTTGAAATGCTTTTGTTGCCATTTGATATGTCTTTATGAATTAAGATTGGGATACCTTTCTCTCCGTAATTAACTCTGCCAACTGTTTTTCAAAATCATTGTACGAGTCGGACTTGAATTTTGAATAGTTCATTTGTTTGCAGACATTAATCATACTCTTGAAATAGTCCATTACGTCGTTGAAGTTGTCAAACTTGAAATCCGTATGACAAATATTAATCACCAGATTCAGAATGGCTTCCTGACGCGCTATGGGGGTAACGGCATCAATTTCGTCGTAAGCGTCTTGCTGCAAAATGACGAAATCGATCAGTTCCGATTTCCAGAAAGTAACGTGGTATTCCACCGGTACGCCGTCATCTCCCAGGATGTTAATCTGTTCGGCAATTTCCTTACCCCGTTGCAAATAGGTTCTCGCTTCGTTTACTTTGGTTAGCCAACCGCTATGGATGTTCTTGGAAACGTATTCTATAAATTCCGGATATTCGATGTATTTGGAATACGAATCAATCGGGTTTACCGCCGGATAACGTTTCCTGTCGGCACGTTCCTGTTCCAATGCGTAGAAACAGCGAGCCACTTTCTTGGTATTTTCCGTTACGGGTTCTTTCAAATTACCACCGGCAGGAGATACGGTACCAATGAAAGTAATAGATCCTGTCCGGTCGTTGTAGAGGCGTACATATCCGGTGCGTCCGTAGAAGTTGGAAATAATGGAAGACAAATCCATTGGGAATGCATCCGGACCAGGAAGTTCTTCCAAACGGTTGGACATTTCGCGCAAAGCCTGCGCCCAACGGGATGTGGAATCCGCCATCAATAACACCTTCAATCCCATGGAACGATAGTATTCTCCTATTGTCATGGCTGTGTAAACGGATGCTTCGCGGGCGGCTACCGGCATATTGGAGGTGTTGGCAATAATAATGGTACGTTCCATCAATTTGCGTCCCGTATGCGGGTCAACCAATTCGGGAAATTCGGTGAAGATTTCTACTACTTCGTTAGCGCGTTCGCCACAAGCTGCAATAATTACGATGTCTGCTTCCGCTTGTTTGGAAATGGCGTGTTGAAGCACTGTTTTACCTGTGCCGAAAGGACCGGGAATAAATCCCGTTCCACCTTCTACAATGGGGTTCAACGTATCAATAATACGAACTCCTGTTTCGAGAAGTTTAAAGGGGCGTGTCTTTTCTTTGTAATTCATCATGGCTTTCTTCACGGGCCACTTCTGAATCATGTTTATTTTTACTTCTCTGCCTGATTCGTCTGTCAAAACGGCTATGGTATCGTCAATCGTATAATCTCCTTCGGCTACGATAGATTTCACCGTCGCCAAGCCTTTTTGAGTAAAAGGAGCCATGATTTTGAGGGGTTGGAAGTTTTCATCCACTTGTCCCAACCATGCAGACGCTTCTACTTTGTCTCCGGCTTTCACCAACGGTATAAAATGCCATTTTTTGTTTTTATCAAGCGGATAGGTGTATTGTCCGCGTTTGAGAAACACGCCGGTCATTTTGTCGAGGTCGTTCTGCAAACCGTCGTAGTTTCTCGATAACATACCGGGTCCTAACGTTACTTCTAACAAGTGTCCCGTAAATTCGGCTTCTGCGCCTACCTTTAATCCGCGTGTGCTTTCAAACACCTGGACATATACGTTTACGCCTACCACTTTGATAACTTCAGCCATCAACTTGTCTCCGCCCGTCGAGATATAACAAATCTCGTTTTGGGCTACAGGACCGTCAACCGCAAGTGTTACCATATTGGCTATAATGCCACTAACAGTTCCTTTTGTCGCCATATAGTTTGTTTTGATTATTTGTCATTTTTATTTAGCCCGAAAGCTCCGGGCAATCGCTTTCCTGTTTGTTTTCAACTCTCTACTTTCAATTGCTTTAACGAATCAATGATTTTGCGGAACATTTGACTTCCTTTTTCTTTATCCAACGAAATCCAACGTTCTATCATTTCCAACTGCAAGAGGAAAGCGTAAAGACGTTCAACGGTGAAATAATGAAAGAAATTCGCTTCTTCTATCCAATCCCACTTCATCGTATCGGTCTTTTTTTCGCGTTCCAGCAATTCCTGAGTTTCATGGAGTTTCATCACTTGGTCGAGGTAATCCACATCGCCCTGTAAACCGAAATCTCTGGCACCGGAGGTACGCAAAGCTTCGCTCGTTTCCGTATTTCCCACGATGAGAGGAGCTATTTCCCATTTATGTTTTCGTGCAGTAAGCGCTGCTAAGATGTTATTGATGTTGAGATTCCATTCAAACCAAGAAGATATGAAATCGTTGCCACTGTGCATACCGTATTCGTAATACAGCGCAGCTAAACGGTCTTCCCAGAAAATATCATCCGCACCGGATTCGGAAGCACTGAAATATTCGGAAACAAAAGCGGAAAGATAAGGAGGAAACAGTTTGGGATTGACTTCTCCTGCTTCTTTTGCCAACAAAATATATTCGAGAAGTTCTTCCGAAGAGTAATTTCCCCGCATGTCAATGGCAGCCTCTTTGTTTTTTACTAATTTCAACACGTTTCTGTTGTCGAACTGCAAGTAGAACAAATCTATTAGTTTCTTGTCGGCATCCGACAGGGAATCATAGAGTTCTTCTTTCAAATCGGCTACGGTGTAACTTAGTTTGTTGTCTTCGAGAGTGAGTTCCGGCAGGCTTGCTATCAAGTAATAATACTTACTCATACCTTGCCCGTTTAGAATAATATTTCAACTAATTGCGGACGTATGAATTCCTTGAAATAGTTCACGAATTCTTCTTCACCAAAGCTCACTTTGTATGAGCCGTCCGCAGGGGAAACGGTGAACAAAGCTTCTCTACCATTCACTTGTTTTATCGTTATCCCCTCATCTAATAATTTCTTGGCATTGGTTGTGAAGTATTTCGTCAACAAGGCTGCCTCTTCCGTTGAAATAACAATGGGTTCGCTTGCACTCCATTGGGTAGCAAGCGCCACGATGAATTTATTTAAAAACTCTTTGTCTTTGATAAATTCTTTCACCGGAGCAGAAACAATTTTGCCGGTTACCATAGTTGTAATCTCCGATTTCAGCGCATTGACTGCCTGACCGGCAAATAGTTTTAACTCGGATTTTGTGTTTTTCACCAATTCGTTGGCGGCTTTACGAGAGGAAGAAATAATAGAGTCCGCCTCTATACGGGCATCCTCAACCATTCTTTGGGCTTTGTCTTGAGCTTCGGCAATTATTCGTTGCGCTTCTTCGTTTCCTTTTTCTACGCCTTCCCGATAAATCTTGTCCGTCAGCTCTTGAATTTTGTTTTCCATACTCAACAAGGTTATTTTGGTATTTATATTTATTTAAAAAATAATTTCGGCACATGCCTATCAAAACAAACAACATTGCAGCAACTCTTTTATGCTGCGCTTTCTGTATCTGTTATACTTTTCCTTTCTTATTGACAACACAAAAGTAAAAAAAATATGAGAGACTGCCGAAATAAACGACAAGGAATATTTTCTTTTTTATACACATTTTTTTTGTTATAACGCTCTATGCCTTATTCCAAAACAGGTTAACAGGAAGAGTGTAAATTTATTATGGAATATGACAGATATGAATTTATCAAATTTTACAGGAACATACCGGTGTAGTAGGATGTGTGTGTTTGTGTAATATATGGCTTTTTTTTGTGTCATTTGTTGAGTTTTATTGATGGGGTGAATGGAAAAAAAAAGGGCAGTTTTTTGTGCTTTTTTCGGCTCTTTTTTGTGTCTTTGGTCAAAAATGGTCAAAAATGGGCAGGAAATTGGCATTTTTTTGCAGGTGTTTTTTCTCTGTAAGCTCTTGGTAATGGTGGTTTATTGAAATTCGAGGGGTACAAAAGAGAACATTCCGAAAAAAAATAAATTTCTGTGAATTTGCTTGACTTCGGACGAATGGTTTGTCCGGTGTTTTCGCACCTCCGAAGAGGGAGGACAAGGCACGTCTTGCCCATCCATTCGGGTAATGGGTGGTGACGGGGGGTCGGGTATGTCTGCTTTTCTTTTAGTGGCATGGGTTACTTTTTATTGACAAACAGGGGTTAAAAACGGGGGTATGTGTGTTTTCAATTCGTTGATATTCAATCGTTTGCTTATTTAGAATCGGATGT
>SNRY01000335.1_pt1 | contig 17182 bp, 13 predicted proteins | sample 4693421 | NCBI WGS metagenome assembly SNRY01 (sample SAMN11003215, study PRJNA524138) | termite gut metagenome | isolation source: Bacteroidetes bacterial symbionts from single cell of protist host amplifed... | host: Streblomastix strix ... | reverse complement strand
TGTCTGTATATGAAGATGCTTTTGGCAATGACTTTAGCGACCAATTAGCCGTTAAACTGATGATGAAAGGCATTAGCAAAAAAGAAACAGCGGTGATTAGCGGAAAAGAAATAAACTACGCTACACTCCTCAAACATACCGTCAACTATTGCGATGGAATCGTGCAGAACAGCGAGCATGTTAATGAAGAAGTCATGGAATATGCCCGCCAAAGCAATAAACCCATTCTGGATTATCAACACAACCCGGAAGAATTTGCCGATGCCTGCAATACATTCTATGACAAAATTCTGGAAACGGAGATATAAAAATACTCAATTACAACGACATGAAGTTATGAAAATCAAACACTTGTTACCGTGGGGAGTGATGTTTACCATGATTTTCGGATGCGACGACAATACAGGAAGTTTAGGCTTATCCATGTTACCCGGTTGGGATAAAGTAGTTGCAGAATCGAAATTGTATGAAGTAACTACAGAATCCGTTTTATCCGGACCGGTATATGCCAAAACAAGTATGGGTTACATGGGTAAATTCACTGATCCCGAATTCGGATATTATGAAGCCGAATTTATGGCTCAACTAAACTGTACGGATAACTTTCAATTTCCGTCAATCAGTACTACGGAAAACCCCAAAGGTATCATGGCGGGAGATTCTATTGATTCAGCGGAATTAGTGTTTTTATATTCTTCATACTTTGGGGATTCTCTGAATGTTTGCAGCATGAATGTGTATGAATTGGACAAAAATTTAGAGAAGAATCATTATACCGATGTCGATCCGGAAAAAGAAGGTTACTACAATCCGGACAAGTTGATGGGGCGAAAAGCTTACACGGCAGTTGACCTCTCCTCTGTAAGCGAAAGCACCACTGCCACCTATTTGAACGTAACCGTGCCGCTTGCCAAAAACTTCGGAGAAAAAATATATCGGTTGAATCGGGAGCATCCGGAATATTTCGAGAATGCTCAATCGTTTATCGACAACGTTTGTAAAGGAATTTACGTAACAAGTGAAAACAGTGACGGAACGATTTTGAATATTGAAAAAATACAACTTAATATCAAATTCAGGGCACATTACAAAGACAGTCTGGGGTATAATCTCACACAAAACACTGACGGTCAAGATTCTCTTTATTACGCTTCCGCCACCTTTGCTTCGACGAGAGAGGTGATACAAGTTAATCATTTTCTGAATTCTTTTAAGTTAGAAGAAAAAGTAAAAGAGACGGATTGGACGTATATTAAATCTCCAGCCGGTATTTTTACACGGGTAACACTGCCCATACAGGAAATTGCCGATGATTTGAAACAGGATACGATTAACTCTGTGAAATTGACTTTTGTTCATTATGCTCGACAAAACGAGAACGCTTTTAATTTAAGTCTTCCTACCACGCTGTTATTGATACGCGAAAAAGACGTAAAAAACTTCTTTGAGCAAAATAAGCTGACAGATAATACAACTTCTTACTACACAAGGGTAGATACAAAGACGAATCAATACATCTTCAGTAACATAACGAGATATATCAATACGTGTATCACCGAAAAACAAGAGGCTCAAAAGGCTGCCGGCAACCAATGGGACGAAGAGGCATGGGAACGAGAAAATAATTGGGACAAGGTGGTGTTGATTCCGATAAACATATATTCTGAAGGTACTAATACTCTAACAGGTGCGGAAAACATCATTAGTATCCATCACGACATGAGTCCCGGATACGCAAAGTTGAAAGGCGGAAAGAACAAATTGGAATTGGAAGTGGTTTACAGTGCTTTTCCCAGTAGAGAATAAAACTTCTTAATCTTAGCCCATGCTTATGAAAAAAGCATTGATATCAGGTATTACGGGACAAGACGGTTCATTTCTAGCTGAGTTTCTTTTGGGAAAAAAGTATGAAGTTCATGGCATTCTGCGCCGTTCTTCTTCTTTTAATACGGGACGTATTGAACATTTATATTTTGACGAATGGGTGCGCGACATGAAACAGAAGCGTACTATCAATCTGCATTACGGAGATTTGACGGACAGCAGTTCGTTAATTCGTATCATTCAACAGGTACAGCCGGATGAAATATACAATTTGGGAGCGCAGAGCCACGTAAAGGTAAGTTTCGATGTACCTGAATATACAGCAGAAACCAATGCAATAGGAACATTGCGAATATTAGAAGCCGTCCGCATTTTGGGATTGGAAAAGAAAACCCGTATCTATCAGGCTTCCACCTCCGAGCTGTACGGATTGGTGCAGGAAGTCCCTCAAAAAGAAACAACCCCCTTTTATCCCCGCTCACCATACGGCATAGCAAAGCAATATGGCTTTTGGATTACAAAAAACTATCGCGAAAGTTACGGCATGTATGCCGTCAACGGCATCCTTTTCAATCATGAAAGCGAACGGAGAGGCGAAACATTTGTTACTCGTAAAATTACATTAGCTGCTTCGCGTATTCGTCAAAACAAGCAGGACAAGCTTTATTTGGGAAACTTGGATGCTAAGCGTGATTGGGGTTATGCTAAAAATTACGTAGAGTGCATGTGGCTCATGCTTCAACATGAAACGCCCGAAGATTTTGTAATTGCTACGGGTGAAATGCATACTGTACGCGAATTTTGCACCCTTGCTTTTGCCGAAACCGGCATCAATCTCCATTGGGAAGGAAAAGACATCAACGAAAAAGGAATAGATATGACTACGGGCAAGGCATTAGTGGAAATTGACCCCAAATATTTTCGCCCTGCCGAAGTGGAACAGCTTATGGGCGATCCAACAAAAGCCAGAACTTTGTTGGGTTGGAATCCTGTCAAAACAAGCTTCCAAGAACTCGTGAAGATAATGGTTCGCCACGATATGGGTCATGTGTAATTATGAATAAAAATTCTAAGATATATGTTGCCGGTCATTGCGGTTTAGTAGGTTCCGCCATCTGGAGTAATCTGAAAAAGAAAGGGTATGCCAATTTAATAGGACAAACTCATCCCGAATTGGATTTGCAGGACAGCGCTGCCGTAAAAAGTTTCTTCGACAAAGAACAACCGGAATATGTTTTCTTAGCTGCTGCCCACGTAGGCGGTATTATGGCTAACAATACCTATCGGGCGGATTTTATATACGATAATCTACAAATCCAGCAAAACGTAATAGGAGAGAGCTTCCGCCATCATATAAAAAAGCTGCTGTTCTTGGGCAGCACTTGTATATATCCTAAAGAAACGGAGCAGCCGATAAAAGAAGAAGCATTGCTCACTTCCCCGTTAGAATATACCAATGAGCCGTATGCCATAGCAAAAATAGCAGGATTGAAAATGTGCGAGAGCTTTAATATTCAATATGGAACTGACTACCTAACAGTAATGCCTACCAATTTATATGGTCCCAATGATAATTTCGACTTGGAACGTAGCCATGTGCTTCCGGCAATAATACGTAAAATCCGGTTGGCTGACTGTTTGAAAAGAAATGATTGGGAAGCTGTGAAAGCAGATTTAAACAAACGTCCTATAGAAAACATCCATGGAACGAATAATAACGAAGACATTCTTGGTGCTTTAAAGAAATATGGCGTTTTTCCTGAGCGGGTCGAATTATGGGGAACAGGTAAACCCTTGCGGGAATTTCTTTGGAGTGAAGACATGGCAGATGCATGTGTATATATTATGGAACAAATTGGTTTTAATGACTTGAGAGGTACGGAAGCAGAGGTTCGTAATTGTCATATCAATGTCGGTACGGGAACGGAGATTAGCATCAAAGCATTGGCTGGTCTGATTGCAAAAACCGTCGGTTATGATGGAACGATATTATTTAATAGTGATAAACCCGATGGAACAATGCGCAAATTAACCGATCCCTCCAAATTGCATGAATTAGGTTGGCACCATACGGTAGAAATAGAAGAGGGGGTAGAAAAAATATATCAATGGTACTTATCGGGAATCTGTTGAACATTGCACTATGAAAACATTATCCATTTTCCTGCTTTTATGGACATTTCTATTTGCAGGATGTAATACTTCAAATGATGACATACCGGTTATTGAGGTTGTAAAGTTATGTGTCAATGATGATGATACGAATTATTACAATAAATTAGACGAATTGCCTGCCTTGACAATCGGTGACGAGTTGACCATAGAACTGAATTTGAGAGGAAGCAAACTTGATTTATCTCATTTTGCCGTTCAAGAGGGTAAAGAAGAAATATTACAGAATAACGAGCCGGATAAAAAACTATTTTCCTTTGTGCTTGATTTCAACGAAAACGAAATTTCCAATACCATCAGTAGTCCCGAAGAGGGGACTTTGGCTTTTAAAGACGGGGTGCATAGAGCGAGTTTGAGAGTAACGGCTACTGTAATGAATATTGCTGAAGGAACAGTTTCCATTTTGTTTTATTTATCATCCAAAGGACATACCGAAGCAAACAAAATGGAAATCAACCTGACATTAGCAAACAATGCCGTGCCTACCACTAAACTAACAGAACTCTATTTGATATGAATGTACAGATAGAGGAAAGTTGGAAACTACGCCTCCAACCGGAGTTTGAAAAAGGCTATTTTCACATACTGACGGATTTTGTTAGAGAGGAATATAAACAATACACTATTTATCCGCCGGGTAGCTTGATATTTAATGCTTTTAACCTGTGCCCTTTTGATAAAGTAAAAGTAGTTATTATTGGGCAAGACCCTTATCATGGACCCGGACAAGCGCATGGATTATGCTTTTCGGTGAATGACGGTGTACCCTTTCCACCTTCTTTAATAAACATCTTTCAAGAAATCAAGAATGATATTGGCGGTAACACTCCACAAAGTGGCAACTTGACTCGCTGGGCGAAGCAAGGAGTGCTGCTGCTCAATGCTACGCTTACTGTTCGCGCGCATTTGGCGGGGTCGCATCAAAATAAAGGTTGGGAAGTATTTACAGACGCAGCCATTCGTCTGTTGGCGGAAGAACGAAGTAATATGGTTTTTATTCTTTGGGGGGCTTATGCTCAACGAAAAGGGGCTTTTATAGATAGAACCAAACATTTGGTGTTAACCTCTGCCCATCCTTCCCCGCTGTCTGCTTATAGTGGATTTTTCAACAATAAGCATTTCAGCCGGACAAACGAATACTTGAAATCTTACGGGGATACAGAAATTGTGTGGTAAATCAGCTCAAACTTTATGCTGCCTTCATACTCCGATATGCAACCGCCATACCGGAGTATGCAAGTAGCATACTGGGATATGCAAGTAGCATACTGGAGTTATGACGATTGCATATCGGACAAGTTATTTGGGATTGACAAATACCTGTTCCATCGGGCGACCAATCCAAACCTGCGGCGTTTCCAGCTTGAAAATACGGGCAATCGTGGGTGCGATATCAAACTGCATCATGCTTTCTTCGAAAACCAACCCTTTTTTCACGCCTTTACCCGAAATAATGAAGGGCGTTTCCATCTCCAGCATGGTTTTTCCGCCATGTCCGTTATGGATGCCGCCATGGTCGGCGGTGATGATGAAAACCGTTTCGTCATAGATTCCGGCTTCTTTCACAGCCTCGACAATTTTTCCAATACGGCTGTCCTGCACTTTCAGTATTTCGTAATATGCAGGGGTATCATGACCGTCCTTGTGACCGACGCCGTCCGGCTCATCGTAAATGATGGAAACCAAATTGGGCTTCGCCGTCCGGATATAGTCGCAAGCAACCAAGGTTAGACTGTCGGGTTTGAGGTTTTGCGACAGGTTCATGGCTTCCATCTCGGCAAGGTATTTCAATCCGTTCCATTCGTAAAGATAGCCTATTTCAGCCTTGGGATGAGCATCGCGCAGCAATCCGAAAACGCTGGGAAATAACCCGTAATGACTCAATACACGCGAAGGAAGCTCCGGCGTTTTTGAACCCCATTCGGTATAACCGTGCAGTTCTGGGCCGGCGCCCATGAACATGGAAGCCCAGTTTACCGCACTCGACGACGGCAAGACGGAACGCTTTTTTAACGTATATGCACCGTCAGCCATCAACTGTTTCACGTTGGGCATTTCGGCTTTTTCAACACTATAAGCACCCCAGCCGTCCAATCCGATAAACACAACATGGCTGGCAATCCATTCTTTCGGTTGACCGGGCGATGAACAACCGGCAAACCCTAACAGGAAACAACACTGTATAAAAACAACTGCTAATCTCATAACTTAATTTATAAATAGATATAACTTACTTTTTTGCTTGTCCAAATAGAACAACTATAAAGATACAATTAAATAATGAAAGGACCCCCAAATATTCAAGAAAAACATAAACTTACCATAGCTAAAAAAAAGGAAGGCGCATAGCGCCTTCCTTTTTGATAAGAACAGTTCTTTCAGAACTTGAGTTCAACTACTTCAGTTAGATTTACGCGACCGGAAGGGCTTTCGTTGCAATAGGCTCCTATGCGAATCCAGTAGGTTTTCCCGCTGATATAGCCTTTCAGAGTAGCTGTAATGGGTTTATCCAAATCGGCTTCTTGCAGGGTAAAGAAATTCGAGCCTGTCACTTTTTCTGCACCACCTTCCCAATAATGAACCTCGCTGTACTTGGTTTCCGAGAAATTAATCCCGACCAAAGGTGTTTGGTCTGTTGCAAAGATGCGGTATCCGTTGATGGTGGAATTAGGCACGTTTTTGTGCAGAGTGAAAGTTACTCTGACGCTGTCGCCGCTACCGTACTTGGCAATATTGACATCCGAGAAACTCACATAAGGGGTGACGGTAAAATTAGCTGTTGCTATGTCATTCGACTTGAGTTCTACTTCTTGTGAAGCAGGCTGTACGAATGGACCGTTGACCAGCGTAATCAGGTATTTGCCTGGAAACATTTTGGTGTTTCTGAAAGTACCATCCGCTTTCCCCCAGAAATGTTCTTGTTGAGGCTTATCACTCCAACTGAGTTCTTCATATCTAATCTGATACCCGTTAGGCTGTTCGGTAATCAGTGGTTTATTGGTAACGGCATCCGTTACCACCCCTGATAAACCTGCATCGGGTTCGTCATAATTATCTACTTCGCAGGATGTTAATAGAGCGATCGCTACGAAACTCAATACTGATAAAATATTATGAATTTTCATATCATCATCATTTAAAGATTAAATATTTGGGTTTGGAATGATTAATTTATTCCTGTTAAGAGCATCCTGCGGAATGGGGTTATAGTACCACAACTGGTCGTAAGCAGGATAATTCCGCCTCAAATCTTCTGTCCGTTTCAAATAGTACTTTTGTGTATCCCAAACATAGATGGGCCATATCACATGGCGATAGCCACCGGTCTGCTCGAGGTGAGCTGTACGCCAGCGTCTGAAATCCCAATACGTTTGATCCTCGTAGTAGAATTCCATGCGACGTTCTTTGCGCACTTTGTCGATGGTCAGCGTAGCGGTGGTAAACCGTTTGTTAGACCCTGCTCTTTCCCGCAATTGGTTGACGCAATTCACACCTTCCTGCACGTATGTATTTATCCCATAAGTAGCCAGCTCCACAGCCGTTTCGGCTTTAATTAGGAGCATTTCGGCATAACGCATTTCTATCCACGGAGTCAGCACTCCGGTGCCGTCCCAATCGTTTGGCGTCCGGGTCGGATCAAGCCATTTCCGAACCAAGAATCCCGTATAACAGCCATTTCCGACACCTATACCACTTTTCCCCTGTACATACATATCATTATACTTATTAACATCGCTGAGGGGAATGGTGCCTGAAGTTAGGAACCATTCGGGATTGCCGAGGGCATCCGATGGTGTATGTCCGGATACGATAATCCCTTTACGGATTTCAATTTCCTGTCCTACATATTGCGACATGGGTAGAATAATGCTGCCTTTCATCCGGGGTTCTGCATTGGCAAACGCATCCAACGGGCTCTCATAATATATCGGATTCTCATCGGTTCCGGTATTGATCGTAATCGGGTTGCCATCTATATCTTCGAAATTTTCAACTGCTTCGAGATAAGGTTGGGCATCGCTCGAATAAGCAGTAGACACTTGATACGGAGCAAAATTACCTGCATAATTAATGTTATGTGTAGTTAGCCATCTCCTTGCGAACATGGTTTCTTTCGAGGTCTTATCCGCATCATAGGAAAATACATTGGCGAAATTCGCTGCTTTGTCGGCGCCTTCATCCATTAACTCATAGCCGCCGTACTTGGTAGAGTCGGCGGCTAAATAAGCTGCCTGATAATACCCTTGTGCGCGGTTTGCCGGCACACCCAGTATGTTTGCCCATTGCGTTCCCGCATATTGGGAAGCATTTCCGTATTTAGCTATGGAAGCTGCATACAAAGCTACGCGCGCCTTCATTCCATAAGCGATATAACGGTTTACACGCCCTAACGATAATCCGTACCTTGCGGTAGATTCGGTTGGGAGCAAGCGGATGGCTTCATTCAGGTCATTGAGTATAAAATCGTAACAGGCTTCTTCGCTACTACGGGGTTTCGTCAATTCTTCCTCACTCATTTCCGGATATTTCAATATGCGATCAACGATAGGAACGCCTCCATATCGTTTAACCATAGCAAAATAGTAGAAAGCGCGTATAAAATAGGCTTCGCCCATATAGGCATTTATTTTCTCCTGCGCATTGCCAAAGTTACTCTGATAGGTCGGAAATACTTCCAGAAAATAATTGACATTGCGAATAAAATCGTATTGCCACCAAGGATTCAAATCCTTTTCCAGTTCCGTAATGCCTTTTCCTGTTGTTTCACCCGTGTAATTATTGGTGTTTCTGGCGCCCAGAGCATTACCCCGGCCATTCAGCATCCACATGGGTAGATCGTTGTACAAACGGGACATATAAATTTCCACGGTCTGGTCGGTAGTGAAAATTTGTTCATCTCCGATAATATTCAAAGGGGGCACATCCAAGTCGCTACATGAAGTAATAATAACCGTAACGCAACTGATTAAAATTGAATATAATTTTTTATTCATGATGGGTTCTGTTTTAAAATTGTACACTTACTCCAAAATTAAGAGATTTATTCAACGGATACCTCTCAGGCTGTTCGGGGTCAAGCGTTTCCATCTTAGAGAAAGTAAACAGGTTAAATCCGTTGAAGAAGAATCTTGTCCTTTCTATCGCCAGTTTTTGGGTTAATCTTTTCGGTATCGTATAACCCAGTTCTAAACTTTTTACGCGTAGATATTTTCCATCGTATATCCAAAAGAATGAATTTTTGACGATAAACCCTCTATTATTGTTCTTGTAGGTTGACGGATATTTCCCCGGTACCCAATCCTGCCATTTGGTAGGGTTGGTTTCGTCGGCGCGGTGCCATCTGTCCATGAAAGCGCTCCATCCGTTACCCAGCCCATTCGAAGCCGCATTACCTCCTGATAAAGGATATTCGAAAATATCCGGGTCATTGTCGCGCCGATAGGCTGTACCGATTCCCTGGAAAACGGCTGTAAAATCAAATCCTTTATATTCGGCACCCAAGGTAGCTCCATACGTCAACAAAGGTTTCATCTTACCATCCCGTTTGGCATTGAAGGCAATCGGGTGTTCATCGTTTGCGTCAATGATACCGTCTTCATTCCAGTCGTCCCACATCAAGTCGCCTGGCAACATATAAGCATTTCCGTTTTCGTATACCGGTCCACCAAAAATCTGGTCGAAGTTTTGATATTGTCCTAAATAATCATATCCCCAATGTATATCAGTCAAACGGTTGGTATTATTGTCTCTCCAATTGCGGTAGGAGTTTCCCGATTCGGCTCGCTCAACGTGTTTATTCTGGGTACGATCGAATGCCATATTCACGGAAGCATTGTACTTAAAATCACTTCCAATTTTATGGCGGTGGGTCAGGGTGATTTCAAGCCCCTTCATCACATCGCTGTTCAAGTTTTCCTGGCTGAAATTTGCACCCACTTCACCCGGTAGCGTGATCTGTCGTGTAGCCATCAACCCTTTGCGATCGCGGCGGAATACATCGACGCTAGCGCCTAATAATCCGTTCCAGGCTTCGGCATCCACACCTATATCAATCATTTTGGAAGAAATCCAGGTAAGTAATGTATTGGGAATACCCCTCATATTGATACCATTAATAATTTTACCGCCAAAAATATAACCGTTATCCACGGGATAGTCGTATCCGGAATAGAACTGATAGGCAGCATTGCCATCGTCTCCCAATATACCGTAGGAAGCTCTCACTTTCAGATTATTAATCTGCGAAATATTGTCTTTGAAGAAATTTTCTTCAGACACACGCCAACCGCCGGAAACCGAGGGGAAAAAGCCCCATTGGTGTTCGGGAGCGAATTTAGACGAACCATCGTAGCGGAAGCTGAATTCGGCAATGTATTTAGAAGCATAATCGTAGGCAAGGCGCCCCACAATCGCCTTATTTACAAAATGGTGCAATACGGAAACAGAGTTGTTTGGGTCTAATTCCATATTGGTATTCTGAGAGGCTTGCTGAGTAGACGAACTACCTGAAAACAATTGTTCTACCGTATAAATAGTTCCATCTCTTTGCGCCCGGAAATTATCACTCTGGCGGTCGCTTTCTTCATACAGAGCCACAGCGTTGATGTTATGTAAGTTTATTGATTTGCTATACGACAATTGCAACTGCAATAAGGTGTTGGTCATTCCAACATAGGTTCTTGTAATGGGAATATAGTTGTTTACGTTGCCGATAGTCTTGTCGGGATTGTATTGTACTTCGGGCACACGGAAAGTTTTATCTTCGTATCCCAAATAGTCATAGCTATACATACCTCTTGCGGTAAGTCCTTTAACCCAAGGTATTTCCCAATTCAAAGCGAGATTGGTCTGCACATGGCGTTGCTCGTACCAGTTGTAACCCGACAAAGAAGGTGTTGTCATGATATAAGCATGGCGGCTGTTGGCGGCATTCCCCGGATAATTCCGGTCGTCGTCGATAAATACAGGGTTGATAGGTATTTGTCCCCATACGCCGTCAAAAGTACGCCAGGAATCTTCAGCCTGCCGGTTCCTATGGTCTTTCATCAGGTTAAGAAATATTTCGCCCGTCAATCCCTTGGCGAGTTCAGCCGTCACATTGGAACGGAGGTTAAAACGGTTGTACCAGGCAGCTTTTGAAGCCCACATGCCCTCTTGGTTGAAATAACCGAAGTTGGTAAAATACTTCACCTTGTCGGTACCTCCCGATGCACTGATACTATGCGATGTTTCAAGGGGATGTTCGTCGATAAACTGGAACATCCAGTCCTGAGATTTTTTGGTTCCGTTTCTGTAGTCATCTATCTGAGCCTGGGTAAAAGGAGCCGCGGGATTATTCTGGTTATATTCCCTTTCATTCATTAATGTCATATAACCTATGGCGTCGTTCGGCTTCGTTTTCATCATAAATGTTTCTGAGCCTACATAGCCATTGTATTCCATTTTGAATTTCGTATTGTTAGCACCTTTTTTGGTAGTAATCAGCACGACGCCATTACCTGCTCTAGTTCCGTAAATAGCTGCCGAAGCATCTTTCAATATGGATATAGACTCAATTTCGTTGGCATCCATACGCGGCATATTCTCACGAGGCACCCCATCAATAACAAAGAGCGGAGCACCCATACCACGGATGGAAAATTCTCCATTGAACACACCCGGTTCGGATGTTTTCTGCGAAATTTTCACACCGGCTATTTTACCTGCCAGTGCATTTTGCACGTTACCGCTCTTGGTGGTAACGATTTGTTCTGTATTTATGGCTGCAACCGCCCCTGTCAGGGTTAGTTTCTTTTGGCTACCGTAACCCACCACGACTACTTCGTCAAGGCTTTGAGAATCTTCCTGCAAGATGACATCCAAAGTTCTTCGTGCACCTACTGTTATTTCCTGTGTGGCAAATCCAACGTACGAGAAGATCAAAACCGCCTTGTCTGTTACATTGATGGAATAGTTTCCATTCATATCGCTTATCGTTCTGGTTGACGTCCCTTTGACAGTTACGTTTACTCCCGGCAACGTTTCTCCTGTAGCGTCGGAAATGACGCCACTCACACTACGTCCTCCTTGAGCTAATAGTGGCAACGTACAACTACAAATACATACGATTAACAGAATCATTTTTCGTACTGTATTCCAATTCATTAATATTCTTCTGTTCATGAAATTTCGATTTTAAGATTAAAAAATCTTTTAAAATTCTCATTTAATTATTTTCTTTTTGATAAATTCATTGATTTATCTTAATCTGCCAAGATTGTCAGGTTAAAGTCTACTGTTTTTTAGATGTCCATAGGCAATGTGGATTTAAAGGTTAAACAACAAAAAGGTCGTAACATATCAATGATACTTTGTGTCAGTTTTTATTTACAACAACAAATATAGGTTAAATATTCATATATTGTATAAGTATGTGAGTATGTTTTCAAAATTAGTTTGTATTTAAAGTATGTGATAAGAATTAGTTTGCTTTAAATTTGGAATATCGCATATTCAAGTTTGCGCCTAAATTGGCAAAGATATGTTGACAGAACATAAAGAGTGAATCTTTATTCAAATAATCCTCTAGGTTCAACCATTCTTTCTTTAGCTTTCGCCAAATGGTTTTAGCAATATTCAGATGTGGAGAATAAGGGGGGAGGAAAAATAAGAATAAGCCTCTTGCTTGTCAATAAGGGATTCTTTCCCAAATGATTTTAGATTTATGCACTTTGGACAGTGCCCATTCTTTTTAGGAGATTGTCGAAAATACCCTCCTTCATTGCACTCCTGTTAAAGCGGTAAGAATACTCATCTATATATGCCTACAAGTGCTTTACGCTATGGCGCATTCCTCTGAGCCATCCCTTAAAGCTCATAATCACACGGTGCATCTGGGGAAAATTCTTTCCCTTCTTCCTGACCCCCTACCGTTGTCTCATCCACTTCAACAAAGCCTTGCAGCGAATATTTACCTCTACTTTGCATCCCTCGCATCACTTTCTGTTTGAACAACCAGCATGTTTTCTGCCGTAATCCTAATTTCCGGCTCAACTCCGTACTGCTGATTCCCTTTTTGTTGCTTGATACGTAATACACTATATAAAATGCCTTCAACAGCGAAAATTTACACTTATGGAACAAGGTACCCGACATGGGGGATTCCACATGCTTGCATTTGGTGCATTGCCGGCTGTAAGGCTTCTCGTGAACTTTGAAGTAATGGGTGTGTCCGCATTTGCCGCATACAAAACCGCCTTGCCATTTCAATGCTGAAAGATACCTAAGACAATCCGTATCGTCTTTGAATTGCTCCTGAAACTCAAATATCGTCAGGCTTTTATACTTCTTCTCCATACTGTATTTTTTAACGGAACTATCTATTTTAGTCTTGTAACTAATGCAGTGGTTGCTTAAAGGTGGTATTACATCAATAACCTACCGGTAATCGTATGATCATGTAGAGATTTGCTCACAACTACTCCATAAATATACTTCTGTTTATCAACAAGACTAAAATAGGTAATTCCGTATAAAAATAACTAATTTATTAGTCGTGAACAACTTTATATATTTTAATTAATTGATTTATAAGCGATTAACATTATTTAAGTAGGCACTTATTATATCTTTTTGTACGTTTGCGGTGCACCATATACGCACCAGATTAGTGGAATTATTAACATTTAAACGACAAAGATATGAAATTGAATAGCGCAAAAATTAGTTTAATACTCCGTACCAATAAGACGTATGCAAATGGAACACACCCTATAATGATACGGGTCCAGTACAACGGTCGGAAAGAGAAAGCAACGGGATACAGTTGTAAAACAAACGAATGGGATAAGGATAAACAGGAATTAATAAAAGACTATCCAAATTCGGAAGCAATTAACATAAATTTACACGACTTAATGAATCGTGCAGAGCGTATAAAAATAGATTTTGAGCGTAAAAAAGAGCCTTATACATACGATATGATTTTTGACTCTCTATATGGAAAAACAGACAATAACGAATTAGATATATATAGTTTGATTGACAGGTATATGAATACGCAAAACCTAAAACCTAGTACAAAAGTCAGATATACAAATTTAATTAAAAAATTAAAGGTATTCTTTGGCAGTAAGCAGGTATTAATAACGAATTTTGATAAAGAAACGATACTAAAATTAGATAATTTCATAAGCTCAAAAGGGTATAGTGAGAATTATATAAGAGAAATTTACAGCACTCTAAACGCTGTTATAAATTATGCTATTGAATTAGAATTAACGGATAAAAATGTTTTTGCACTAACAAAAGTTAGAAAGAAACATAAAGCGACTAATAAAAAACGTGCTATAACATACGATCAAATTATATTACTCCACGACTATTATTTGAATTTGATAGGATATAATTTAGGCTGTTATAATGCCGAATTTGCGTATAGTTTAAGGAATAAAACCACCGTACTCGCGTTGTTTTTGTTTAGTTATTTTGCGCAAGGTTTGGCGTTTGTGGATATTGCCAAGTTAAAATTTAGTGATGTCAAAAAAATAAAGAAACAAAACGAAGATTATAATAGTGAAGATAGATATATAGACTATATTCAAATTGATACAAGTCGTTCAAAAACACAAATACCTGTGTGTATTGTAGCTAAAAATGGGGTGTATGATTTATTCCATGCTGTTATAACTCCATTTCTCGAAACGGTGGGCAGTCGTGATGGTTATCTTTTTCCAATATATCAAAATTCAAATAAAACATTAAAAAACAATACAGAGGAAAATAAGTTTAAACTTTTGAAAGTAGCTGAACAATATGTTAATCTTGAATTAAAAAAAATAGCAAAAGCGGCTGATGCTTATGATGAAGAAAAATGTAAAAAAAATGAGAAAACAAAATTAGACAAACTACCCGAAAAATTGACTTTTTACGCTGCCCGCCATACATTTGCCACTACTATGATATTCTGAAATATCTATCTGTAATACAGCGTATTATCAAGAATCACAAATCCAACAGGTAATGGTTTAGAAACGAGCGAAACTCTTTAGCTTGCTTTGTTTTTCCATTGTTTCAAACAACTCCTTTGCAAAGATAGAACTATTATTTTAAAATGAAATCATAAGTAGGAGAGAACATTTATTGCCGTATATTATTTAAGAGTAATATATTGGCAATCTTCCTTAACAAGAAGCTGGACATACTCAATTCTATCGGCTATAAATACGACATTAATTTCTATTGCTTACTTAACAACAAGTTTCATTGTGAAATAATGTGCAAATTGGCAAGATTGGACACTGTCCCTATTTAATTGCCAGCAAATCCAAAGTTTTTTAGACCACCGCCCCTCTATATGAAAAACGCAAACTTTGAAAACTTGCTTTCATGTATTCATTACTCCATAAGTGCATATTCCATGTAATTTTAATATAAGGTTGTTTCCCGGATATTTGCCGGAGGCAAATATCCTATTATCATATGAGATTATAACGCTTTATAATCCGTTGCACTTGTACGATTTGAAACTCTTTTCCTGTTGAAGTTTTAAAATTGTTATCATTAAGATACTTTGTTATTTCAGTTATTTTTTTTCCCTCTTTCAAAAGGCTTTCTATCATTAATTTTGCTTTCAAATTATTTTCATTGTTATTTGCCTTTGTTGTAATTATTTCTTTTGATTTTATTTGTTGTTCAGTGGTAAAATTATGGGGACGTGGATTACCTAACTTCACTCCTTTTGCTTTCAGTTCTGCAAGTGCAGCCTTTGTGCGGGAACTTATTAACTCTCTCTCAAATTGTGCAACCGAAGCACAAACGCCTAATGTGAGCGTATTGCAGCTCGGTAAGTCTAACGCCAAAAAGTCAATCTTACTATCATAAAGGTGAAAAATGAAAGATACGGTACGGCTTAGTCTATCTAACTTTGCGATTAGTAATGTAGCGGAATTTTCTTTTGCATAACGGATCGCGCTTTGCAATTCCACGCGGTCGTTATTTTTTCCTGATTCCTTTTCGGAATACTCTTTCAGTAATATGTTATCGGTCGAGCTACTGATAAAAGCTAAAACCTGACTTCTTTGGGCTTCTAAGCCTAATCCTTGTTGCTTTGTTGAAACGCGGTAATATGCTACGTACTTTTTCATTTTTGTGTGGTATCATTGTTATTTCATTTCGATATGCAAATATAAACATTACTTACAAATACGCAAACGGTTGTTTTAGCTTTTGTAAGTATATTAATGTTTTTTAACTTTATGTAATCATTTGAAAATTAACTAATTACATCCAAATAACCAATAGCTAAATGAAAATCAATTAGTTAAATACATTTCAAAAATACTTGTTGTTTTTGTTGGCAGATATAAAATGAATCTTATACCTTTGCGTTTTCCGCAAAGGCAAGCATATTGCATCTCTATGCTGGTATTTTTCAAAGGGTAAAAGCGTTGCCCGTCTATGCACACACTACCAAATACAGAGTTATTGCAGTGAATTAGGGAATGAGGTTTAATCATAACTTATTGATTTACAGTACATTATATTTTTTTAGATTGGATTGAATCGAAAATTATATCTTTTTGATTTTCAGTATCTTTTGGTAATCGAAGTATACAGCGATTACCAAAAGGAGGTAGGAAAAACCGATACCCCTGTTTCAATACGATTTAAAAAGGTACTCAATGGAGTACAAGGGTATGATTCAAATATCACTACCTTTTGAACGGTCGGGGAAAGCCGCGCGGGGAACTCTCGCTATTTGGGTCTTTCAAAACATGTATGTAAGTTGAAAAATCTAATAACCATATATGAAGGTATTCTAATTCTCTAATGGATATTTGCCTCCGGGCAAATATCCTACTTTATTATCTGAAAGCCTTATCATTACTACATTTGAATAATATTTGTGAAATTTCATAAAATTTCAATCTCTGAAAGCCCTTTATATAAAGGATTTTAGATATACAGTAGTATATGAGCTATACCATATTGGTATACGAGCTATACCGTATTAGTATAGGGGCAAGACTCAGTATAACAAGGCATAAAGAATTGTTATATACTACTAACGTATATATAACCCGTAGTGCATTTAGGCAATACAAGTTTTTAAGTTGTTAATATTCTTGTTACTTAATTTGTTAATGAGTTGTATGATAGTGAGCGCCATTATTTTAGAGAGAATCCTGTTTTTAAATCCATCAAA